>ENA-OPDG01002025-OPDG01002025.1-human-gut-metagenome-genome-assembly--contig:-NODE-2025-length-12253-cov-3.297262_pt1 | contig 12253 bp, 9 predicted proteins | sample MGYA00241259_ERZ501498 | MGnify/ENA primary metagenome ERZ501498 (study PRJEB25962, sample SAMEA2042582) | human gut metagenome | biome: human gut; feature: human-associated habitat; material: faeces... | reverse complement strand
TATGTAGAGTTATCTGTTAATGCTATCTTTAAAAAAGATATAGTTAGATTAATTATAAAGATAGAAGATTCTGGTATTGGTATAAAAGCTGAGGACTTAGATAAGTGTTTAAATAAAAATACTAAAGATCAAAATAGTTTATATGGTGCTAGAAAGACTATTAATATAATGGGTGGTAATTTACTTATAAGTAGTGAATATAATAAAGGAACTATTGTTACTATTATACTAGATATATACTAATAATAAAGATAATTATGATAATTATGTTAATAATAAAAAGATATTAATTATAGATGATAATAATTCTAGTATTAAATTAATTAGTAAGATATTAGATAAACATAATATACTATATGATAGTTCTAATTTAGGTAAAGAAGCCCTAGATAGAATTAGAAAAGGTGATAAGTATGATTTAATATTATTAGATGAAGATATGCCTTATATGAATGGTATTAGTGTTATGAATAAACTTAATAAAATAAAAGGATTTGATACTAAGGTTATACTTCTTACTAAGAATAGTAATATTATATATGATGATATTTATAAAGATAGTGGTTTTTGTGATTATATTATTAAACCTATTGATAAAGATGATTTAATGAATAAAATAAATAAGTATTTGAAATAAACTTTTATATTTTAAATATTTATGATATAATCTTTGTGAAAGAAAATAGAGGTGAATTATGGGAAACAATAAGGATATTGACATAAGAATTATTAAAAAATATTTGATGACAGAAAAGGATGAACTTAAGTTAAAAAGTTTTTTGAGATTATATTCTAATTATTCAAAACTAGCTAATTTTAATCAGAATCAGTTAGAAAGTTTTGAGAATGAAATATATACAATAGGAAATAGAAGTTTATCTGATAAAGAAAAAATTAAAAAAGAAATTATTACTATAAAGGCTGCGATTAAAAAGTGTAATGATAAGAAAGTAGTTGATTATGTAAATGATATACTTAATGATATTGAATTAATAATTAATTATGATGATAATGTTTTTGAAGGATATATACCATATTTAAAAAAGTGTATATGTGAACTTCAATCTATATTAAAATTAGATATTAATTTTTATAATACTTCATGTGAGCTTTTTGATAATGAATATGAAAATGTTAAAAATTTAATCTTGAATAAATATAGAGATAATTATAATAGGAGATAGTTATGGATGATTTGAATGTATTAAAAAAGTATATTGGTGAAAAGATTAAGAGTATAGAAGAAAATAATAAACTTATAGAACAAAAACAAGAACAAGTTGCTAAGTTAGAAAAGATATATAGTCCTTTAATTAGTGGTAATTATGCTAATATTGATAAAAATTACTTAAGGGATTGTTTTGACTTTATTTTTGAAGGTAAAGATGTTAATCTAATTATAGAAAGAATTTATCAGTCAATAGCTATAGTTAGTGATGATAGATTTGCTAAAGAGCCACAAAAGCCTGTGGCAGAAGGATATTTAAATAAGATTAATACTTTATTATTAACGAATATTGAAAAATTAAAAGAAAATATTATGAAGATTAAATCTGAAGCTGATGATAAAATTTCTGAGTATGAAGAATATTTTGATTTAATTAAGGATGGAAAAATTGTAAGACACTTAAACGAAAATGAATTAAAAAGATTTTTTAAATTTTTAAATGAATCATCACTAGATAAAAATGTTATACTAAGTTTAACTGTTCTATTCTCTAAAGATAGTCTTGATTATGCTGAAAATTTAAGAAAATTAAAAATAGTTAGAGAAGAGACAGTTAAAAAGGATAATGTAGCAAAAGTAAAAGAACAAATAAAACAACAAAATAGAAATAAAGTAGAAGAACCTAAGACAGAAGTAGCTGAAGTTGAGTTTGCATTAACATCAAAAGAAAATGAGATTTATTATAAGATGTTAGAAATTATGAATATATTAACTAATGATATAGAATTAAGGCATGATGCTTTAGTAGATATACTTAGTGATGATTATTCTTTAGAAGCTAGAAAATCAATATATGATTCTACTGATGATAAATTTAATCTTATACTTGAAGATTTAAAAGTTAATTTAATACCAAATTTTAAAGATAATAAGGATGATGTAATAAGTATATTTAAGTATATTATTGATTTGTTTAATGAAGAATATAAAAAGCAAGAGGAAGTAGAATTTGTAAGTCAAGTTGAGGATTTTTCTGAAGAAGAGAAAAAAGAGATTGAAAAGTATTTAGAAATTGCTAATAGAGAACTTGAATATTATAATAGTTTAGATAAAAAAGATAAAGATATGATTGAAAGTATAAGAACTTTCATTGCTGAAGATAGTGAAAGTAAAATAGAAATTAGTCCTAAATTTTCTTTGAATTATGTTAAGTATTTTGATTTGATTGATAAGTTTAATAGTGCATATGAAGAATATTTAAAAGATCGTGGTATGGAAAGAGAGTTTATTGAACTTGGTGACGAAGAAGCAATGAATAGTTGTCTTGTTAGTCAAATGATAGAGATTAGAGATATTTTAAGAAGATTAAATAAACAGTATGAATTACTAAATAGTAAAGAAGATAATAATGATAAAACAAATGATGCTAGTGTAATTAGTCATTATACTCCTGATAGAAAAACTTTATTTGTCTTTTTACCACTTAGTGATGGTAATTATAGTATTGTTGATGATCAGCAAGAAATATTTAAGACTTTTAAGAAAGCAATGTCAAGTGTAGCAAAAGGATTATATGCTCCTAGTGTAACTGGTTTCGATCTTTATATTGGTAGTCAAGGAGAAAAGAGTGTTAAGGTTACGCCTGATCGTGATATTCCTGGTTATAGAGATGAAATAGATCCTCATCGATATAAACATGGTACTGCTAGAATCACTTATGATAGGATTCCTATATCTGCTAGTAATCAAGAAAAAATTAAAGAAGCCTATGGTGTAGAAAAGGCTGATGTTCTTTTGATTATTGAATGTTCTACTAAAATGAATGATTCAAGTAAGGGTACTTATAATGCTGTTAATAGGAGAATAGCAAAAGAAATAGGAAACATTAGATATGTATTTAATTTATTTAGTACTGATTTTGATGATGCAAGTTTTAAAGCTGCTACTGAACTTATTGATGATTCTGATAAGTATTGTGAAAGATTATATAAGGATCCATTTAAAAAATTGGATGATGAGAGTTTATGGAGGTAAATATGGAAGATAAAATTATTAGTGTTTTAAATAATGTTAGAACTAATCTTTCTAATGAGTTAGAAACTAAAACAAAAGAATTAGTAAAACCTTTTGATGACTTTGCTGATAGATTATCTGCTGTTGAAGTTGCTCCATTAAAAATTAGAGGTTTATCTATAGAAGAAATAGATAATAACTTTGAGAATATTAGTGTTGAAATACTTGAAAAATTAGAAATGTATAAAGAATTATCAAAATTTTCATTTTATCCACTTACTGATGAACAAAAATTAGATATATCAAATATAATGAAAGAATTAATTAAAGAAATAAATGAAATTAAAAAACATATTGTTGATTCTAGTGTGATATTAAAGGATACAGATGGTAAATTAAAAGAAATTGATGAAATTATAGAAAAAGTAACTGCTCTTTATAATAATGAAAGATATTTAAATTCAAATGATATTATGAATATTGTTAATATTTTAAAGGATTCTACTTTATCAGTTGAAGAACAAGTAACAATTGTTCAAGAATTAAGTTTATTATCTTTAACTACACTTAATTCTAATGAAATGGAAGAACAGGAAGAGGATATTCTAGTCATTGAGGAAGCTGGTGTTGATAGAGAAGAGTTAGTTAATCTATTTAAAGAGTATGGCTATGACTTTGAAAAGTTTGAAAAAGATGATAAAGATAAATTACTTAGTTGTGGTAATATAAATAATATTAGGGGAATGCTTGATGTTCTTGCTGAGAATAGTCTTAGAATTGATATAAATAATACTAGTTGTAAACTAGCAGTAATATTTATTAATTCTAATAGTACTATTTTGTCTGTAATTATTAAAAATATTAAAGATGATGTTGAAAAAAATAGAAAACAACTTGTTGGAATTTCTTCTGGTAATTTATCTGTAGAAAGAATCTTTTCTGAATATTTAGATACTCCTTCAATGTTTATTAAAGGTAAAAGAAAATATAAAAGAAGAAATGGTGGTAGTAATGAACCTGGTCCTGATGGTGGTAAAACTGATAAGGACTATGTTGTTCCGGCATTTGATAAGTATGTGAAAAACAGGGAGTTATTATTAGAAAATGGTTTTGATATTAATTTAGTTGTTATTAAATGTAAGACTGTACTTAGTAGCACTCCAGAAAAATTACAAAGAAATTTTGATTGCTTTGAATTTTATGGTATACCGAAAAATGTATATAATAGAACATTATATTCATTAATTGCTTCTAATCCTTTATCTGCGATTGATCAATTTATTGAACTTGGATGTTATAGATACATTTTATCAAACTTTTCATATGTTATTAAAAGACCTGATGATCTAATGTTTTATCGTATTGTAAAGGCAAAACAATTGGGAGATCCAATATATAGTGAAAGAAGAACACAAAATATTGAATTTTTAGGTAAGATTTCTAATGATTCTAAGAATGGTTATGGAATTAATCGTAGTAATAAACAAGAGGTTGTTAGTCAATATATACCTAGTTTTAATCCCATGTATGATGAAGTGGTTAATAGAGATAGAAATGCTGGTTCGATAATTCTTGCTAGTAATAATTATTTTATTACTGCAATAGAAGAATATAAGGTTGATGATTTAAGATATGATTTTAACGGAGTTATTATATCTAGGTTTAAGGTACTTAGAATATATGAAACATTAATTAAGAATCGTATGGCTGGTACTTATAATGCTATTCTTTATGCAATATGTAAAAATAGTATATTAACTGAAGAACAATATAGAAATATTACTGCTTGTTTAGATAGAACTTTTGGTAATTTGAAAGGGGTTGCTAGAGGATGATTGATTTTTTAAAGAATGTTGGTATAAGTAATGATGTTTTAGTTGAAATGATAAAGAATAATGATGAGACTGCTATATTTGATTTATCTTGTAATCCTAAAGATTCTGTGGAGATTATTAAATATATGAGGAATATTGGTGTAACTAATATTGATGAACTATTAATATATAGAATAGATATATTCTTTCTTACATTTGAACAATTTATAAAAAGATTATCAAAGTTTAATATTCCTGCTCTTGTTAATCATATTAATGATGATTATGCTAATATTGATATTATCAATGAATAAAATAAATAAGTACTTGAAATAATAGTACTTATTTTTTATTATGTATGATATAATATTTTTGATTAAGACAAAGTAGGTGAAGTATGAGTAAAATATCTAATGCATTTTTAATGATAAAGTTATTATCAAATGGTAGAGTATATTCTGTTAAAGAACTTAGTATGGAACTTGGAGTAACAGAGAGAATGGTAAGGTATTATAAAGAGCAATTAGAGATGGCTGGTTATATTATAGAATCTTTTAAAGGACCTGGTGGTGGATATTATATAAATAAAAATGATATTATGAATATAGATTACTTTAATAAATATGATTTGGAAGTATTAGATAGAGTAGAAGAAAATATTAAGAATATTAGTGATAATAAATTGATTAGTGATTTTAATAAGTTAAATAAAAAATTACATTCTATTTATAATACTAATAAAATATTATCAGAATATAAAAATGTTGATGTAACAGTAAATAAAAATGATGAGAAAATTAATATTATTGATAAATGTATTAAAGATAAGAAAAGTTTATTAATTGATTATTTAGGTACATCAGGTAAAATAGTTAAAAGAGAAATTATCCCTATAAATATGTTTGAATTTGAAGATAATATTTATGTTACTGCTTTTTGTAAACTTAGAGGTTCTATTAGACATTTTGATTTAAAAAAGATTATATTATTAAAACTTAAATAATAAAGACGATATATTTCCTTTAAAGATTGTATAATATTTTCGAAGGAGTGAAATAATGAAAGAAAAAATTGTATTTATTGATTGTGATGGAGTTATTTTAGATTCTGAACAAAGAATGTTGAGAAAAAAAGAAGAAAGAGGATTTCTAAATCATCATGACGGGAAGGAATTTGATGATTATTTTGCTTTAGCTGATATGCTTGATGGTGAATGGGAATATATTATTTGTGGAGCAAAATCTATTAATAATTCTGTAGAAATTATTAGAGAACTTGAAATGATGAAAAAGAATATAGCAATTCTTACAAAAATTCATAGTTTAAAAGAAATGAAAATAAAAGCATATGATTTGAGGGAAAATCGTAACATTTTTTCACCAATTATTTTTGTACCTCCTGATGTACAAAAGCATAATATTATACTTCCAAACGAACAATTGCTTATAGATGATTCAGAAAAGAACATAACTGGCTGGATTAATAATGGTGGAAATGGCTTACTATTTGATGAAAATTTAACCAAAAATAATAAAACAAGGGTAAAAAGTCTAGAGTTTTTATTAAGGAGGTAAAGAACATGAATGATAAAATTACAATAAAAAATTATTTAAATTCTCTTGAACAAAAATATAATGCTGTATGTTTTGATATAGATGGAACATTAACTGAACTAAATTCTAGTAAAATTGATGAAAGAGCAATCAAAATGATTGCTGATTTGTTAAAACATAAAATACCTATAGTTTTTATTACAGGTCGAGGTTCAACAGGCTTAAGTCGATTAGTGGAGGATATACGTTTTAAATTGTTAAATTTATATGATGTAAATAATAATGAATTGATGAGAATATATGCTTTAACTAATGATGGTGCTAGATTATTTTACACCGATGGTGATAGGATGTTTAATAAATGTATTTATATTAGTAATGATAATAAATTGAATCAATTGAAAATTTTTGATAAAAAAATAGATAAAGAAACACTTTATGATATTTGTGATGTTTCATATTCAAAAGATTCTGTAAATAAAAAAATATTAAATGTCCGTTTTGTTTTAAAAGAAAATGACGAATATTTTGTGCAAATGGTACTTGATTTAGTAAACTCAGTAATAAAGAAAAATAATTTAAATGAATTAACAGTTACACGAGGTGTTTATAAAGAAAATAATGTTATACAAGTTGGTACTACAAACAAAAATAAAGCAATAGAGCAGGCCGAAAGAATTATTGGTGTTCCAAAAGCATCAATGATGAGAATTGGCGATTGTGGTGATTTTATAGGAAATGATTATTCTATGCTGAATTGTGAACAGGGCTATAGTGTTGATAAAGTATCTGGTGCTGTTGATAAATGCTTTCCAATCTTTAATGATAATGGTATAATTTTAAAAGGAATAAATGCAACCTTGTATTTAATAAGTAAGGCAAAAATATTACCAACTATTTGTTTAGAAAGTTCAGTTAAAGATGTATATACTAAAAAATATGCTAAAGTCGAATATGATATCTTTCATGGAAAAAATAAATATTTATCTAAATATAATCAAAAAATTAATGAAAATTTTGAAACAATATATGGAATTAATGATATTTTTGATTGTAATAGTGGAAGTGTAAAAATACCAATGTACGAATGGGAAATGATTGACTCTACTAATCCATTGAAAATGGTGTTTGCTACTGGTACTGGAAAAAGTTTATTTTATGCATTAAGAGATGATTTTAATTATCTGTTGAGAGGCTCAAAAACATATTATTATTTTTTAGCTAATAGACAAAGTGTTGATGGAAAAGATTTCACATCTAAAGATAATGTAAAAGAGTGGTATGAAAATAATATTGAATTCTTGAATAGTGTTGTTGATGCATTAAACATTGGTTATGATTATTCTGATATAATGAGTAAAAAACTTGTACTTGGATTGTTAGACAATATAAGGAATATAGTTTTGTTATTAATTAATCATAAATTGGTATCTGTTTACAATGAAGATAATATCTTAATAAATATAAATTCTAATGAGAATAATGATATCAATAATTTATATAAAAACTTGTATTTAACTGAATTGTTAATGGCAAAAATTTGTTTTGAAAATAAATTTAAATTAAATATTTGTGATGTTAAAAATGTTGTTATTTCAATCAATGAAATAATGAAAAAGGAAAATTTTAATTTTGCTTTTGGCAATCACGATTATTCAAAAGAGTATAGGGCATATAGGGAAATAGATAATTTTGCTGAGAATTATTTAACTGTAAAAATTGATGCTGATAAAAAGCATAATAACCAAAGTTTTGGAGTCTGTGGAATGTGCTACGGTGGAATAGAACTTCCTGTTATTTACAAAGTTATTAATCATAATATAGAAGATATTTTATTATTTAAATTTAGTAAAAATATTTCAGGATATAAAAACAAACAATTGGTTGATTTAAGAAAATTTAATATTAATAATTATGATGGAATAACAAGAATAGGTAATATAAAAAGTTCGAATATAGTATTACTTGATGACAATATTCTTACCGGTAAAACAATGCAACTTGCAATTAATTCTTTTTATGACGATGGATTAAATGTTGAAAATATTAATGTAGTTAGATATCCTGATGTAAATCGCATTAATCAAATGTTTATGAAAAATCATGGCGCTGTTGATTATAATTTATTTTTTGAATATGTAACTGGTTTATGTTTTCAAAGTCCATATAGTTGGGTAGATTTTCAAGAAAATGAAACGTATTTGGATTCTTTGGGAATATTTGATTTAAATAGAGAAAAAATTATTAATTGTTTAATAAAAAATCACGATTATAAAGAAAATAGCGAAGTTTCGTTTAAAAAAAGGAGATTAAAAAAATGAGAGTAGTGAGTATTGGGGATTTGGTTACTGATTATTACTATAAAGATGGTAAATTGTTGGGTGTAAATGGTGGAATGACTTCACATAATATTATCGCAAATTTGTCTAATATGGGAATAGAAACTTCTGTTTTTGGTGTTTGTGGTAATGATAAGGCAGGTATGATTTCAATAAAGAGTCTAGAAGATTTAAAGGTTGATATTACAAATATAAAAATATTGGATAATGTTTCTACTAGATGTTTTCATGTATCTTACTTTGATACAAATAATAGACTTGAGTTTATTTCAAAAAAAAGATGTCCCATTTGTAACAATAAGAAATGGTATGATAATTCTCTTATAGATACTGATGATATTTTAAATAAAATAAAAGAGGATGATATATTAGTTTTTGATAATTTAAATAATAAAAATCAGATTATTATTGATAATACACAAAATAATAAATTACTTGATTTGGGACAATATTTTGAATTTGAAAAACTTGCTAATGAAGAAATAATAAAAAAGATGAAACATAAGTTTTCAATTATTAATTTTAATGAGCGTGTATCAAATTATTTGAAAACTAGATTTAATCTTGATTCAGATGAACAATTATATAGTATTTTTGAACCTAAATTAATAACTATTACATTTGGAAAAAAAGGTGTTGAATTTATTTACAATAATAATGTATACAAATATTCTCTTACTTGCTCTACACCAGAAGTTGATTCAACAGGAGCAGGAGATGCATTCTTTTCTAGTATAATAAAAGATTGGATTAAAACAAATTTAAATTTTGATATTAATAAATTTGAAAAGTGGTATGATAATTCTATCAAATTAACTTCTAAAGTAGTAAAGAAAATGGGCGCCAGAGGACATTTAAAATGCTTATATAAGATTAAATCTGCTAAACATTGTTGTACTTGTGACGATTTTGAGCTAGTGGAAAGAAAGAAAATTAAAAGATGTAGTATCAATATCAATAATTTGAAAATAAGAACTTTGAATGCAATTAATAGTGATGCAATAGAAAAACTATATAACATAGAATTTAATACTGATGATAATTATATATTTACTGGTAGTGGTGGCTCCTATGCTGCAAGTATATTTTCATCTATTGTCATTAACGACTTGTATGGAAGTAATACATTTGCTATGTTACCAAGAGATATTATTTATAGAAACAATAGTAAAGTAAATAAAGTAATATTGTTTTCTTATTCTGGAACTACAAATGATTTACTAATAAGTACTAAAAATTTTGATAACAATAATAAATATATAATTACTAAAGGTGAATTATCTAAAATAGTTTTAAAAACCAATATTGTTAAAGATAATATAATTACTTATAGAACTTCAAACAATAGAGGAAAAGAAAGAGGCTTTTTATCTTTCGAAGGTACTATTAGTCCTTCTAGTTTGTTTTTAAAATATTATTTCAATGAAGCAAATATTAGGATAAATGTTGATGAATTCATAAAAGGAACTATTGAAAAGTGGAGTACATATTTTAAGAATAAAAAAGTTATTGAAAAAATTAAACTTATGATAAACCATGGTGATACAATAAATATTTTTGCTGGAGATTACACAAAAAGTGCTGCTGCTGATTTTGAAAGTAAAATTATAGAATCTGGCCTTGTTAATGCTATTATTCATGAAAAGAAAAATTTTTCTCATGGTAGATTTATTAATTATGAAAATTTAAATAATAAAAATAGCTTTTATTTTAAATCAAAAACGGCTTCTCTATATGAAGAATCTCTCTTAGATTATTTGAAAAATGGCAATAATTTAGTAATTGAAAGTAGTTATGATGGTGTTTTGTGTGAATACGATTTATTAATAGCTTCACAGTTTTTAATCCACTGTATCGGAAATATTCTTGATATAGATGTTTCTAAACCTTGTTATTCTGATAATGCAATGAAAATTTATTTTTATAAAGGGGAATTATGATGTATGTAGATATAAAAGAAAAAGCAAAATTATTTGCTATTAATGCACATAAAGGACAAATAAGAAAATCTGATAAAGAGAAACCTATGATTATTCATCCTATAAATGTTGCTAATATTTTGAGTGAATATGGATATGATGATAATGTGGTAGCGGCTGCTTATCTTCATGATGTAATTGAGGATACTAAATATACTAAAGAAGATTTATTAAATGAATTTAATGATGATATTGTATCATTAGTACTTGGTGCAACTGAAGAAGATAAAAGTTTAAGTTGGGAAGAGAGAAAGACTATTACTATAGATAAAGTAAAATATTTAGATTTAAGACATAAGGCTGTAGTATGTGCAGATAAGATAAGTAATTTAGAAGATATGCGAATTATTTTTGAAGTTAGAGGTAAGAAAGATTTTTCAGCATTTAAAAGAGGTTTTGATAAACAAAAGTGGTATTATACTGAGGTATATAATAGTTTGATATATAAAGAAGATAAAGACTATATTATGTTTAGTAGATTAAAGTTACTTATTGATGATATCTTTAATGATAATAAACATGATGAACTTGAAAGAAAAATATTTAAAGGACTAGAAGAAGAATATAATAAATTAATTAGATTACATTATAGAAAACAAGAAATATATAAGATGATTAGTGTACTTGATAATAATAAACCATATGTAATAGAGTTTACTGGAACACCAAGAACTGGTAAAACTACTCTTATGAATAATTTATATGACTTTTTTAAGAAGGGTGGTTTTACTACTAGTACATTAGAAGAATTTACTACTTCAAAGAGATATAAGAAAGAAATATATCCTAAATTAAAAGATGATTATAAAAAAATTATTAATACTGAAATTCCTAAATATGTTTTAGAAGATTTAGATAATGAGATTAATAAAAATAATGATATTATATTAATAGATAGATCTCTTTTTGATAGAATGATATGGATGGATAGACTATATAATAAAAATGGAGTGACTAAAGAAGAATATGATAATTATATAGATGAATATATTCCGATAATTAAAAATAAGATTGATATTATAATAGGTTTATATACTGATAGTTTAACTTCTTTAAGAAGAGATTATACTGCTAATGCATCGTTAGAAAAAAGGACTTTTCTAAATGAAGGTAATATTAATGAATATAATGATTCACTTATGAATATTAAAGAATTATCTAATAAAGAAAATATTAATTTTTATTTATTTGATACTACAAATAAGAGTGAAAGAGATATTTCTTTTGAAATACTTGATACAATACTTACTGATATGAGAAGTAAATATATATTGTTTGCCTTGGCTCTGACAGGAGCCTTGGCATCCTGCTCGGACGACGATAATAAGGGAACAGCAAACTATAAGAATCCTTATTCAAACCCATTGACTGATTACAGCGCAGCTGA
>ENA-OPDG01002021-OPDG01002021.1-human-gut-metagenome-genome-assembly--contig:-NODE-2021-length-12272-cov-3.161742_pt1 | contig 12272 bp, 7 predicted proteins | sample MGYA00241259_ERZ501498 | MGnify/ENA primary metagenome ERZ501498 (study PRJEB25962, sample SAMEA2042582) | human gut metagenome | biome: human gut; feature: human-associated habitat; material: faeces... | reverse complement strand
GCCGCCGGAAAATACGGCTTGGCGGGACTGCCGCTGGCCTACAAGGTCAAATTCGGCTGGTGTATGCTGCGCTACAAAATGAGCTTTGAAGATGGCGTGGCGCTTTACGGCAAATATGTGGGCAACTGGGGCGGCGAAGCCACCCGATGGCGGTTCGATGCTGTACAGGACGGCAACGTGGTGCGCAGCGTGACCCTTTGCCCCAGCGCAAAGCTGCACTTGGAAGTCAAGTCCAGCCGGACGACTCTTCGGGAAAAAGATACTTACGATATGGCGGCTGTCCGGGTGCGCATTCTGGACGAGAACGGTACCCCAGCCCCCTACGCACAGTTCCCGGTGCAGTTTACGGTGGAGGGCAGCGCCGCCCTTGTGGGCCCGCAGACCGCCGTTGCCGAGGGCGGCATGACCGGCACCTATCTGCGCACCGTGGGTGCTGCCGGAGAAGCCCTGCTGACCGTTTCTGCCCCGCAGACCCAGCCTGTTGTGCTGCGGTTCACCATTGAAAAGGAGGATGCTGTATGGAACTGACCCTGAAACAGAAAACCGCATTCGGCATTGGTGCCGTGGGCAAGGATATGGTATATGCCCTGTCGGCTTCTTACGTCATGTATTATTATCAGGATGTGCTGGGGCTTTCGGCCAGCTTTGTGGGCGTCGTGCTCATGGCTGCCCGGTTCTTTGATGCCTTCAATGACCCCTTTATGGGCGTTCTGGTGGCAAAGACCCGCACTCGATGGGGACGTTTCCGTCCGTGGATCTTTTCCGGCACGTTGCTCAATGCACTGGTGCTCTACGCCCTGTTTGCCGCCCCGGTGCTGGACGAAGCAGCGCTGATGGTCTATTTCAGCGTGGTGTACATCCTGTGGGGCGTTACCTATACCATGATGGATATTCCTTACTGGTCCATGATCCCCGCCGTGACCCGCACGCCCAAAGACCGGGAGAATCTCTCTATGGTTGGGCGTACCTGTGCAGGCGTTGGTTCGGCACTCATTGCCATGTTCACCATGCTGCTGGTGGGCGCACTCGGCGGCGACAGCGAGCGCGCTGGCTTCCGCTGGGTGGCATTGATCGTAGCGGTGCTCTTTGTAGTGACGGAATTGGTCTGCTGCGCCGCCATGCAGGAGACTACCCCCAGTGAGATGAAGACCGCCACCGTAAAGGAGATGTTCTCCGCCCTGTTCCGCAACGATCAGGCTATGGTAGTGGTGGGCAGCATCGTGCTGATCAACTCGGCGCTGTACCTTACCTCCAACTTCATCATCTATTTCTTCAAATACGACCTTGGCGGTGCAGGTTGGAAAGCCACCTACACCCTGTTTTCCACCGTGGGCGGTGCGGCGCAGATCCTTGGCATGATGGTGCTCTACCCCTTGCTGCGCAAAAAGTTCAGCAGTACGCAGGTGTTTCACCTGAGCCTTGTGCTGGCACTGTGCGGCTACGGCACGCTGCTGGTGTTCTGCCTGACCGGGCTTTCCCATAGCCTTGCCCTGCTGTGCATCCCGGGCGTTGTCGTGTTCGCCTGCAACGGGATGCTGACCGTGCTGACCACCCTGTTCCTTTCCAACAGCGTAGATTACGGTCAGCTCAAGACTGGACGCCGGGAGGAGAGCGTCATCTTTTCCATGCAGACCTTTGTGGTCAAGGCAGCCTCCGGCGTGGCGGTATTCCTGACCGGCATCGGGCTGGACCTCATCGGTCTTGTGGGCAATACGGAGGAAACCGGCCCGGTGGCAGTGCAGAGCGCCGGTACTCTGCTGGGTCTGCGCCTGATGATGACCATTCTGCCCATGCTGGTGCTGGCGGGTGTGCTGGTGCTGTTCCGCCGCAAGTTCGTTTTGACCGACGCCCGCGCTGCCGAGATCAGCGCACAGCTTCACGGGGAGGAAACGCACCATGACTGAAACGCTGCACTGGTATGCGGAAACTTCCGGCGGTATGCGGCAGGGCGATGCCCCAGTGCACCCGGGCTGCGGTGCGCTGCATCTTTCCGCCGACTTGCCCGCCGGGACGCTGAAGGCGGTACGTGCCGAGATGCCGTGGACGATGGAAGCAGACGAGCGTCTGTTCATGAACGGCTACCAGACATGGACCTACAGCCCGGAGCTGGACCGGAACGGCAAGCTGCGCGGCACCGACCACATCCCCGGCTTTCTGCGTAAAAAATATGCCTTTGACCGCTACGGCGATTATCATTTTGTGCCTTACGGGCATCATAACGGTCAGAGCCACGGCTTTTCCTACTGCTATTTCCGCAAGGGAGCGCAGTTCCGGCTGGTGGCATCGCTGGACGAGAAGCCTGGCTACACCATCCTCCGCTACGACAGCGGCAAAGCCCTGCTGACGCTGGAGCGGGACTGCGCCGGGGTGGAGCATCCCGGCGGCAGCTTTGCTCTGTTCGACCTGTTTTTTGCCGAGGGCGGCGAGGCGGCAGTGTTCGACAGCTGGTTTCAGGCTATGGGCATCAAGCCCCGGATGGAGAAGAAGCTGGCAGGCTATTCCAGTTGGTACAACCGCTATCAGAACATCACCGAGGATACCATCCGGGAGGATCTGACCGGATGCCGCAGTCTGCTTTGCCCGGGAGACCTGTTCCAGATCGACGATGGCTGGGAGCCGAAGGTGGGCGACTGGCTGGAAACGGATGCACAGAAATTCCCCCACGGGCTGAAAGGCATGGTGGAGGAAATTCACGCCGCCGGATTTCAGGCCGGGCTATGGCTTGCACCCTTTGTGTGCGAAAAGGACTCTGCCCTTTTCCGGCAGCACCCGGACTGGCTGCTGAAAGTGGACAGCAAACCGTGGTGCTGCGGCAGCAACTGGAGCAGTTTCTATGCGCTGGATATCGACAACCCGGCCGTACTGGACTATCTGCGCCGGGTGTTTGACCGGGTGCTGAACGACTGGGGCTTTGACCTTGTCAAGCTGGATTTTCTGTACGGCGCTGCTCCCTTTGGCAACGCCCGCGAGAGCCGGGCGGGCAGAATGTACCGTGCTATGGAGCTTTTGCGCACATGGTGCGGGCAAAAGCAGATTCTCGGCTGCGGCGTACCGGTGATGCCCGCCTTCGGGCTGGTGGATTACTGCCGTGTCAGTTGTGATGTGAGCTTGGACTGGGACGACGTGTGGTATATGCGCCTGTTCCACCGGGAGCGGGTGTCTACAAAGCAGGCTATCAATAACACGGTATTCCGGCGGCAGCTCAATGGCCGTGCCTACGGCAGCGACCCGGATGTGTTCTTTCTCCGGGAGGAAAACTGCAAGCTGACGGCAGAGCAAAAACGCACCCTTGCCACGGTCAATGCCCTGCTGGGCAATGTGTTCCTTACTTCGGATATGCCGTCCCACTACACGGATGCGCAGCGGGCAGAGTACAGCCGTCTGCGCGATATATTTGAACATGCAGAACAGGTGAAGGTGAAAACGGAAGAGGGGGCGGTTTGTATTCAGTATCTTCTGTACGGCAAACCGCAAAAGTTGCTTTGCAGCCCTTTTTAGAAAGCAGCCGAATATGTGCTTGTATAATCATACTTTATAAACGGAGAAAAACGGCTTATATTGGAGAAAAAACGCATTGCATCGTAAGCGAATCGGTGCTATAATATAAGCTGTAAAAAGCTGAATATAAGCAGACGAACAGCCGGTAGGTCGAAAGCCTATCGGCTTTTTTCGTCCTATTCCACAAGCTGCTATGTACATAAAGGGCAGGGTGAATAGATTTGGATAAGGCTTTGAATGTTAAAATTTTGTGAAAGAAACGTGAAGAGTGTCTCCTTTTTGCCCGATTTCGGTGTACATAGTGAAGGCCTTTATTTCTGAGCCAGATGAAAGGAGAAAGTGGAAGTCAGGGATTTATTGCAGTTCAGGGGGAGACTGTCGCTGATCATTTGTCATGTAGCTGCTTATTTTGCTTTGCAAAATACTTGTTGGGGACACCCAAACCCTTGAACTGCATCCGATGGATGCAGGATTAGCGTCTCCAAATGAGAAAGTATATGGTTCTAACACATTGTCAGCCATTGGTAAACAACTTTTCCAGTCAAAAAAGAAAATAGCGATGATTAAAGATGAACATTGCAGAAAAATGTGATACAATAAAAAATGAAAATCCAAACAACAGGAGGAATCCCCTCGTGGCCAACAACGTGAACGTCAAAAAACTGGAAGCTGACCTGTGGGAGTCGGCAGATCTGCTGCGTGCAGGCTCTAAACTCACCTCGAACCAATACTGTATGCCGGTGTTGGGACTGATTTTTCTACGGTATGCGTACAGCCGCTTCAAACTGGTAGAGCAGGAGATCCTGAAAGACCGTCCCATGCGCGGTGGCCGGGTGCTGCCGGTGGAACAGAGCGACTTTGCCGAAAAGAGCGCACTGTTTCTGCCCAAGGAGGCACAGTACAATTACTTAGTCAATTTGCCCGCCAACATCCCGGAGCAGGGGCTGACCGGCATCGAGGGTAACCCGCTGAACAGTCTGGGCGAAGTGGTGAACAACGCCATGGAACTGGTGGAGCAGCAGAGCGAGCAGCTGCAGGGCGTTCTGCCGAAGGACTACACCATCTTCTCGGATGAACTGCTGGGGGAACTGCTGCGCATCTTCAACAATGATGCGTTGGACGATGTGGGCGGCGATGTGATCGGCCGTATCTACGAGTACTTTTTGAATAAGTTTGCCAAGAATGTGGCACAGGATGACGGCGTGTTCTTTACGCCGAAATCGCTGGTGAAGATGATCGTCAATGTGCTGGAGCCTGCCCACGGCGTTCTGCTGGACCCGGCTTGCGGCAGCGGCGGTATGTTTGTGCAGACCGGCGACTTTGTAAACCATGCGGGCATGATCGCCAACAACACCATGACCTTCTACGGACAGGAAAAGGTGGAGTACAACGCAAAGCTCTGCCTGATGAATATGGCCGTGCATGGTCTGACCGGCGTGATCAAGTCCGGCGATGAAGCCAATACCTTCTATCACGATGCCCACAACCTGAACGGCTGCTGCGACTATGTGATGGCAAATCCGCCGTTTAACGTGGACAAGGTCAAGTCGGAGTCGGCGCAGAGTGCCGGGCGGTTGCCCTTTGGCCTGCCCGGTGTGAACAAGGCCAAGGAGATCGGCAACGCAAACTATCTGTGGGTGTCCTATTTCTACTCCTACCTGAACGAGCATGGCCGTGCAGGTTTTGTGATGGCGTCCTCGGCTACCGATAGTCAGGGCAAAGACAAGGACATCCGTGAAAAACTTATCCAGACCGGCCATGTGGACGTGATGATGAGCGTGGGCAACAATTTCTTCTACACCAAAAGTTTGCCCTGTTCGCTGTGGTTTTTGGATAAGGGCAAGCCGGAACATCTGCTGGACACCGTACTGTTCATCGACGCCCGCAACTATTATACCGTGGTGGACCGCACTCAGAACGAGTGGAGCGACTGGCAGCTGAAGAACCTCAACGCCATTGTCTGGCTCTATCGCGGCGAGGTGGACAAGTACAAGGTGCTTCTGGCGGAGTATCACGCAGAACTGGCAGACGACCGCCCCTTTGCAGAGATTCAGGCCGCACTGGAACAAAACGTGCAGGCCAAGCGGGAAGAAGCCAAAGCCGCTGTGGAGGCAGCACCCCGCAAAGAGCGCAAGACCACGCAGGAAAAGTTCGACAAGGAACTGGAAGCCCTCAACGAGAAGCTGACCGTTGCCAAGGAGGCCGTCTGGCTCACCGAAAAGTTTGGCGAGGGTGTTTATCAGGACATTCCCGGTCTGTGCAAGGTGGCTAGCCGCGACACCATCCTCAACGAGAAAGGCGCATCCCTGACGCCCGGCGCCTATGTGGGCGTTGCACCCGTGGAGGATGACGGCGTGGATTTTGCCCAGCGGATGAAGGAGCTCCACAAGGAACTGCTGGAATTGCAGGCAGAGTCCAACCGCCTGATGGAAACCATCTCGAAGAATCTGGAGGAGATGGGGGTATGATTTTAAGTGATGTGTGTGAATTTATTGTGGATTGTCCGCATTCGACTGCACCAGATGAAGGGAAAGGCTATCCCTTAATTCGTACCCCTAATGTTGGAAAGGGAAGACTCGATTTGAACGGTGTGCATCGGGTGAGTGAATCTGTGTATAAACAGCGGATTCAAAGAGGTGCTCCACGAGCTAATGATTTGATTTTTGCACGAGAAGCCCCAGCAGGAAATGTTGCACTCGTACAGGAAAATCAGACTGTGTGTTTGGGACAAAGAACTGTTTTGATTCGACCGAACGTACAAAAGGTTAATCCGCAATATTTGGTATATTATTTGCTTTCGCCGAAGCCGCAGTATGAACTTTTGGGAACAGCGAATGGTGCAACTGTTGCGCATGTTAATCTTCCGGCGATTCGGAACCTGAAAATTGAACTGCCAGAAAAATCTGTTCAGGATAAAATAGGTACAATATTGGTGACCTACGATGACCTGATTGAAAACAACCAGAAACAAATCAAACTGCTGGAAGAAGCAGCCCAGCGGCTTTATAAAGAGTGGTTTGTGGATTTTCGCTTTCCGGGGCATGAAAACACGAAAATTGTGGATGGTGTGCCGGAGGGGTGGAGCAAAAGCACGGTAGGCAATATTTGCAAATTGAGAAAGGTTGTTATTACACCTGATAAAATAGAATCGAATACGCCTTATATCGGATTAGAACATATGCCGCGAAATGATATTTGCTTGTCCACATGGGGGAAATCAGAAGAAATAAACAGTAATAAATTCATTTATCTGAAAAAAGATGTTCTGTTCGGAAAAATAAGGCCATATTTCCATAAAGTTGGATTTGCACTCAATGACGGTATTACGTCGACGGATACAATGGTTATGGTAGCAGACCAGAATCTATGGGGACTGTTACTTGTGACAGTTTCGAGTGACGCATTCGTTGATTTTTCGTATCAAAATTGCAAAGAAGGTGCAAAAATGCCTCGTGCAGATTGGAAACAAATGGAAAAATATGCTATAATGATAGCAGATCAAGCCACACAAAAGCTGTTCGAGCAAGAAATTTTGGTAATTACAAATAAAATTAGCGCTCTAGCATTCCAATGTAGGAGTTTAAGGGAAGCGCGTGATAGGATGTTACCGAAGCTGATGGGTGGAGAAGTGGAGGTGTGAATTTATGGCGAACGAGTACATGATGGTATCAAGCGTTACAAATGTATTGAGCCAAGCGACAGATTGGTTGATTGATTTGGGAGAAAACTGGATTGACGCTCAATTGGATGATGGTCTCCTTAAAGAAATTCCGATTATCAAGGCGTTGATGCTTGGAAAAAATGTTATAAGGACAGTCACAGAATGTCACGAGATACGCCAAATTTCTCAATTCTTACTGACGATTGACACCGAATGTACGGATGAAGCAAGAAGAAAACGCTATATCAAAGTATTAAATGAAAATGCAAAGCAGTTTGAAAAAGAACTGGAGTATGTTACAATAGTTGTAACAAATTACCTTGAAAGCGAAAAACCGCTGATGCTTGGTAGACTTTATCTGAAGCGGTTGGATGGCGGCTTGTCTTGGGAGGAGTTTGCTGAATATGCATCGATGTTGAATCAACTGATTCCGGGCGATGTGATGTTGTTGAAGGAACCGCACCATAAAAGAAAACAATCGCAATGCAGAGATTTGCTAAGGCTAACAGCATTAGGGCTGATGTATGAACAAGATTCTCCAAACTTTCCAGATGGTGATAATGATACAATTAAAGATGAAGAAACATCGTTTACGATAACAGAGTTTGGAAAAAAGTTTGCAGAGATTGTTTTGTGAAAAGCGAGAAGGTGATTTGTATGATGGAAGTCCATTCTATACAAGAATATATCAGCTTACTTGAGAAATTGGAAAAACTATATACATTCAGAACTCCTAATAACGTATCAATTGGTTGGATTCCGAACTTTACATATAAGCCGCATTTTATATATAGAGGACATGGGGATTATCGATATACGATTCTTCCGGGAATTTTTCGGTCAAAGAATGGACCGGAAGGAATGGAAGTGTACTCGTTATTTGAACATAATATTTTACAAGATTTTATTTCAGAGACATGTCGGTATGAGCCAAAAGTTTCTGAAAACGATATTGGTGCTTGGCTTGAGATTGCACAGCACTTTGGAGTTCCGACAAGATTGTTGGACTTTACAGAAAATCCGCTGGTTGCACTTTATTTTGCTTGTTCAGATGCAAGCACTGCAAATGCGACAGTTTGTTTAATAAATGAACCTGAATATAATAGAAAGTTCTTCGGTATGTATCGTGCAGTACAGGCAACGGAATCAAGCAATTATGTGAACAAGATAATTACCGATGAAATTATTAGTCAGGATTTTGCTCAACACACAGGACTGGGCCAGTATATACAATGGCCGTGGATATACAAACCGCATTATCGGGAAGAACGAATGAATATGCAACAAAGTGTATTTATGTTGTGGGGAGCAGATAGAAGACCACTAGAACAGTTTATGGTGCCAGATGATTATATTGTGGATGAAAATGTTCAAAATAACGCATGTGGAGTAATAGGAAAAATTCAAATAAAGCATGAGGATAAGGAAAAAATATTAAGACAACTTGCTCTGTGCGGGATAAATGAAAAGTATATTTATCCGGGAATTGATGGAATCGGCAGATATATCAATAAAAAATACTTATTCAAAAGCAACAATATGTGAATGAGGTGATCCTATGAGCCGCGAATACTCCGAAAATGTCCTTGTTCAGAACAGTGCAGGCAACTTGCTGCAAAATGTTCTGGGCTGGGAGGTGGTGCTGGCTTACAACTCCGAAAAGCTGGGGCCGGACGGGACGTTAGGCCGCACCAGCTATGGGGAAGTGCTGCTGACCCGGTATTTTCGGCAGGCGCTTTTGCGGCTGAACCCGTGGCTCACCCCGAACCAGCTGGACGAGGTGCAGAAGAAATTCACGGCGCATGTTTCCACCGCATCCCTGATGCAGATCAACGAGGAAAAGTATTTTCTGCTGCGGGATGGCATCCCGGTGACGGTCAAGCGGCCGGATGGCCGCACCGAAATCCGAAGCGCGGCGGTGATCGACTTCAAAAACCCGGAAAACAATCATTTCCTCGCCGTAAAAGAAATGAAGATCCACTCGCAACTGTACCGCCGCCGGACAGACATTGTGGGCTTTGTCAATGGCATTCCGCTGCTGTTCATCGAGCTGAAAAAGCCTACCGTGGATGTGCAGAATGCCTACATAGACAATTACCGGGATTACCTCGATACCGTTCCGCAGTTGTTCTACTATAATGCCTTTCTTATGCTGTCCAATGGATTGGAAGCCAAGGTGGGTACGCTTGGCAGCAAGTACGAGTTTTTCCACGAGTGGAAGCGTCTGAAGGAAAGCGATGCAGGCAGCGTGGAACTGGAAACCATGCTGCGGGGCATCTGCGAGAAAAAGACCTTCCTCGATCTGCTGGAAAACTTCATCCTTTACGACCATTCCGGTGGGCGCACCACCAAGATTCTGGCCCGCAACCACCAGTATCTCGGCGTCAACGAGGCCGTCAGTGCTTACGAGAACCGCAAGCTGAAAGACGGCAGGCTGGGTGTGTTCTGGCACACGCAGGGGTCAGGCAAAAGCTACTCCATGGTCTTTCTGGCGCAGAAGATCCGGCGCAAGTTTGCAGGCTCGCCCACCATTGTGGTACTGACCGACCGTGACGAGCTGAACCGGCAGATCAGCGATACCTTTGAAAACTGCGGTCTGCTGGGCAAAACCAAGGCTTCACAGTTCATTGCATCCAGCGGTACAGACCTTGTAAAAAAGCTGCAGGGCAACCCCAGCTTTGTGTTTACCCTGATCCAGAAGTTCAACCTGCCCAAGGAGCCGCCCATCTACCCGGATCACGACATTCTGATTTTGTCGGATGAAGCCCACCGCAGCCAGTACGGCATTTTTGCAGACAACATGATGCACCTGCTGCCCACGGCGTCCCGCATCGGCTTTACCGGTACACCGCTGCTGGCGGATGACCATATTACTGAGCGCACCTTTGGCGGGTATCTGTCGGTGTATGATTTCAAGCGGGCAGTGGAGGACGGCGCAACGGTACCGCTGTACTATGAGAACCGCGCGGATAAGATCGCCCAGTTGGACAAGCCGGAGATCACCGGGCGGATTTTGGATGCCATTGAAGCTGCCGACCTTGATCCTTCGCAGGAGGAAAAGCTGGAACGCGAGTTTGCAAAGGAGATCCATATTCTCACCGCAGATGAACGGCTGCGCTCCATTGCAAAGGATTTTGTGGAGCATTACTCTGACCTTTGGACCAGCGGCAAGGCGATGTTTGTCTGCCTGAATAAGGTCACCTGTGTGCGGATGTACAACTATGTGCAGGAATGCTGGCAGGCAAAGATCAGGGAGCTGGAAGCCCGGCAGGGCACAGCGACCCAGCAGGAAGCACAGGAGCTTGCCCGTAAACTGGCATGGATGAAAGAAACCGAAATGGCAGTGGTGATCAGTCAGGAGCAGAACGAGGTGCAGACCTTCAAAAAGTGGGGGCTGGATATTCTGCCGCACCGTGCCAAAATGGAAAAGCGGGAGCTGGATAAAGAATTCAAGGACAGCAAGAATCCGTTCCGGGTGGTGTTCGTCTGTGCCATGTGGCTGACGGGCTTTGATGTAAAGTGTCTGTCCTGTCTGTATCTGGACAAGCCGTTGAAAGCCCATACCCTGATGCAGACTATTGCTCGTGCAAACCGTGTTTCGGAGGGCAAGAGCAACGGCCTGATCGTGGACTATATTGGTATCGTAAAGGCGCTGCGCAAGGCTTTGGCAGATTATACGGTCAGCAAGAACAGCCCGGCGGGCATTGACCCAACGGTGGACAAAACGGAGCTGATTCAGCGCATCCGCACGGTCATCGGAAAAACGGACGGCTTTCTGGCAGAACACGGGTTCCGGCTGCAGGAATTGGTGGACGCACAGGACTTTGAAAAGATGAACCTTGTACAGGATGCAGTCAACGCGATGTGCGAGACGTTGGAAACCAAGAAAACCTTCCAGACCTATGCGTCTGAACTGGCGCGGCTGTTCCGCTACGCAGACCGTGACGATGTGGACGATGCCGTGCGCGCCCGGAAAAACGCAATTCTCGCCATCTACGAGGGCTTGCAGCAGAAGCGGAAACACGCGGACAATACCGACCTGATGGTGCAGATCAACGGCATCGTCAACGAGTACATCCATGTGGAAAAGCCGGATCAGGAGGCTGTACCTTCCCGGCAGTTTGACATCAGCAAAATTGATTTTGAGTTGCTGAGCCGGGAGTTTGCCCACACCCGGCGGAAGAACCTTTTGCTGCGCGATCTGGATGAACTGGTGAATCAGCAGTTGTCGAAGATGCTGTTTGCAAACCCGCAGCGCATTGATTATTATGACCGCTATCAGGAGATTATCGATGCCTACAATGCGGAGCAGAACCGGGCAACCATTGAGAAAACCTTCATGGATCTGATGGAGCTTGCAAGTTCACTGGACACGGAGCAGCAGCGCTATGTGCGTGAGGGCTTTTCCAGTGATGAGGAGCTTTCGGTGTACGATTTGCTGTTTTCGGAGAACCTCACGAAGCAGGAAATTGAAACGATCAAGAAGGTGTCTGTGGACTTGTTGACAAAAATCAAACAGCAGATCGCCAAACTCGACCATTGGACGGACAAGCAGGAAACTAAGGCGATTGTGGATAACCTGATTCGCAATACCCTTTGGCAAGAACTTCCCAATAGCTATGATGTAAGCGATATCCAGACCTACCAGAAGAAAATCTACGAGTATGTATATATGCGCTACCCAGAAGTAGCATAACGCAAAAATCACCCCAGAGAGAACGCACAAGAGGCTATTCTCTCTGGGGTGATTGCGTATCAAATCATCTGAAAATGCTTTAATGCCTCCACAATCGCATCCTCTTTTTCCTTCGGACACTTGGGCTGCTTTGTATTTTTGTTTTTTGCTTTATGGTAATTCTCTCGCTCGATGATGCCGTACTTCTGCTTCACCTGTGCGATATAGAGATTAGAAACCTTGAGTTGATAGTGCTCCCACACATAGTCCCGAATCTGATCGTAAGTCGCCTTGCTTTCTGCAGCAGTCACATCCAACTCGTCCATGCTGACGTCCACTTCGATGTGCCGCTCGACATTGAGTTTGGTCAAAAGGAGAACCGCTTCGACTGTTGTTTCAGTTTCCAAGGGAAGTTCTTTCACTTCCTCGCCATCAATA
>ENA-OPDG01002014-OPDG01002014.1-human-gut-metagenome-genome-assembly--contig:-NODE-2014-length-12318-cov-3.138628_pt1 | contig 12318 bp, 5 predicted proteins | sample MGYA00241259_ERZ501498 | MGnify/ENA primary metagenome ERZ501498 (study PRJEB25962, sample SAMEA2042582) | human gut metagenome | biome: human gut; feature: human-associated habitat; material: faeces... | reverse complement strand
AGCCTCTGTTTGTCCCCCTTGCCGATGACGCGGATCTCCTTTGCAACGAGATCTACCTGATCAAGTTTCAGATCGACACACTCGCTGCGGCGCAGACCTGCATAGACCAGTAAGGTCACGATTGCAAAGTCCCGTTTGCTTCCGCTTTCCAACATCCTCTGCCGGAATGCCTCTACCTCTTTTTTATCAACGGAGCATGGGCTGGCATATTGAATCTGTACCTTCATGAAGTCACTGTCCAAAACTGCCATGTCTGACTGCCGACCACTCTGTACCAGATACTTGTTTAAGCAGCGCAGCGCCGACAGGTGGTTATTGACAGACTTCGGACTATAGCCTCGGATATTGCGCATATAGGAGATGTACTCCAAAACATTGGAACGGTAGAGTTCCTTTGGCTCGGACCCGAAGCTGTCCCGGCACCAACTAGAATACATTCGGATGTTACGGCAATATGTCAAAGCAGTATTTTCGGATTTTCCGATGCGTCTCAGATACTCCTCAAATTCTTTCATATACGATCGCCTCCTATCCCTATTACACGAGGGAAGGGATGCGTTTACAACCGTTTTGATTATGTATAACTGCGTGTGGGCAAATTGGCATTTGATTATGTTTAACTCGCCGTCGAAAAAAGCTGCGCCCGGGTGGCTCAGTTCGCCATAATTAGCATTATGTCGAGGTTATAATAGGCTTGTATTCCAGCTCCAGAATATGAAAGAAAACTTTCAGGGAGCCGCTTGCTATTATTCGGCATCTTGACTATAATATCACCGTAGCTGTCATGGAATTGCGATTGACAAGGTGTTTCGTAAGGTTGCCATTTCAAACCCCGGTATAGTTTGTATCAGTGTCGATGAAGCGATTGCTGGCGGTATCAGTGATGCCCATAACGGCACAAGCGGCCAGAACCGGTTGAATCTGTGGAGCCGGACCGTATTACACGCACATTGGAAATAGAAATTGACAGTAATCATGGCAGAAATGAAAGTGTCAGTTTCCACGATCAACAGAGTTTATAAGAGTTTGAAGCGTAAATCCTATATTGCCAGAGACAATCAGGCTCGTGATGAGCGAATCATTTTGAAGTAAGAGTAGGGGATTTGGAAAATGCCAAAGCGATATAAAGAAGCCCGCTTGATGCACAAAGCCAAGCTGACCGAGATGGCAGTAAGGCTCGGCGTATCACAGCCGACTTTAAGTGCATGGGAAAGCGAGCGCAAGGCGGCTCCCGTAGAAGCGGTGATCAAGATGGCGGAATTATACGGTGTCACAACGGATTACCTGCTTGGACAGGACAATCATACCGTGACTCCCGGTGAACCAATCCCCGAACAATGTCTGAAACTGTTCCACGAGAAGCCAGTGTGGTCCCCTGTGCATGGCTGGCTCCTGGTCAATGCCATAACGGAGGAACTGGTCACATCCGATGGCGAACACATTCCCTTTTCGGATGTTGCGGAGTTGTTTTCTATAATGCCGCAATCCTCAGAATACAGTCGTACTTTGGGTACACCTCTTCCGCTTTCGAGACTTGCTGAGCATTCGGTCCTTTGGGTGGAACCAATCTCGACAGATGAATATCTGCGAAATGAACTTCGGGGCTTGTACCATACCAGGCGGCGCTATGTAGAAAATGATGCCGGGAACCGATTCCTGTTTGATGCGTATGGCGTAAAATGGCTGGCGTTCAAGCAAGAGAAATAAAACGTCGCAAACTATGGGAGACCTCTTCGTAAGGAAGTGGCCTCCTTTCCGCTTAAATTTGGGGAGAGTCAAAATAGCTTTGAAATAAACTGATATTTAACGAGAAAATCCGAAAAAATCCTTGTAATTTGGCGAAAAGCGGGTTATATTATAGGCAGTAAAACTAACGAGGTTGTTTTAAATGCCTATTAGAAACTTTTCTGACGAATATCGACAATTTGTCCGTGGCTACGTGTTGCCATTGCTTGGAGTTCCGAAAAGAAATGTAAAGTTCTATAATGCGAAAGATGAGTATAGATGTTCTGATGTCGTTGGCAAGATTGATAATACACAACTTTACTTTTCTAGTCTAGAACGGACGGAATTCTATATGGATATCGGTCGGGACTTTACCGAGGACCATCTAAAACTCGCAAGGATGCTTTGCCGTTCCTTTTTTGTGGTGTCACGATTCCAGTACAAACAGCCGACAAAAGAACAAATACATTATGCTTCTGATTTACATCGAGACAGAGCTTATGAAATGGCGGTGCAACGAGGTATTTGTATGTGGAGCGTTGGAGAAAAGTGTGATTCCGTAGAAAAACTCCTATCGCTGTTGGAAAAGTGGGCAGTGCAAACATATGAAGGGCGAAAAGTTACATTTGGATTTGTTGTTAACCCAAAGGACACAACATCCCCTAGTATCTCTGGAAAAGATTGGCTGAAGTTTCTTGAAAATGACTACTCCGCTGTGCTTACAGACTGTATCCATTCACTCATTCAACTAGACAAAGATTGCGGTTTCATCCAGTTCCTTTCCCTTGCAGAGGATGGAAGAATTCCAGAGCATGAATTATCCCCATTTCTCCCTGTTAGATTTTCTCAATGCATAGGAAAATACATACACGGGAGCGCAATCGGGCTTTTTTTATTAAACAATGGTGACATTGTACTTTCCAAAGATGCTGAGATTAAACTTGTTAAGAGAAACCTTCATTGGCTGAACTTTAGCTTTCGTGCTTTTCGTGATGCAATCTGTGAGAGCCAAATATCATGGAACGAGCGTCTACTCCAAGAGGTTTATGCTACGACCTTGGACGTATCGTTCGCCCACACTGGCGGGATTATCGCCATTGTTGAATCTCCTGATTCTTTGCGTGTGACTGAGTCGCCGATTCTCAAGCCATGTGATGATCTAATGCGTGATGATTTCAATCTGGAAAGGGATTCAAAAACAGCAGACTCACCAAATCAAAAAGATAAAGAGATGCGGGCGATTAAGCGAGAAGTTATCAAACAGTTGGTTGGAAGAAAGAGCTTTTGTCAACTTGACCGAAAACTGCGAAGCGAATTGACCGCAATGGATGGGGCTTGCATATTGGATTTGAATGGAAATGTAATTTCATTTGGTGCCATCATCCGAAACGAAGCAGAATCATCTGGTGGAGCAAGGAGCGCCGCTTGCAAAACTCTTTCAAAGCACGGCCTTGCTGTAAAAATATCTACAGATGGATATGTCGAGCTTTATCTTAATGGCAGTCTGACATTCTCAATTAAGTAGGATACCTAAGTCCCCACCTGCATAATATAGAGAGGAAGTCACTGCAAAAAAGCTTGACATTGTGGTGCACTTCTGCTATAATAAATAACCACTTATAAAAGTTGACACATCGGTGCGCCGAGCGTGTCAGATTGTCCGTATTTGAGATACTTCATGGTATTGCTAAGATGTCTTGAATGCTGGCAAGCAAGGCTGGTAATGCGCTACCAGTCGGGCGAGCGATGCTGTGCATCACGCCCTCCAACGGAGCCCTGCTCATGTAGCATGGCGAGTAGCAGCGAGACGGAAGTTGAAAAACGTAACGTCTCGCTGTCTTTTTGTTTATAGGTGATTAGGTCAAATTATCCCTAAACGGCCAAAAGATAGGAGGTGCAGTGACTGGCTGCACCTCCTATCTTTTACTTGCCCCGAAATCAGTATCTGTTTAGGATTAAAATGAATTGATTTTGGCCTTTATTTCTCTACCGGGAACTTTGACAGCTTTCCGTTTGCTACACGGTAGATCAATGCAGCATCCGTCGTGTTCACGACACCATCACCATTTACATCAGCTGCCAAAAGTTGATCCGCAGACAACTGATATTTTCCATTTGCATAACGGTAGACAATGGCGGCATCCGTGGAATCGACTTTACCATTCCCATTTACATCACCGTATTTGACCTCGGTCTGGTCCCCAATGGTCAGGGTCAGGGTAGTCATGGGCTTATCGCAGTGGACGCCGTATTCCATCTCCAGGGTCTCGCTGTTTTCTCGGTTTTGGTACATGGCGTAGGGGAAAGTGATCTGGAAATCGGTATCGCTGGCCTTCAGCGGCTTATCGGACCAGGTGACATACTTTGTCACATCGCGGGTCATGCCGTTGGCGTAGTAGGCCGTTACCTGCATACCGGTGGGGTCGAAGGTGTCTTTTACATTGTAGGTCGTCTTGTCCGGCAGCTTCGTGACCTCGATGCGTTCAATGGTGCTGCCCACGGCCATCAGGTAGGCGGAGTCGTTTTTGAAGTAGATCGTGCCGTACTCATCCATGATGGGGCTGCAAATGGCATACTGGGCCTGTGCGCCGCTGGGCGTGAAGATGTTGTAGGGCGTCGTATAGGTCTCCGTCTGACCGCTGGCCGTGTAGGTCTCCATGGTCTTCAGAGACACCTCGGTTTGGCCGGGCTTGTCCTCCAGCACCCGGAGCTTGCCGGGGGTGAAGTTATCGAAGAAGTACACATAGACGCAGCCTGTCTCCTCCATATAGGCCGTGGTCAGAACACCGCTGGTCTGGGGATAGCCGTGGGTGCGTACCGTATAGGCGATCTCCCAGTTGGGGATGTCGATGACCGTAAGGTTATGTCCACTGTATGCGCCGAACTGTGCCGTGCCGGAGATGCCGATATAGGCCCGCCCATTGTAAATGGTGGGTGTGCAGGTGGACATGGCGGGATTGGCGGGATCGTCCGCATAGTTGTAGAGTTTCAAGGTGCGGACATCCTCAATGGTACCCTTTTCGTCCACAGTGGCCTCGTAGAAGTAGCCGCCCTTGCTGGTGAAGTAATACTTGCCGTTGTAATGGGTGATAGAGCTGCGGATGTCGCCGGTCACATTCATCTTGTAGGAGGACAGCAGTTCGCCGGTCTTGGGGTTAAAGGACAGCAGACTGGGCTTGCCGGTGGTGTAGCCGGAAGCGCCGTCATCCGTGCCGATCAGCAGGAAGTCGTCGCACACATAGGCACCGGCCCAATAGAAGCCGCCCTTGCTGGTGTAGTACCAAGTGGGGAGCTTTTCTTCCATCGTCTGCGTGGGGTCCTCGTCGGTGGCGCTCAGGCACACATAGTGGGCCTCGTTGATCTCGCCCACCCAAAAACCGGTGTAGATGTAGCCATCGTGATAGACAATAGAGCTGTTGGGCTGACCGCCGATGGAGTCCCGATAGATCCACAGGGAGTCCAGGGTATTGGCGTCGAACGCCTGGATCGTGCCGTCAGACAGGCCCACGAAAATCATGCCGTTGGCGTAGGTGGGCGGGTTGATGGCGAAGCTGGAGTTGTGATCCATGGGCTTATCAATGAGAATTTCGCCGGAGATAGCATCCACCTTGTAAATGCGGGAGCCGGAGTAGGTGTAGATGGCACCGTCCACCAAAATGGGGCAGCCGCAGGCGTTCACATCGTAGCCGGATCCAATGGAGGTAGCCCAGTACAGCTCGGCATCCTTGGCGTAGACCGGCGTCTTGTAGTCCACCACACCGTTATTCTCATTGTTTTGGCGTAAGTGGGGCCACGCAGAATCGAAATTGATGAGCTTGTCGTTGGCTGGAGCCTTCTTTAGCGTAATGGTCAGTGTACCGTCCTTGTCGGGGGCGGTATAGTGCTCCACCGTTTGACCGATGTACCCGGCGCAGGTGGTAGTGTAGGAATAGCTGGCACCGGGGGTCAGGCTGTAGGTGCCGTTTTTCTCCACGATGCGCTTGCCGTTCAGGTCGTTGGTCAGGAACACCGTGGCATCCGCCGGGGTCGTTTGGATGGTCAGTTGGATGGGGTCACTTTTCTGAACATGGACGGTATAGGTCAGCTCAATGCTGCCGGTATCTGCGTGGCAGACCTGTACCGAAATATCCTCATTATAAAGGTCTGTGTTCAGGACCGCTTCCGCGCCGGCCAGCGTATCATAGCGTACGCCGTTGACCTTGGCATAGTACCCGCCGCAGCAGGCGGTGTCTGTTCTGCTGTTGGGATAGGTGCCGGAGAGGTAGAGAGCGGCGGTCTCCCGGTCTACCTTAACATAATAATCCGTGGTATCTCGATCAAAGCGGGCCGTTGCGCCCTTTGGAGTTACAAAGGGCAGTGTCTCATCCTTTGTGGCAATAGTCAGGCTGGACAGGTGCAGCTGCCGCAGCAGCTGAATATCGTAGTCCTGATAGTAGGTAGTGCCGTTTTCTGTCTTGGAAATGCGGATCGTCACCGTCTGGCCGTAACCGGCCTTGGCCACGGCGTAGGTCAGGCTCTGAGCAAGACCCGTTTTGCTGACAGGCGTTGTGATCGTCTCCATCCGTGCGAGATTATGAATCCCCGGCACGGTGCTTTGGGTCCGATACAGCGCCGTCACGGTTCCGGTTGCCGTGGCCTGCATGGCAACGGAGCTGTTGCAGTCGGACACCGTATAGTTGTAGGTGTGGTCTGCCGCCGTGAAGGTCTTGTCGGCGGCGTAGGCGATCCGGCTGGAAGCATAGGTACCGTTGTAGAATGCCAGATTGGTCAGCCAGTCGGTGGTGACAGGCTCCGGGACGGACACATTCAGTCCGCTGGAGGCCGTGAAGGTGATCTGCGTATGATACCAGGTGTTCTTCGTGGCGATGCAGGTATAGCTCTCGCCGGGGACAAGGTGATAGATCCCGTCCACCGGGGCAATCTCGGAGCCTGCTCCATTGATCACCTGCACCGTTGTTCCGGAAGGCACACCCAGCGTCACCGGTACGGAAGCTACCTTCTGAATGTGGAGGGTATAGGTGCTCTGCTCCCCGTTGGGCGCTGCTACCTGAATCATGTGATCCTGCGTGTCTCCGGTCAGCTGCACCGCCCCGGTTCCGGTGACGGTATAATCCTCACCAAATGGTGCGGCGTCAATATCCACAGTGGAGGACACGGTTTTTAGGCTGTACTCCCGGGTGTTGGGCGCAAACTCCAGGGGCAGCTTGGTCCCCTCCGCCGTGGCTGCCAGAGCCTTCAGCGTGGGCACACGGGTCACGGTGACATCGTAGGACTGAATCTGCGTGTAGCCGTCCGAGCCTGTATACTGTGCTTCCAGCGCGAAGGTCTTGCCCTCCATGCCAGAGGTCAGCAGATAAGTAAGGGATGTGGCTGTGCTGTTCCAGCTGCGGGATGTGCCCGACATATCCTTGCCGTTGGTGCCGGTATAAATGGTGCGGAGCTTGGTGGTCTTGGTATTCGGAACATTGCCCATCACAACATTCAGGTACACGCTGCTCAGAGCATTGGCTGTATCCTCGATCCAATACTGTGCCGTGTGGTTCGCGCGGTTTTGTGCAGCGCAGTAGGGTTCCTGATCGGCATCCAGCAGCCGGATATTGCCGAACCACTCGCCGTAGGGCAGGGTCGCAGAGACCTGGGCGTCGGCGGAAACCGTCAGCGTTCCCTCTGTGCGGTTATATCCGCCGTCGGACACACGGAACTTATAGTCACCGGCGATGACCTGGACGCTGCCGGTGCCGGTGGTAACATTGCCATAGACATCCGTAAGGGAGAGGATCGGTGCCTCCACCGCATTGCCGTTTTGGGTTGCTGTGGCGGAGACGGTGTATTTGGTCCCGTCCAGAAGGGCCGCATATTCGGCAATGGCGTCTTTCAGGTTTTTCAGCAATGGTCCAGCCGAGTCGGCAGTTGCCGTCCGCAGGCCCTTCAGCGCCGTTGCGTAGGCATTGGCCGCTGCCGGATAATTCTGCACATGGTTGGTCATGTCCAGGTAATCCGCCATTTGGATAATCAGCTGGATAGCTGCGTCCGAATAAGTCGAAGATACATGGAAGCAAAGGGCCTTGACGGAAGAAGCCGGAGCGTCCAGCTTATAGCCACCCTTGTCATAATAGAGTAGGTAATTGGCGGAAACGCCGTTGATCTCATAGACGAATCCGTTTTCCAGGCCGACAAAGTCAATATCTGAATCCGCCAGCGCCTGTTGAATGGTTTGCCCAGATTTATACTGGATACGGGTCGGCTCCACGATGGTGCTGTTGGCGTTCATAGCCACAAGCACAAAGCTACCGGCGTACCCCTCTGCGGCCATCGCCGTGACCGGCATGGCGGCAGAGAGCAGAAGCACCAGACTCAGCAGCAGAGCCATTACTCTTTTGTGCATTTTCCTTCCTCCTTGTTTTCAATACAGGCAGTTCCATAGCCGGTACCGTATTTTCTCCCAGGTTGTCCAGCTGCCCTTGCAGGCATCCAGTACACGCACGGCAAATGAGTCAACCTGCTTGCGCTGCTCCGGGGTCATCTCCTGGGTGCTGAACAGCGCCTTTTGATTCAGTTCTGCGGCCTCCGCAGCATCCTCCGGGAACTGCACCGCACTGTGGCGCAGCAGGCAAACGGCATAGCCATAGCGCATGGCAATGGCCTCCCGGTCGTCTGCGGCGTCGATAGCGGCCATCTTCTTCCGAAACACCCTGCGGCGATGGAAAATACATCCGGCCAGCAGCAAGATCAGCAGCAGCGGAAGAAGCAGCAGGTAATGGGCATTCAGCGAGAAGGTAAAGCGGTCCTGCTTGTGCTCGTTGATCTCCTCTGGCTGCTCCACCTCTACAAATTGCTGGGTGTTGTTCTCGTAGGTATTCTCATCCGGGCTGTCGCCGCCCAGGGACAGTTCCTCGTCGTCTATGTAGCCGGGAGTCACCTCGAACGGCACAAAGCCGACACCGCTGACATAGTATTCCGCCCAGACGTGGGCGTTTTCCTCTGTTAAGGTGATGGGCTCGCCGGCCTTGTAGCGGGTGGCATCCTCCGCCGAGAGGTAATATCCCTCCACATAGCGGGCCGGAACGCCCATGTAGCGCAGCATCAGCACCGCTGCCGTGGCGTAATGGACGCTGTAGCCGTGTCCGCTGCGCTCCAGCGTATATTGCAGGAAGTCACCGCTGCCGTTCATGGTTCGGGCAGTCTCGTCGTAGGTCATGGCTTCCCGTAGATAGTCAAAGATGATGGTGCGGATGTCGCTGATGGTCCGGGTCTGGGTGTCCAGCTTCAATTGCCGCTGGAGGACGGCCCAGCTGTCCTGGGTCATTTGCAGGTCCACGGCCCGGAGATAGTCGGCATAGGCCTGCTCCTTGGATAGATAGGTCTCGATGTTTTCCCGGCCCTGGGCTGTGGAGAGGTTCCGCTGGATCTGATACCAGTCCGGGACGCTGCCTTTCAGATAATACAGGCTCTCTGCCGGGGGCAGATTCGTGTCCCCGATGCGGTCCGCTGCCAGCGTTTCGCTGCCGTAGACGGCGTAGGGGTAGTAGCCGTGGGCGGAACAGGCGGAGAGATTTCGTATAGTCATGGACAGCGGTGTGGCCGTCTCCGTATAGCCATCCGCCAGTGCAATTTGACTCTGGCCGTAGAAACCCGCCTCATGGAGCCAATAGAAAAGGTCCTCATATTGGGCGGTTTCTTCGGTATCGGCTGCTTTCCAGCCGGTGCCGGTGTAGGTGTCGTAAATCTGCCCTCGCAGATACACCTTTTCCGGCTGCTCCATTGTGACTTCCAGCGCCGGGGTGTCGCTTTTATTCCAGGCGGGTAAGTTCTTGAGGTTTCCTTCCGGCATGGAATTGGTATCGCTGTCGTAGTGCCGCTGGTGAAGCTGGGTTTGCATCGTCTCGACCATGTCTGTATTCAGCTTGTCTTGGCAGGACAGGCCAATCAGCAGACACAGCGCTGCACACAGGACCGGCAAGATCAGCTGCGCCGGAACGCCTGCAAGGGCTTCTCCCTCTGCCGTGTGCTGCACCATCAGCAGCACCGTGCCAATAATCAGCAGCCCACCGCCGATGCCTATGGGAAACAAGCCCAGCAACAGGGCTGCATAGCAGGGCAGCAGAATCGGCAAGGCCAGCAGCATCCGTCCGCTCCATGCGCTGCGGCTGAGAAGTAGCGACACCGCCAGCAGCAGAACCGTTACCGCCAGAGGCAGAAATTGGGCATCCGCTGCCGCAAGGTCCAGGTAGATCTTCCCGGTCTTTTTCGTCAGCAGGGTCAGGAAATCATTTGTCAGTGTTCCAAAACCGGGTAGGGCAAACTTGTTCAGTGCCAAGCTCAGAAGAAGCAACACGCCGATGCCCGCTGGAACGAGCCAGTTCCCGATTCTGGTTTGGTATACTATCAGCAACGCCGCCTGTACCAAAATCGCAGCTGCTGTCATAGCCCACCATGGGTAGGGAACAGAGGGAAATGCAGCGGTTAAAAGCAAGCAGAAGCCCACCGTCAGAACGGCACAGACCACCCAAGCGCCCCAGGGAAAGTGCAGCTTTTTCTGTGCCGTTTCGGTGACAATCCACTGGAGTCCATTTTCATTTTTTCGCATGATGGGTTAAACCTCCAGTCGCTGCATGGCCTCGGAATAATTCTGCGGGGCAAAGGTGGTCGCACCGGGGTACTGTTCTTCGGTACAGAGGATGAAATGCGCCCGTCCGTCCGTGAGCAGCTGTTCTTCCGGCGCTGTGCCGAAACAGAGAATTCGGCTGTAACCGTCAGTTTTGGGCAGGCGGCACTCAGCGCTGCCCCTGGTCTTTACCAGAGCCGGGATAGCCTGCAAAAGCTGGTTTTCCTCTGAAATGTCCTGGACCTGCAGATCGTCCCGGTCCGTCCAGCACAGGGTATAGGGTACACCACTTTGCAGCAGTGCCATGCCTGCGGAGGACACGACCTCCGCCAGTGCGTCCATCTGCTGGGGGTTACCGCCGGTGCGCTTATCCCAGAATACCAAAAGGGAACGGCTCTCCGGCTGGCTGGCCTCTTTCAGAATCAGCTCATCGAACTTGGAGGACAGCTTCCAGTGAATTTGCCGGATGTCATCGCCGGGGCGATACTCCCGGAGCTGGTACACCTCGCTGCGGTCCTCACCCCGTCGATTGGAAGCGCCGTCGTCGGCATAGGCCGGTCGGGCGGTCATGTCCGCCTCCATTGGATACAGGTCCGGGAGGATGGTCAGACGGGCATCCGCTTTCACGAGGGCCTTCATGGGAAGCAGGCCCAGATAGTCCAGCAGGGTAAACCGGCTGATCTGCACATACACTCTGCCGCAGAAGCTGCTTTGCAGCAGGATGGTTTGGCTGCTTTCGCCCTTGGCTCCGATGCTGCCGGTCAGCGTCACTGTCTGGTCTTCCTCAGTGAGATCATTGCGGATAGAGACCTGACAGCCATAGCGCATTACGGGCAGAAACGCTCCGTTGCGGATACGCACCCGACAGCTGACTGCCGTGCGTTTTGCCGCTGTGGCCGGGGTCAGAATGTCCGCCTGCAGGTGCCTGCGGACATAGAAATTGACCGCCCAGGAGGCCAGGGGCAGCAGGAGCAGCAAGCAGAGTCCGGCCAGCGCCCAGAAGGAGCCGCTTGTAAGAAGCAGCGCCGCCAACGCCAGCAGCAGGATCAGATAACACAGGGCGCTGCCTAAGATCGTTTTTCTCATTTGCTGGAAAATTCCCGGACATCCGGCTTCTGGACGGAGGTAAGTACATTTTGCAGGATCAGTGCCGCTGTATAGTCCTGGAGCCGCGCCTTGGAGTTGAGGATCAGACGGTGGACGCACACATCCGGGAACACGGCGCACACATCGTCAGGGATCACATAGTCCCGGCCCTCTAAGTAGGCGTTGGCCTTGGCCGCACGGGTCACAGCCAAAGCGCCACGGGGACTGACACCCAGGGTCACATAGGCGTTGGAGCGGGTCAGATCCACCAGCTCTGCAATATAGTCATAAATTCGGTCTGCCACATGGATATTGCTGACCTCTGCAATGAGCTTTTCCAGCTCGGCAGGGGAAGTCACTGTCTGGCAGGCAGAGAGCGGGTCCACATGATGGCGATCCTTCAGCAGTGCCGCCGTGCTGGCCCGATTGGGATAGCCCATGCTCAGTTGGAGCATGAAACGGTCCAGCTGGGATGCGGGCAGCATCTGCGTACCCGCAGAACCCACCGGGTTTTCCGTTGCCAGCACGATAAAGGGCTTCGGCAGGGGCCGGGTCACGCCGTCCACGGTGACCTGCAACTCCTCCATAGCCTCCAGCAGAGCGGATTGGGTCTTGCTGGAGGTACGGTTGATCTCGTCCGCCAGCAGCAGGTTCGTCATAATAGCGCCGGGCTGATATTTCAGCTTGCCGTCCGCCTTGTCAAACACGGAAAAGCCGATAATGTCAGAGGGCAGCGTATCGGAGGTAAACTGGACACGTCTGGAATCCAGACCCAATGTCTTGGAAAACGCCTTGGCCAGCGTCGTCTTACCCACACCTGGCACATCTTCCAGCAACACGTGACCCTGGGCCAGAATGGCCAGCAGCACCTTGCGGACGATGTCCTCCTTGCCCAAAACGAC
>ENA-OPDG01002002-OPDG01002002.1-human-gut-metagenome-genome-assembly--contig:-NODE-2002-length-12346-cov-5.751037_pt1 | contig 12346 bp, 10 predicted proteins | sample MGYA00241259_ERZ501498 | MGnify/ENA primary metagenome ERZ501498 (study PRJEB25962, sample SAMEA2042582) | human gut metagenome | biome: human gut; feature: human-associated habitat; material: faeces... | reverse complement strand
AATCGTGACAGCTTAAATACCAGCACATAATCAACATTGTCTTTGCCACTTTCTATATCCGCAAGCATCTGCTTAAACTGTGGTCTGCCCTCTACACTTTTGCCAGATTTACCCTCATCAGAATATTCCCCTACGATAGACATTTCCTGATAATCTGCGTATTTTCTAAGCTTGTCCTTCTGTGCATCAAGGCTGTAACCTTCTACCTGCATGGAAGTTGATACTCTTGTGTATATATAGCATTTCTGCTGTTTTTTCATACAAATCACAACCTTTCTGTATATCAAAACAATTCTAATACATCATTAAAGTGAAGTGTTCATATTATGTTTTTCAATTATTTTACATGTATCATTTATTACGTCACTATTGAGTGATAGGTACATTTCTTTATCACCAATTATATAAAACTCTTCTTTTGCTCGTGTTACTGCAACATTCATAATATTAGGATTATCTGTTCCAACTGCCCAATTTGCTGCTCCTATACATTTTTTATCTGCACCCAACACAAAAAATACAATAGGTGCTTCTTTTCCTTGAAAAGTATGTACAGTTCCTATATTAGTAGGCTTTCCTTTTTTATCATATCTTGTAAATTCTATTTTATTTAATTCTTTCGATAATTGATATGCAACATTCTTAAACGGGCTAATCACATAGATGATATCTTTCTTTTGTTTATTAATAATATCCGGATTTTCAACTATCATATTTTTAATTTTATTTGTTAAAAACTCTCCTTGTTCTGCAACATATTTATCTAATGCATATCCCTCAATATCATACCACTCACAAACCCCATCTTTTTTTTCTCCCTGTACCATATTACCACCATATGAAATTTTATTTGCTATATCAAACATAGGATTTTTACATCTTCTATGCACCCATAATGGTATTCCTATCCATTTTTCTTTGCTATTATCTTTATAAAATCCATATTGACTTATTTCATCTATCAATGTTTGCGTAGATGCTGATTCGGACAAATATTTCTGTGACACTCCATAATATTTTCCAAGCATATTAAGAATGTTAGCATCTAATGTAAGAACAGGCTTTAACTGTGATGGATCTCCTACTGCCATAACATATTTACTTCTAAAAATAGCACCTACACTCGCCTGTGGAAGTGCCTGCCCTGCTTCATCAATAAATAAATGACCTATTGTTTCTTTCCCCATATTTGCACACATTCTTGAGAAACTTGCAAAAGTAGAGCCTATAACTGGTATAGTAAGATTTATCCAATTCCACGCTTCGGCTATTATATTTTTGCGTTCTATATAATCTTTTTGTTTACTCCATATAATATAAGCGGCTTTTATATTTTTCACATTTTCATACAAAAATTGTTTCCTAACTTCCATTGCTTTAACAAATAGTTGTGATTGTAACCTTCTGTATTCTATATCAAACCATGGATTGCTCAATTGTAATGTTTCATAATCCGATTCTAGTTGAAGGTTATTTATTTCAATACCACTAAGTTTTTCTTGTATCTTTTCTACTTTAGTTTCCAAACACTCAATTTCAAGACTTTCATTTTGCTTCCATTTTGTAAACGCGACCTGTTCATCTTTTGACTTACTAATAATCTTCTCAATTTCTACTTGAAAACATTGTATTTGTCTTTCTACTTCAATCAGCTTACCATTAATCAAACTTTCGTTGGTAATACTACTTTGTAATTGTTCAGAATACATCTTATTCTTTTCTCTATACTCTTTCTTACTTTTTCGTAGTGAAAAAAATCCCGGTTTCTGAATTTTTAATGCCTCAATGCACTGTAAAATCCTATTATTTTCAATTTTAGCAACCTGTAACTGCATACCCAAATTAATTCTATCGTTTTCTAAATCTTTTATTTTTTCTTTTATATCTTCTATCTTTTTTTTATTTTCTGACACAAGTTGTTCTAAATCATTCTTTTTTCTAATTAGATTACTTTCAAATTTTTGAAGTTTTTCTTTGATTTCTAATTGTATTTTTCTAATACTAATTATTTTTTCTGCGACATTTTGAATCTTATTTCGATAATTATTTACTTTGTCATATAGTGTAATAAAGCCCAAATATATATCATTATTCGGTGTATATTCTTGTTCAAGGTGGTAAACAATATGCTTCAACACAGTAACTATATATTCCATATTGTCTTTTTTTCCACCCTCAATTGAAAAAACACCCCAAAATTTATCCATATCTTCTTTCTTGGTTATTTTTAATCTTTCATATGTTCCTTTTTCATCTGTAATCCATTCTGTTTCTACATATGAATTTGCTATTTCTTTAAAATAATCTACACTAACAATAGCATCTATAAACTCCTTGTCTATTTTTTTCGACAAAGGCAACTCATCAACAATATTTTGAACCGCACCATGATTCGAACTAGCAACTACTATACCTTTCTCAGCTATTGTTTTCGGAACACTACCAATAGATGCATTATCCCAATATTTTGTCAAATCAGTTCCTCTTATATATTTTGAAGACATAGATGCCATTTCATATGCTTGTTCTACAATAAGTTCAGCAAATATATCTTTTAGTAAAGTTGTTTTTCCCGTACCTGGCGGTCCATTTACACTTCTAATCTGCTCATTATCATATCCTATTGATAAATTGACTGCCACCTGCTGCATCAAAGCTAATGAAAATTCAGGATTATCAGGAAACCTTGCAATAGGATAATTTTTGGGTTTTAAAATTCTACAAAATATTTCAGGATTATACATTTCACTCTCTTTACGGCAATTTAAATTATTACGTTCTGTTATAACTCCGGTAATATATTTATCTAGATTATGCGATTGTATCTTTTTTGCTTTTTCCAAATCCGTTATAAAAAAAGAATGTAAATTCGTAGATTCTGAATCAATATTTGTTAAAAGTTGCATTCGACAATTATCAATTAAAATATTATTTTCTTTTAAAATTGATGATATAGCATTATTAAAATGTATTCTATAATTCATATCATTCGAACATACAAACATTTCTCCAAATTTCTTAACTTTTTCTACCTCAAATGCATTAAAATCTTGTTGTTTTGGTATTCGTCTTTTATTTCTTATATAGTAGCTTTCTGTCAAAAATGTCATTTCATTAATAAAATTAAGTTTTTTATCAAAATATAATGCAAAAGAAAATTTCTTTCCTAATGTAATTTCTTGTTCTGTTGGTTTTAATTTATATTGTTCTCTCAAAAAATCTACTACTTCCTGAAATGGAAAAATATCAAAGTAAAGAACAACCCCACTATGCTTATATTTTCCAAACTCTCTCTTATGCATTTCATTTACCAGCATAGAATAGTAATCACTATTCTGCAAACTTCTAAATGTCAAAATATTTTTGTCCTTTAAATTAATGTCACCTTCTGATAAATGTTCTACCATTATCCAAGACTCTAATATATCATTTTTTTTATTCATACATGCCCTCCAATTCATTATATAAGCTATTTTCTTTTTACTTCCTTGAAAACCACTTTAATGCTTTCAAGATATGCTTTTTCGACTGGCGTCAAAGTAATCTCCTGATATTTTCTGTATTCTGACTTTGCTTTCTCCAACGCCTGTTTATGACTTACAGAACCAGCTCCAGTTAAAAGTTTTCTATTCACTGATTTAATTCGGTATCCAAGAGATATAATCATATCTAAATTGTAATAAGTAACATTATATGTTTTTCCATCATCTGCAGTTGTTCGGAATTTCCGAACAACTGAATCCTTATCCAATTCCCCTTCTTCGAATATATGCTTTATATGTTCACTTATATTTGATTTACTGCATTGATATAATTCAGTAAGCTGCTGTTGTGTCAGCCACACTGTATCATCTTCTATTTTAACTTCTATATTTGTCTGCCCATCATCCGTCTGATATATAAGTATTTCTCCATATTCATCGGTTCCAATTTTATCTGCCATAAGCACCTCTCCATTCCATTACTTCTTAGTTATAAAATGTGAACACATGTGTTCACTATTGTCCCAACTAAATCTTATCATCATTCCAACCTCTGTTCAACTAATACTTTTTCTATTATACAATGCAAAATAAAAGAGACTCCACTCGCCATGAATGAAGTCTCCTGATATATGTATACATCCTACAGCATATTATCTGCAGGATGCTTTCAAAATCTTTTTTCATCATAAACAAAATTTCTTTTTAATTAATGTGGCTAAATATTCTGCTGTACCATCTACTCCCAGCAGACTGGAGTTTATCATTAAATCCTTGTGGTTGTAATCATCTGGCTTAAACCCCGCATATTGCAAATGATAAGCTTCTCTTGCTTCGTCAACCTTTTTAATCATTCGTTTTCCTTCGTCAACCGAAAGCCCTAATTCATCAGTACAATGCTGTAACCGAATGTTATAAGGTGCATAAATATAAATATGCATCGTATTTTCCATTTCCGAAAGTATAAAATCACCACACCGTCCAACAATAATGCAACTTTCTTTTTCCGCCATGAAATTAATGATATTCTTCTGGGCCTCAAAGATTTTATCCTGTACTTCTGTGGATTTTTGACGGCCGAGTGGAAATTGCATTCTTGAATAATTGTTCTTAAGTTCCTTTGCTGTTTCTTCATTTTCATCTACAATAGATACAGGCAAATTCAATTTTTCAGCCGCTTGATCCACAATGTCTCTATCATAGAATTCAATCCCTAATATCTCCGACAATTTCATAGCAATCGGTCTTCCCATACTTCCAAATTGTCTAGCAATCGTAACAACGTATTTTTTTTTATTCATACTCATTCCTCTTTTCTACTACACACTATTTCTATCACAATTCATAGTAAATTTAATTATATAACGATACCGGCAACTATAAACGCAACTAAACTAATTGCTGCTGCTATAATGACATACGGCAACTGACTAGTCGCATGTTCCAAATTATCGATTCCCGCTATTCGCGACGACACAAGCGTTGCATCAGAATAGAAACAAGCATGAGAGCCAAATCCTGCACCTGACATAATTGCAGCCATGACAAGCAATGTATTTACACCTAAGATAGCACCTAGTGGAAATGCAATCGGTGCAACCAAGGCACACACGCCAACAAGCGAGGCTGTGCAAAAACACAATACGGCAACCAACACAAAAATCATCACCGGAAACAAGGAACCAATCATATATGGCTGAACTTTTTCGATAATATAGTCTGTCATTCCCATTTTTCCCGTTATAATTTGGAGCACAAACGTTAATAAAAGTACAATATCAACAACTAACATATCCGAAAAACCTCTCGAGAGTATCGGAAATAAATCTTCTGACGAAATAATTTTTCTAGGAATATACATAATTGCACAAACAACTATCGCTCCTATTACAGCCGTAATTAAATCTCCCGTAATAACCGTTAATGCAATCAAGACTCCTACCGGAATTATAAAGTCAATGATTTTACCATCTACTACGTTCTCTGAAATCGTCTGATTATATTTTTTGCTTTTCTCACTATACACCATTCCGGTATCTTCCACACGTTTATATGCTTTCTTCATTCCTCCAAGTTTGGGCATAATTCCCATACAGAAAAGAAATACAATAATCAATGTAGCAATGGGATAAAAACAAAAAGGTGCTGCACTTAAATAAGATTTGATATGATTACTACCAAGAGACAAGAATGCATCTTCCTGTACAAACATACTCATAAGGCAAACACCCCAGCCAGATATCGGAATCATCACACAAATAGGACCACCTGTTGCGTCTAAAAGATAGGCCAATGTCTCTCTTGGTATCTTCTTTTTATCGTAATGTGTCTTCATACAAGCTCCAATTGTCATTGCATTAAGAAGTTCTTCAATAAAAATAACAACACCCATTAAAAATGTCATAAGTAATGTTTTTCGTTCTGTATCGCAAATTTTATCAACTATTTTAGAAAATCCCAGATGCCCATTAGAGGACTGCAATAATGCTATAAACCCACCAAGTAATAACACTATCAACATAACCCATGCATTATTTTCCAGTGCCTCTACAAAAATACCACCTAACTCTGACAATGCATGTGTACCATATAGAACAATTGCTCCTATCAAGCATGCCAAAAACAAACATATTTCTACTCTCTTTGTAGCAATTGCCCCTATCACAACAAATAAGATTAACAATACACTTACTAATCCTAACGACATACTATCATCTCCTTCCCTATCATAATCAATAAGAGGACTGCTCTACCCCTTTGTAGATGCAATCCTCTTCGATTCACATAATATTTATTTCGCTATATAGTTGTAATTATTTTCTTTTAATGCCTTCATGGCTTTATCCGCAGCAGCAAGCGTCTTCTCGGCATCTTCCATTGTATGAGATGCGTTCACGTACCATCTTCCACCAAACATTAGGAACACACCATTCTCCTGCATATACCTCTGGAAATTATTAACGATGTTTTTATCAAATCCCACCAGTTCTCCATCTGTATATAATCTCCGTCTGCCACCCGGAATGCCAAATAATGTATCAAAAACTCCATTTGCTTCCGTAATTGTAAGTGGTATATCATACTTTCTAGAGATTTCCACAAGGCCATCCATAATCTTTTCCTGTACTTTGAATACCTGTTTATAAACTGCACAATCATCTTTTGTCAACTCGTCAAGGGTTGCCAGAACCGCAGCCATGCCAAGTCCATATCCAGGATACGTACCCGGAACAAGCACTTTATTTCCCCTGATACAATCCATGATCTCCTTCTTACCACCCACACACGATACCGGAATACCATTTGATATTGCCTTACCCATTGTACAAAGATCAGGTGTAACTCCGAGAACAGTCTGTGCTCCTCCAATATTTACTCTAAATCCAGTAATGACCTCATCCATGCACATTACAATATTATACTTCGTACATAATTCCCTAATTTTCTCAACAAATCCCGGTTTTGGATATAGACCTTCATGATTCCACACAATACCCTCAAAGTGAATTCCCGCAATAATATCATGATACTTATCAAATGTTTCCTCAAGAACCTCAAAATTATTCCAAGGAATCATAATAGTTTCTTTGCACGCCAAAGGTGATCGACCTTCTGTATAATAAGGATCTTCTTCCGGTCCTCCATGTGTAGAGAAGTCCGTAAATGGAATTTCCGCATTTACATCCGAATTAATCCGTCCGCCTAGAACATTATCACCCCATCCAGCATAATTACCCTGAAACCTAACGATTACATTCTTTCCAGTATAAGCTCTCATAATTCTAAATGCTGCCTGAACCGCTTCCGATCCTGTAACAGTAAACTTGAGTTCTTCAACGCACGGAATCAACTCAGAAAGTCTCTTTGCAACTTCCACATCCATTGGCGAAAACAACAGATTTGAACCAATCGCCGTACCATTATTTTCAATATACTCTACAACCTTTTTAACAAAATTTGGATTCTTATGACCTAAAATATTGGGTCCCATTGAACCATTGTACTCTATATATTCATTGCCATCCACATCTGTCAAATGTGTTCCGTCTGACTTCGCAATAAATAATCTGTGCTCTGTAACATCCATCGGAATACGAAGATTGGAATGTCCGCCTGGATAATACTTGTTATACTCTTTTGTTAAAGCTTCACTTTTGTCTTTTTTTAACATAATCTCATCCTCCTGACCTGTACTAATTCCTGTTAACCTATTGAAAAGATACAATGTTTTTAACATGGCTTTATATTATCAAAGCAAACGCATATTCTCTAGGATAAAAAGGAATACAAATTAGGAAAAAACGGAACAAAAAACTTCCTAGATTCATTTCTAGGAAGTTCACTCACCTTCTTTATGAATACATATTTATTATTTTTTTGGGCAATTCACCCGTTAATTTTTTACATGATAAATTCATGTGCGATTGATCATAATATCCTGATTGCAATGCCAAATCAGACAATGTAACATCACCCTGTCTTAATTTATAATAATTACACATCCACTGAAATTTTATCACTTCACAAAACTGTTTTATGGATATACCCAACAAATCCTTTACCATTTTTCTTAAATATCTACCTGTATACCCTGTTTTATCCTCTAATTCTTTAATTGCTATGCATCCCTGACTATTTATTATTTCCCTTACAACAAAATTTACAATATTATTGGTTTTATAATTATGCGCAACTCGTTGTTCAAGATATGACGACATTATCTCCCACCGCTGCATAAACTGATCTGCTTCTGCCATTCGTTTTTCATACTCTCTACCATTCCATAACGCATCACTCATGGCAATTCTTGAATTATTAATGTCCTTCACATCACAACGAAATAGATTTCCAAGCATCCCTGTTCGCAGTCTCACTCCAAATATACTCTTTACATCTTTCATAAAATCCAATTCGTTCATTTGTTGAAGCGATATAGAACCTCCCATAAAAAAACTATATGCATTATCATCCGTATAGAAAGTCATAATATCTGCACATACATCTGGTAAAGCAACTGTTTTTCCCAAATCAAAATCATCAACCTCGTAAACCTCCCATACAATATCCCTTATAATGTTATGTTCAATTGGTACATAAGATTGATAATTATTATTCAACTCTAAATACGGTTGATATGATAAAAATTCATTTGTTTCCAGCATACAAAGCCTTTTAATACTAGACATAATAGCACCTTCTTTCCTCCAAAAAAGCAAAAAGGCAAAGAAGTAAAAAACTTCTTTGCCTTTTTTAGTATTATACTAAAATTTCTTTTCTTGTCAAGTCTCTTAAGCTGTTGTTGCTCCCCCATCCACATAAATAATCTGTCCTGTTATATGGTCTGCATACTTTGAACATAAGAATACCATCATGTATCCAATATCTTCATGGGTCTGTGCCCCTCTTGCAAGTGGAATATATGTCTTTATATATTCATTCCATACTTCTTTCCTATTTTTTCCTTCTTTCTCCGCCGTATCTAAAATATCCTCCCACATTTTTGTCAACACAATTCCCGGTCCAACTGCATTCACATTAATGTTATAATCTGCACCCGCAAACGCTGCCGACTGTGTAATATAATTCACCGCCGCTTTGGTCATACCATAATGTCCAAAACCTAATCCATGTGGCAAATCACGTCTCCCCGCAAAGGATGTCGTTGTAACAATCTTTCCATGATTATATTTTTTCATTCTCCGTAGTGCACACTGTAATCCGTTATTAACGCCAACTTGATTTGTCATAATAACACGCATCATTTCTTCCTGCGAGCAGTCTACAAATGGTGTCACACAATCAATACCTGCATTATTAATTACAATGTCCAATTTTCCCGTTTCCTTTTCTGCCTGTGCTAATACTGCATCCACTTGATTAATATCACTCACATCGCACGAAATCGCTACCGCCTTATTACCCGCATCCACTATTTCAGTCATTACTCTAACGCAATTAGCCTCTGTCCGGCTTGCAAGATACACAATTGCACCTGCTTGCGCAAGCTGCTTGGAAACAGTTTCTCCAATTCCTTTTCCTGCGCCAAAGACAACCGCCCGTCTGCCCCGTTAAATCAATATCCATAATTCCCATCACTGTTTCCTCCAATCTATATATTTAACTTCTTTTCCTGCAACTCAAATAACATCCCTTCAGGATCCATAAAATAAACCCAATAACACGTCACCCCATCACCTAGCAATGCTTCCTGTGGTTCCATAAATGGTTTAACCCCATGTTTATCCAACTCCTGGACCCATTCTTGAATACTATCCACGTATAAGCACAAATGTAGTTTACCTGCACATGCTGCAGTTGGCGGAATCGGTGTCGGAACAGGATCCGTAATCTCTATGAACTCAAGCATGACTCCATCCGGTGTTTCCATGAAGGCTTCTCTATGGCAATGTGTTACATTATCTCCAACAATCCCCATTGCCTTACCTTCATTAACATCATGAAATTCCTCACTCGGACCACTTAACAGCTTCAAACCCAGTATCCCATGATAAAAATTAATTATTGTGTTTAAATCTTTTACTATAAATCCCAAATGACTCGTTGATAATACTTTCATGTTGCCACCTCCTTGTTTTTCTTAATTGTAATATTGTTTTTTGGGGACATCTAGGATAAAAAGGAACTCGTTTTATATATGTTCACTTTATACAAAAAAGACAATGATATCCATTCCGGCTTCCACACAAAGCTTTCGATTTCTCGTCATGGTGTTAGCCGTCATTTCTGCGGACGGGAAAAAGAGCTGGATTCTACATGCAGAAATGTTGTGAAGTCCAGTTCTTTTATTACAGAGAAATGATTTTACTTGACAAAAAAATGAAAGCGGAGTATATTATTAAAGTTCAAAAACGAACAGTTCAAAATGAAAGAAGGTGTATTTGTGATAAATTATTTTGCACATTGTGTTGATGTCGAAGAAGTGTATAAAAATATGATATCTCCAGTCTATGAAAAATACAAATTGACCTATATGGAGTTTACAGTTCTTATGTTTTTAGCAAATAATCCCCAGTATAATACAGCTACTCAAATTGTTAGATATCGTCATCTTGCAAAGTCCCATGTATCTATTTCCATTCGTTCCTTGCAGGAACGAGGATTGATTTTAGGGGAACATAAGGGAGGAAATCACAGAACCATTCACTTAAGTGTGTCGGATAAAGCAAGGGACATAATTGCAGTCGGGCGTGCGGCACAGAACAAATTTTGTGAAATAGTATTTGCGGGATTTTCAAAGGAAGAAATGGAAAAGCTGCAACAGTTTACAGAGCAGGTAAACAGAAATATCAAAGAATATACGAACAGTTAGGAGAGATTTACAGTGGAAAAGAACAAGGATTTTTTAGGTACGCAGCCCGTTGGAAAACTGCTTTTTAAGTTGGCAATTCCTACGGTAATAGCACAGTTGATCAATATGTTGTATAACATTGTTGATAGGATCTTTATCGGTCATATACCGGATGCAGGCAGTCTTGCTCTGACGGGTGTCGGTGTGACCATGCCTATTATTATGATTGTGTCGGCATTTGCAGGACTTGTAAGTTCAGGAGGTGCGCCACGTGCTTCTATTTCGATGGGAAAAGGCGATATGGACAGTGCAGAGCAAACGCTTGGTGGATGTTTTCTTTTACAGGTAATTGTTTCAATCATTCTGACAGCGGTACTTTTGCTCTTTGGAGAAAATTTACTGTCAGCTTTTGGAGCCAGTGAAAATACGATTGAATATGCTGTTTCCTATTTGAACATATATGCGCTTGGAACATTGTTTGTGCAGCTAACATTGGGAATGAACGCATTTGTAACTGCTGAAGGATTTACAAAAGTGTCTATGGTATCCGTGGCAATCGGAGCAATTCTGAATATCGCTCTCGACCCGATTATGATTTTCGGATTAAATATGGGTGTGCGTGGTGCTGCTTTGGCAACTGTTATTTCGCAGGCAGTTTCATGTATCATTGTTGTGGTATTTTTGTGTAGTAAGAAATCAATACTTAGACTGAAACGTAAGAATCTGAATATTAAGCCAAAAGTTGTGTTCCCATGCATAGCACTTGGAACCGCAGCATTTATTATGCAGGCGAGCGAAAGCGTTATATCTGTATGCTTTAATTCTTCTTTACTGAAATATGGCGGAGATATTGCGGTAGGTGCAATGACGATTCTTACCAGTGTCATGCAGTTTGCAATGCTTCCTTTACAGGGAATTGCACAGGGAGCGCAGCCAATTACAAGCTATAATTATGGAGCAAACAATACGGAACGTGTAAAAAAGACTTTTCGTGTTTTATTAACAGTAAACCTGATTTATTCTGTCACACTTTGGCTGGCAGTAATGCTTATGCCACAATTCTTTGTGAGCATTTTTACTCCGGAGACAGCGATGATCGAGTTCGCATCAAAAGTTCTGCGTGTCTATATGGCAGTCATGTTTTTATTTGGTATTCAGATTGCATGCCAGATGACCTTTACAGCTCTTGGCAATGCGACAAGTTCTATCATTGTGGCAGTTACAAGAAAATTTATTCTGCTGTTACCATTAATTTATATTATGCCACATATGGTTTCAAACAAAACCATGGGTGTTTACCTTGCAGAGCCGGTAGCAGATTTCATAGCCGTAACCTTTACTGCAATTTTGTTTTATTTCCAGTTTAGGAAAGCAATGAGAAAGGTCGAATCGCAGTCTGTATAGCCGTTAAGGGACACTTTGTAATTATATAATGGTTGGAATGCTTCCTTACATAATTGAAATGATTGAACTGCTTGGGTAGATGGGCAATCCACGCCTAATACATTTCTGCCATTCATATATATCGGAAATTTAAACCGGAGACCTTTTAATA
>ENA-OPDG01002000-OPDG01002000.1-human-gut-metagenome-genome-assembly--contig:-NODE-2000-length-12348-cov-11.962255_pt1 | contig 12348 bp, 8 predicted proteins | sample MGYA00241259_ERZ501498 | MGnify/ENA primary metagenome ERZ501498 (study PRJEB25962, sample SAMEA2042582) | human gut metagenome | biome: human gut; feature: human-associated habitat; material: faeces... | reverse complement strand
CGGCTTCAAGAAGGTCGCCGAGGCTATGATGGAGCAGGGCTGCTTCTAAGCCGAACGCCTCATACAGCACCCCAACGTGCAAACAAAAAGGAACCGCCTCGGCGGTTCCTTTTTTGCGCGTCGGACCCTGTGCTTGCGGCGCTCCTTCCGATGCGGTTGACATTTTTTCCAAAAACCGATTATACTATACGAAACACGGGACACCCGGCGCAAGCGGGGACGTGTGACTTTTCAACGGAGGGCGGGGATCAAGATACCACACGTCTCGTTTGAACAATTTCTGCGGATGCTGCCGGATCTGGCGGTGCTGGCGGTCATATATCTGCTGGTGCTGCGTCCCCGCTGGCGGGAGGCGGGACGCCGGACACTGGCGGTGCGGTCGGTGTTCTGCCTGTACCTCGTCTGCGTACTGGGGGTAACGCTGCTGCCGGTGCTGTCCAACCTGCCGGAGCTGGTGGGGAACCGCTATGTACCCATGGAGCTGGAGCCGTTCCGCGACCTGCGGAACGGCTACGGAAACGCGGCACGGCAGCTGGCGCTGAATGTGGTGATGACCGTGCCGCTGGGATTTCTGTGGCCGCTGGTGCGCAGGAAAAAGGGCGTGTGGCGGGCGGTACTGGCGGCGTTTTTGCTGAGCGTGTGTATCGAGCTTTTGCAGCCGCTGCTGACCACGAACCGCACGTCGGACATCACCGATGTCATCGCCAACACCACCGGCGGTCTGGTGGGCTATCTGCTGTTCCTGCCCGTTGGCAGACCGCTGCTGCGCTTTTGCCGGGAAAAGAAAGAGCCGTCGGAGGAGGGATGACCCCGCCCGGCGGCTCTGTCGCGTGATTTAGACGGATTCCCCGCGCCATGCGTGGGGGAGGAGTGCGTTGACGGCCTCCGTCAGCTCCTGAAACTGGCGGCAGGTCAGCGCCTGCCCTCCGTCGGACAGGGCGCAGGCGGGGCGGTCATGTACCTCCACCATCAGACCGTCGGCGCCTGCTGCCGCCGCTGCCAGTGCCAGAGGCAGCACCAGCTCGCTGCGGCCCGCCGCATGGCTGGGATCCACCAGCACCGGCAGGTGGGTGGCCTTTTTCAGAACGGGGATGGCGGCGGCGTCCAGTGCGGATCGTGCGGCGGACAGACCGCTCTGCACACCGCGCTCACACAGGATCACCTGCTCATTGCCGCCGGAGAGAATGTACTCCGCCGCCAGCAGGAACTCCTCCACCGTGGCGGACAGACCCCGCTTCAGCATCACCGGGCGGCGCAGCTCGCCCAGCGCCTTCAGCAGCGAGTAGTTCTGCATATTCCGGGCGCCCACCTGCAGAATGTCCACATCCTCCAGCAGCGGGAGCTGGGATATGTCGGTGATCTCCGTGATCACGGGCAGACCGGCGTCACGGCCTGCCTGCACCAGCAGCTCCACGCCGACCTTGCCCAGCCCCTGAAACGTGTAGGGGGAGGTGCGGGGCTTAAAGGCGCCGCCCCGCAGCACCTGTGCGCCGGCGGCCTTTACCGACTGGGCCACGGCGGCGATCTGGGGGGCGGATTCCACGGCGCAGGGGCCTGCGATAAAGCAGAAGCCCTCGCCGATCCGGGCATCGCCCACGCTGACCACGGTGTCGGCGGGATGGGCGGCGCGCCCCGCCAGCCGGTAGGGCGGCGTCAGACGGCGCACCTCCTGCACGAAGGGCAGCGCCTGCAAAACATTGGGATCGAGACGCCATGTTTCGCCCACCAGCGGCAGCAGGATGGATTCCGCGCCGGCCACGCAGCCGCCCTTGACGTTTTGCATGGAGAGCTGCGCCAAAAGCTGGCGGATCGCCGCCTCCGGAGTTCCTTTTTTGATGATGATGACCATGTGCGCCTCCTGTATTGAACAATGATAACGAGTTATTATACCGCGTCCTGCCGTTTTTGGCAATCCGGCAGGTCCGCTTATTGACAAAAAATATGGAGTCGTTATACTGAACTTGATAAAAAGGGAAAAATTTTGCGAATCGCATAAGGTGATCCGCCGTAGTATATGGAGGGAAATATGGATAGAAAATTTACGCTGAGCTGCTGCTCGACCGTGGACCTGCCGTACAGCTACATGGAGAGCCGGGATATCCCGGTGCTGTTCTACACCTATGTGGTGGACGGCGTGGAGTACGACGATGATATGGGCCGCGACCCGGAGGCGCTGCCCCGGTTCTACCGCTTCCTTGAGGAGGGCAAGCTGCCCCAGACCAGTCAGATCAATGTGGCGGCGTACATGGACTTTTTTGAGAACCTGCTGCAAAAGGGCGACCTGCTGCACATCGCCTTCACCTCCGGTCAGTCCGGCTCCGTCCACAACGCCCTTCTGGCGGCGGAGGAGCTGCGGCAGAAGTATCCGGACAGAAAGCTCATCGTCATCGACTCGCTGTGCTCCTCCTCCGGCTACGGCCTGCTGGTGGACAGCGCCGCCGATATGCGGGACGCGGGGCGCTCCATCGACGAGGTGGCACAGTGGGTGCTGGACAACCGGAACACGGTACACCACCAGTTCTTCTCCAGCAACATGACCCAGTTCCGCCGGACGGGCCGCGTGTCCGGCGCGGCGGCCACAGTGGCCACGGTGCTGAACATCTGCCCCATCATGCGGCTGGACGACACCGGCTCCATCAAGGCGTACAGCAAGGTGCGGGGCAAGAGGAAGGCCGTGGAGACCACGGTGGATACCATGGAGCAGTGCGCCCGGGGCGGGCGGGACTACGACGACAAGTGCTTCGTGTGCCACTCCCGGTGTCCCGAGGACGCCCGGATGCTCATTGACGCCATCGAGGAGCGGTTCCCCAAGCTGAGGGGGAGGGTGCGGCTGTGCGACATCGGCACCATCATCGGCTCCCATGCGGGGCCGGGGACTGTGGCGGTGTTCTTCTACGGCAATGAGCGGCCCAAAATGGATTAAATAAACAAACAGGCGGACGTATTGCGTCCGCCTGTTTGTTTTTGCCGCTGTCGCCGTATATTCAACTGCGGCGGGTGGAAAAATGCGTTATTGTAGAATTAAAATAACGCAATTCACCAGTAAGACTTGCAGAAAGACCAAAAATATTGTATAATAACTAAAAAATTTTTAGGACTTTCGACGGTCGGGCCGGCCCGACGCAGAAGGGAGAACGATATGGCCACATTTATCGTGAACGGCAAAACTGTCGTAGTGGAGAAGAATCAGAAGCTCATCCGCTATCTGCGGGACACCCTGCACCTGACGTCCGTGAAGGACGGGTGCAGCGAGGGCGCGTGCGGCACCTGCCATGTGCTGATCGACGGCAAGCCCACCAAAGCCTGCATCCCTCAGACCGATAAGCTGGAGGGCAAGACCATCGTGACAGTGGAGGGGCTCAGCGACTGGGAAAAGCAGGTGTACACCTTCGCCTTTGGTGAGGCGGGGGCGGTGCAGTGCGGCTTCTGCATCCCCGGCATGGTCATCTCCGCCAAGGGGCTGCTGGATGTGAACCCTGACCCCACCCGCGAGGAGGCGGCGTTTGCCATCCGCAACAACATCTGCCGCTGCACCGGCTATGTGAAGATCATCGACGGCATTCTGCTGGCGGCCAGGATCTTCCGGGAGGGAAAGCTCCCGGCGGCCTCTGCCGACGACTGGCAGGTGGGCAGCCGCGTTCACCGGCTGGATGTGGAGGAGAAGGTGCTGGGCTACGGCCAGTACCCCGACGACGTGTATGTGGACGGGATGTGCTACGGCGGCGCGGTGCGCAGCCGGTATGCCCGCGCCCGTGTGCTGTCCATCGACACCGCCGAGGCGGAGGCGCTGGAGGGCGTGGTGTGCGTCCTGACCCAGAAGGACATTCCGGGACAGGTCAACGTGGGGCATCTGAAGAAGGACCAGCCCACCCTCATCGGTATCGGGGAGCTCACCCACTATCTGGGCGACGCGGTAGCGCTGGTGTGCGCCCGGGATCAGGAGACGCTGGAGGCCGCCAAGAAGCTGGTGAAGGTGGAGTATGAGGAGCTGCCCGCGGTACACAACCCCGCCGAGGCGGCGGCACCAAATGCACCTCTGGTATTCGAGGAGGACGAAAACAACGTACAGGCCTACAAGCACGTCTCCCGCGGGGACGCGGCGGGGGCCATCGCCAAGGCGAAGTATGTGCTGACGGAGAAATTCCACACGCCGTGGACGGAACACGCCTTTCTGGAGCCGGAGTGCTGCGTGGCGCTGCCGCTGGACAACGGCGGCGTCCGGCTGCTGACCACCGACCAGAGCGCCCACACCACCATGCACGAGTGCGCGGCCATGCTGGGCGTGGACTACGATCACTGTCAGGTGCAGAATATGCTGGTGGGCGGCGGCTTTGGCGGCAAGGAGGATATGTCCGTACAGCACCACGCGGCGCTGATCGCCTATGTGGCGCGGGTGCCGGTGAAGGTGAAGCTCAGCCGGCAGGAATCCATCCTCGTCCACCCCAAGCGCCACAGCATGGACATGGAGTTCACCATGGGCTGCGACGAAAACGGCATCATTCAGGGCGTGAAGGCCAGCGTGGTGTCCGACACCGGTGCGTTTGCCTCGCTGGGCGGGCCGGTGCTGGAGCGCGCCTGTACCCATGCGGCGGGGCCGTATGCCTACGAGAATTTTGAGATCGAGGGCTGGGCGTACTACACCAACAATCCGCCTGCCGGTGCGTTCCGGGGCTTCGGCGTGACCCAGACCTGCTTCTGCACGGAGACGCTGCTGAACCAGATGGCCGATCTGGTGGGCATCAGCCCGTGGGAGATCCGTTACCGCAACGCCATCCGACCCGGCGGCGTGCTGCCCAACGGCCAGATCGTGGACGGCTCCACCGGCCTTGTGGAGACGCTGGAGGCCATCAAGCCCGCCTACGACGCGGCGGTGGCGGCGGGCGACCCGGTGGGTATCGCCTGCGCCATGAAGAACGCCGGTGTGGGCGTGGGTATCCCCGACTGGGGACGCTGCAAGCTGATCGTGGAGTCGGACGGCAAGGTGCATATCTACACCGGCGCCAGCTGCATCGGACAGGGTCTGGGTACCGTACTGGTGCAGACGGTGGTGACCTGCACCGGCCTGCGGCGGGACGATGTGGTATACGAGCGCAGCAACACTTGGATCGCGCCGGACTCCGGAGACACCTCCGGCAGCCGTCAGACGCTGGTAACGGGCGAGGCCACCCGCCGCGCCTGCGCCAAGCTGAAGGCGGAGCTGGACGGCGGAAAAACACTGGCGCAGCTGGTGGGACAGGAGTTCTACGGCGAGTATCTGGCCAAGACCGACCCGCTGGGCGCGGATGTACCCAACCCGGTGAGCCATGTGGCTTACGGCTACGCCACCCAGATGTGCATCCTTGACCGGGAGACGGGAAAGATCAAAAAGATGGTGGCCGCCCACGATGTGGGCAAGGCCGTAAATCCCCTGAGCATCGAGGGGCAGATCGAGGGCGGCGTGGTCATGTCCATAGGCTACGCCCTGACGGAGCAGTATCCCATCGACGAGAACTGCAAGCCCACCGCCAAGTACGGTACGCTGGGCCTGTTCCGTGCCAACCAGCTGCCGGAGCAGGAGATCGAGGCCATCGTGGTGGAGAAGCCGGGGCTGGACGTAGCCGGCGGCGCCATCGGCATCGGCGAGATCACGTCCATCCCCACGGCGCCGGCCATCGCCGACGCCTACTACCGGCTGGACGGGGAGCGGCGCTTGGAGCTGCCGCTGGCAAATACGCCCTACGCACGGAAAAAGTAAAAACAAAACAGGCCGCAGCAGCGCTGCGGCTTGTTTGCCAGGCGGAAATCGTTTCTTATAGCTGCCGCTCGGTCAGGGCGGTCAGGGCGTCGCGGGTGTCCACGTCGGTGAGCTGACCGGCGGGTACCTCGAACAGCAGCAGGGCGTCCTCATGGCGGCGGATGACGGCGCTGCCGCCGCAGTCGCCTTGCAGCGCCCGCAGCTCCGGAAAGAAGCGGGCGGGGAACAGGCAGGGATTGCCCCGGACGCCGTTGTGTCCCAGCGCCGCGATGCAGGCGGGATGCCGGCAGTAGAGGTCGAGCAGCCCCTCCACGCTGGCGCGCTCCAGCAAGGGCTGGTCGGACACCAGAAACAGCGCGGCGTCGCAGTCTCCCAGCGCGTCCAGGCCAAGGGAGATGGTGTGGCTGATGCCCCAGTCCGGGTGATGGTTTTCCACGGGCGTGAAGGAAAAGCGCCTTGCGGCCTCCGCCGCCTCCGGATACTGGGTGACGACCGCCACCCGGCACAGCCGGTGGGTAGGTACGGCCTCCAGCGCGCGGCGCAGGAGGGTCTTGCCGTCTACCTCCGCAGCCAGCTTGTTCCGGCCGAAGCGGGAGCCGTTGCCGGCGGCCATAACGACACAGCCGATACGCAGCTTTTCCACGGGATCACCTCCATGCCGGTAGTATACCCGTAAAATGGAAAAGCTGTCAAGAAAAACGGCGTTGTATCCCAAGTAGGATAACGGAAAAACCTTTTCAAATCTGCGGGTTTATGATAGGATAAGGTAATCATCAGGCTTAACTGTTACCGAGTCAAATCTCGCTTACAAGGAGGAGTATCGGAATGGGTGAGGTAGGAAAGAGCCAAGTCAGGGTGGACGCCTTTGACAAGGCCACAGGACGCACCAAGTATTACGAGGATCTGATGCCCCAGAACGCGCTGTATGTGCGCATCAAGCACGCGGAGATCGCCCACGGCTTTGTGAAGTCTGTGGATACCAGCGCTGCCGAGGCCATCACGGGCGTGGTGAAGGTCATCACCTGCTTCGATGTGCCGGACATCGTGTTTCCCACGGCGGGCCACCCGTGGTCCATGGATCCCGGTCATCAGGACGTGGCCGACCGCCATCTGCTCAACCGCCATGTGCGGTATTGGGGCGACGATGTGGCGGTGGTCATCGCGGAGGATGAGGTGTCCGCCATGCAGGGCGTGCGGGCGCTGAAGGTGGAGTATGAGGAGCTGCCCTTCGTGCTGGATGTGCAGAAGGCCATGGAGGACGGCGCACCCCAGCTCCACGAGAACTATCCCCACAATATCCTGAAGCACACGGATATGCGCAAGGGCGATTATCAGGCCGCCATACAGGAGCCGGGACTGATCAAGGTGGAGGGCTGGTACGATACCCCCACCGTGCAGCACTGCCATATCGAGAACCACGGCTGCTTCGCCTATGAGGAGAACGGCCGGATCGTGGTGGTGACCTCCACCCAGATCCCCCATATCATCCGCCGCGTAGTGGGACAGGCGCTGGGCCGCCCGTGGGCGGATATCCATGTCATCAAGCCCTATATCGGCGGCGGCTTCGGCAACAAGCAGGATGCGCTGTACGAGCCGCTGTGCGCCTACTGCACCACGCAGGTGGGCGGCCGCCCCGTGCGTGTCGACTGCTCCCGGGAGGAGACGTTCGTGTCCAACCGCGTCCGCCACGCCATCCGGTTCCACATCGTATCGTGGCTCCGGAAGGACGGCACCTTTGCCGCCCGAAAGGTGGAGTGCTTCTCCAACCAGGGCGCTTACGCCTCCCACGGCCACTCCATCGTGGCCAAGGGCATGGGCTCCTTCGCCCAGCACTATCCCTGCGACAATATGGAGAGCGATGCGTGGACGGTGTTCACCAACCGCCCCGCCGCCGGCGCCATGCGCGGCTACGGTATGCCGCAGGCATCCTTTGCCGACGAGGCCAACGTGGACGACTGCGCCAAGGCGCTGGGTATGGACCCGCTGGCCTTCCGGATGCAGAACATCATGCCTCAGGGCTTTGAGGACGGCTTCAGCCACAACGTGAACTACTACGACTCCTACCGCGACTGCATGAAGGTGGGACGGGCGTACATAGACTACGACCGGAAGGTGGCGGAGTACGCCAAGGAGACCGGCCCCATCCGCCACGGCGTGGGTGTGGCCACGTTCTGGTACAACACCGCCGTGTATCCCATCTCGCTGGAGACCTCCAGCAACCGGATGCAGCTGAATCTGGACGGCACCGTCACCATGCAGTGCGGCGAGACGGAGATCGGACAGGGCGCTGACACCGCCTACGCCCAGATGACCGCCGATGTGTTGGGCCTGAAGAGCTATAAGGACGTCCATGTGGTGTCCTGTCAGGATACGGACATCACCCCCACAGGTCTGGGCGCCTATGCCAGCCGCCAGACCTATACGGCGGGCTTCTCCATCCGCCAGACCGGTCTGCTGCTGAAGGAGAAGATCCTGCAATACGCCACCGACCTGACCCGTCAGGCGGTGTACAACATGGACATCGTGGACGGCAACATCGTCCGCTCCACCGACGGCAAGGTGCTGATGAGCCTGCAGGAGCTGGCGATGACCGCCCAGTACAACGCGGCCAAGAGCGAGCATATCACCGCCGAGTCCACGTTCACCATCCGCAACAACGCCTATTCCTTCGGCTGCACCTTCGCGGACATCGAGGTGGATATCCCCATGTGCAAGGTGACGGTGCGGGATATCATCAACGTACACGACTGCGGCAAGCTCATCAACCCGGCGCTGGCCGAGGCGCAGGTACACGGCGGTATGTCCATGGCCATCGGCTACGGCATGGGCGAGCAGCTGCTGTTTGACGAGAAGACCGGCAAGCCGCTGAACAACAACCTGCTGGACTACAAGCTGAGCACGATCATGGATCACCCCCATCTGGAGGCGCAGTTCGTAGAGAACCCTGAGCCGACGTCAGCCTTTGGCACCAAGGCGCTGGGCGAGCCGCCGGCCTGCTCCGGCGCACCGGCCATCCGCAACGCCATTCTCAACGCCACCGGCGTGGCCATTGACCAGAACCCCATGAATGCCCATATCCTCTTCCGGCGCTTCAGCGAAGAGGGACTCATTCAGGACTGAGGAGGGACGAGCTATGTATGATATGTTGGCACTGTACGAGGCCAAGAACGTACAGGACGCGGTGCGCCTGCGGCTGGAGCATCCCGAGGCGCAGATCATCGCCGGCGGCACCGATGTGCTGGTGCAGATGCGCGAGGGCAAGCGGGCCGGAAAGGCGCTGATCTCCATCCAGAAGTGCGATGAGATGCGGGGCGTCTCCATCGACGCCGAGGAAAATATCCGCATCGGCAGCCTGACCAGCTTTACCCACATCACCAACGATCCCATCATCCAGCAGTACATCAACGTGCTGGGCGAGGCGGTGGATATGGTGGGCGGCCCCCAGATCCGCAACGCCGGTACCATCGGCGGCAACACCTGCAACGGCGTGACCTCCGCCGACTCCGCCTCCACGCTTCACGCGTGGGAGGCCATCGTGGAGATCACCGGCAAGAACGGCGTGCGCCGCGTACCTATCAAGGACTTCTACATCAAGGCGGGTACGGTGGATCTGCGGGTGGAGGACGGCGAGATCCAGACCGCCATCCTCATCCCCAAGACGTCCTACGACCGGACGTGGGGACACTATATTAAATACGCCATGCGCAACGCCATGGATATCGCCACGCTGGGTACCTCTGTCAACGCCCGGCTCAGCGCCGACGGCAAGACCTTCGAGCGGGTGCGTATCGCCTTTGGCGTGGCCGGCCCCGTGCCTATGCGGGCGGAGAGTGCGGAGGCGTTCATCAACGGCAAGGCCGTGACGCTGGAGAACATCGAGGAATTCGGCCGCAGGGTGCTGGAGGATATCCATCCCCGCGATTCGTGGCGCGCCAGCAAGGCGTTCCGCAGCCATATCGCCGTGGAGAGCGCCAAGCGGTGCCTCATCGAATCTGTGAAGCTGGCGGGAGGTGTGCTGTAATGGCGAAGAAGCAGTATCAGCTGGTGACCTGCACCATCAACGGCAGGGAAGTGGAGCAGATGGTGGATGTGCGCGCATCCCTGACCGATATGCTCCGCAACGATTTCAGCCTGACCAGCGTGAAAAAGGGCTGCGAGGTGGGCGAGTGCGGCGCGTGCAACGTGCTCATCGACGGCGAGTGCTTCAACTCCTGCCTGTATCTGGCGGTGTGGGCCGAGGGCAAGCATATCACCACGCTGGAGGGACTGATGGGCCCCAACGGCGAGCTGTCCGACATCCAGCAGGCGTTCATGGAGGAGACGGCCATCCAGTGCGGCTTCTGCATCCCCGGCTTTTTGATGTCGGCGGTGGAGATCCTGGATCGCGGCGTGCTGTACAGCGATGACGAGCTGCGCAAGCTGCTCAGCGGCCACCTGTGCCGTTGCACCGGCTATGAGAACATCTTCAAGGCGGTGAAAAAGACCATGCTGCGCCGTCTGGGCAAGCTGGACGACCCGTTTTTGAATACCTGAGAATCAGAACACAGCGCCCTGAGCCGTAAGGCTCAGGGCGCTGCTTATCGTAGGGGCAGTTCTTACGGGTTGACGGGGATGGTCAGATCACCGAAGCGGATGTGATCCGCCTGCGTGATGTCAACGGGGGCGGGGTAGAGCCGGTAGAGATCTGCATAGCGGTCGATAAGCCATGCCAGCGCATCTTGGGCACCACGCTTGATCTGGCGCGGTGCCTGCACCTCGGTCAAATCGCTCACTTCCTTTGCGGGGATTATTCTTGACGGCCGTCATCTATCATAACGCAAAACAGGCGAAAAGGGTTGCGGAAATGGAAATAAAAAAAGAGACACGGCTTAACCGTGTCCCTTTGGCAGCGGGAGAAGGATTCGAACCCTCACATACGGAGTCAGAGTCCGCTGTGCTACCTTTACACAATCCCGCTGTGTTCTGACGAACAAAAACTATTATACAGATTTCACGGCGTTTGTCAACAGTTTTTTTCAGAAGATCAGAAATTTATCCGCACCCCGGAATTTGACGGGATATTCGGGGGGGCGGTAGTGTGTGGAGCGCGGCGGCAAAGAAGGAAAACGCATCTGGTAAGACGGGGGGCTTCAGGATAATATGGCGCTTTGGATGCTGCGGAAGATGGCATACGCGTCGAACAGGACGGGGGCGTAAAGCGGCTGCGGCAATGCGTATATTATAATTACATATGTATGGGCCGTACCTTTCCGCGGCGTCTGTGATAAGTGCTGCTTATCGCAGACGCTGTATTATCTAAGGTAAGGGAAAAGGTAAAAAAGGGGTTGCAATTGTGGGAAGGCTGTGGTATTCTAGCCAAGCTGTCCGCGAGGACAACAGCAGAGAGCCGGCAAGCGGCCAACGAAAATTGTCAAAAATAAGTAAAATTAGTAGTTGACAAGATGCCAGATATCTGCTATGATAATGACTGTTCCGCGTGGGACGTGTACCTTGTAAATTAAACAACGAACGAAACGAAAAGCACCAGACGGGAGCGCGAGAGAGCTTGTGAAAACGGGCTAAGGAGCGCAACTGAAAAGACTTGGTGGAGCCGGGTTAAGTCAATTACCGGTGAAGCTAAGTATAAAAAGTTTTAAGCTATGACAAATAGCTCTGTAAAGATTAGCTCGGTGGAAACACCGTGTTGATACAATTTATAGAGAGTTTGATCCTGGCTCAGGACGAACGCTGGCGGCGTGCTTAACACATGCAAGTCGAACGAGAATCTGTGGAACGAGGATTCGTCCAAGTGAAGCAGAGGACAGTGGCGGACGGGTGAGTAACGCGTGAGGAACCTGCCTTTCAGAGGGGGACAACAGTTGGAAACGACTGCTAATACCGCATAACACATGGGTGTCGCATGGCACTGATGTCAAAGATTTATCGCTGAAAGATGGCCTCGCGTCTGATTAGCTAGTTGGTGAGGTAACGGCCCACCAAGGCGACGATCAGTAGCCGGACTGAGAGGTTGACCGGCCACATTGGGACTGAGATACGGCCCAGACTCCTACGGGAGGCAGCAGTGGGGAATATTGGGCAATGGGCGCAAGCCTGACCCAGCAACGCCGCGTGAAGGAAGAAGGCTTTCGGGTTGTAAACTTCTTTTGTCAGGGACGAGTAGAAGACGGTACCTGACGAATAAGCCACGGCTAACTACGTGCCAGCAGCCGCGGTAATACGTAGGTGGCAAGCGTTGTCCGGATTTACTGGGTGTAAAGGGCGTGTAGCCGGGAGGGCAAGTCAGATGTGAAATCCACGGGCTCAACTCGTGAACTGCATTTGAAACTACTCTTCTTGAGTATCGGAGAGGCAATCGGAATTCCTAGTGTAGCGGTGAAATGCGTAGATATTAGGAGGAACACCAGTGGCGAAGGCGGCCTGCTGGACGACAACTGACGCTGAGGCGCGAAAGCGTGGGGAGCAAACAGGATTAGATACCCTGGTAGTCCACGCTGTAAACGATGAATACTAGGTGTGGGAGGACTGACCCCTTCCGTGCCGCAGTTAACACAATAAGTATTCCACCTGGGGAGTACGACCGCAAGGTTGAAACTCAAAGGAATTGACGGGGGCCC
>ENA-OPDG01001991-OPDG01001991.1-human-gut-metagenome-genome-assembly--contig:-NODE-1991-length-12406-cov-2.465630_pt1 | contig 12406 bp, 5 predicted proteins | sample MGYA00241259_ERZ501498 | MGnify/ENA primary metagenome ERZ501498 (study PRJEB25962, sample SAMEA2042582) | human gut metagenome | biome: human gut; feature: human-associated habitat; material: faeces... | reverse complement strand
TACGATGCCTTCGGGCATCTGCAACTGCGACCTCGCCTTCGCCAACATGTACTGCTGGCAGGCGGTGTTCCACAGCGCGTGGGCCGAGATCGGCGGATTCCTGGTGATCCGCTTCCAGATCGACGGCGGCGAGCGCATCGGTTACATGCAGCCCGTCGGCGAGGGCGACTTCGGCCCGATCCTCCCCCTCCTGCGCGAAGACGCCCACGCCCACGGACAGCGGCTGCGGATCATCGGCCTGACGGACGAAGGCCGCGACACGATCCGCCGGATCGTTCCCTGCCATTTCGCGTTCGAGTCGGACCGCGCGCTGGAAGATTACGTCTACAACGCCGACGATCTTCGCAACCTTGCCGGACGCCGCTATCAGCCCAAGCGCAACCACATCAACCGCTTCACGGCCGAATATCCCGACTACCGCTACGAAGAGCTGACGCCCGACCGCTTCGGGGAGTGCATGGCCCTCGAGCGCGAATGGCGCAAGGCCCACGAAGGCCACACCTCGGAGCTGTGCGCCGAGCAGCGGGCCATGCAGCGGGCCTTCGAGCATTTCGAAGAACTGGGGCTGATCGGCGGTTGCATCTACGTCGGCGACCGCCTCGCGGCCTTCACCTACGGCTCGGCGGTCAACGACCACACCTTCGACACCCATGTAGAGAAGGCCGACACGGAGTTCGACGGCGCTTTCACGATCATCAACAAACTCTTCGCGCAGCACCTCCCCGAACGTTTCACGCTGATCAACCGCGAGGAGGACCTCGGGCTGGACGGACTGCGGCAGGCCAAACTCTCCTACCACCCGGCGTTCCTCCAGCACAAATTCGCGGCGATCTGCATGCACCCCGACGAAGTGGCCTGCAAAGAGCTTTGGATGAAGGCCTTCGGCGACGACGAGCAGTTCGCCGACTCGTTCATCATGCGCTATTACTCCCGCCGCCGGATGCTGACGGCCGAGGCCGAAGGCCGCATGGCGGCGATGCTCCACCTCCTGCCGTTCCGGACGGAGCTGGGCCGCACGACCTATATTTATGGCGTAGCGACGGACCCGGCGTTCCGGGGACGCGGACTGGCTTCGCAGCTGATGCGCGAAGCGATGCGGCTCATCGCGGAGCGCGGCGACGATGCGGCGCTCCTCATCCCGACGCCCGGCAAGGAGTGGCTCCGGGAATTTTACGGACGCTTCGGGTTCGCTGGCGACGTTCCGGCGAGGTTCGTTTCCGCAGACCGCTTCGACTTCGGCACGGGCGACGCGGCCGCCGACCGGGCGATGGTCTGGCGGCGCGACTCCTCGGTTCCGCTCCCCGAACAGCTCACCGCCTCCTGGCATTCATAGCCTCCGGAACTCACCTCCGCGAGCGTCTTTTCGGCCTGCGCCGGAATCCGTCCGCCACACTGCCGCTCCCGGCGCAGGCGACAGCCCGCCCCGAGCGGCCGGGACCGGTTCCGACAACACCTCCGGTTCCGCCCGCCACTCTTCTCCGCCATGCCGTTTTCCGAACTGCCGTCGCCGAAAAACAGACGCCCGACAGTCTCGCTTCACAACCATTCCACAAATCAAGGGCAACGAAAAAGAAATGAAAGGGAAATGGCAAATCTACCAAACGAAACACGACTAAAAATTAAAATTTTTTATTTGCAAAAAAAATCATCCGATTTTGTTTTTTAATAAAATAAGTTTAATTTTGAAATGTATTCGAAACACAATCGAAACACAAACAAGTTATATTTGAAAAGTTTTTCAGACAGAAGCGACACGGTAAACAGATGGTTACCATATATATAACGGAAGATGCGAAGGCCGGCAGGGCCGCAAACGGAGACTTCGGGACGGAGTCCCCGACCGGGTCTTTCCGGGCCTTCGAGGTGTCCAAACAACCGGATTTACAAAACGCGGACAAATAAAAAAATTATAATCGAAGAACTTAAAATGAAAAACGTATTAAAGTATCTGTTACTGGCACTCATCGCCGTCTCGCAACTCTTCGCCTGCGGCGGCAGCGATGACGAAAAGACCCCCGCGGATAATTTCGACGTGCAATTCACGGTTCCGGGGTCGGTAGACGTCACCGAAGGCGGCGAGTGCACTTTCGCCGTAAGTGGGGGGGGGAAATCGCCCCTGACCACAGACACATTCATTCTTGAGTCGGACGCAGGCATCTCCTACGTCTGCCCCATCGTCAACACCACTTCCGACAGTTTCACCGTACGCCTGGCCGACGGGTGTGAAACGGGTTACTACAAAGTCTTCGTCAAAAGAGACGCGCGCAAAAAATCGTTCGGAAGAATCTACATCAACATCGTCGAAGACATAGATTTCAAACCGGATGCAGGCACCACGGTCTACGGGATCGTGTCGTCGGCCGGCGTCGGCGTGGAGAACGTCGTGGTCTCCGACGGCGCGGAGGTGACCGTCACGAACGAAAAGGGCATCTACCAGCTCAAATCGGCCAAAAAGTGGGGATATGTCTTCATCTCCGTCCCGAGCGGCTACGAAGTTCCGTCCGTCGGGGTGCTCCCGCAGTTCCACCGCGCGCTCAAAAACAGCGCCGACGTCGTCGAACGGGCCGACTTCAAGCTCGAAAAGGTCGACGGACAGGACTCCTACAAGATCTTCATGCTGGGCGACATGCACCTCGCCAACCGAACGGGCGACCTGGGACAGTTCGCCCAGTTCACCTCCGACCTTACGGACTACATGACCCGCCACAAGGGCGAGAAGATGTATGCGCTCACCCTCGGGGACATGACCTGGGACCTCTACTGGTATTCGAACAGCTACTATTTCCCCCAGTACCTGAACACCATCAACAGCCAGATCAAGAATCTGCAGATCTTCCACACCATGGGCAACCATGACAACGACTTCCAGACCAGGTCGGACTACGATGCGGCGGTCAAATATGTGGATCAGATCTGCCCGACCTACTATTCGTTCAACATCGGCAAGGTCCATTACGTCGTCATGGACGACATCGATTGCAGCAGCTACGACGGAACCGAATCCCGCAACTATGTCAAGAGCCTCTCCGCCGAGCAGCTGGACTGGCTGGCGAAAGACCTGTCGCACGTGGCCAAGACGACCCCCGTCGTCGTTGCCATGCATGCGCAGGTGTTCTATCCGACCACATCGGGATTCAAGATCGACCACGATCAGGTCAACACCCTGCGGCTTTTCGACATCCTCGACGGATATACCGTCCGCTTCGTGACGGGGCATACCCACAAACTTTTCAACGTGACGCCCGACGCTCCGATCGTGGACGGGCATAACTTCCGGGAGTATAACTCCGGCTCGGTATGCGCTTCGTGGTGGTGGTCCGGCAACCTCACGCCCGGAATCCACATCGGAACCGACGGAACTCCGGGCGGCTACGGCATCTGGGATGTCACGGGAACCGATTTCCAATGTCTCTACAAATCGACCGGATGGCCCGAAGAGTACCAGTTCCGCAGCTACGACCTGAACAACGTGCATTTTTCGATGGCCGACGTTCCGCTGATGCCTTCCGACATCTCCGCTTCGGTCAAGAACGCCTATATGCAATATGTCAACGCCTATCCGCAGAACAACGACAACGAGGTGCTGATCAACATCTGGAACTGGAATTCGGACTGGACGTTGAGCGTCGTCGACGAAAACCGCAAGACGCTGCCCTACACCGAAGTCTGGGCCTACGACCCGCTCCATATCGCGGCGCTCTCGGTCAAGCGGTTCAACAACGCGGGACTCAAGTCGACCCCGTCGTTCATCACCGACAAGTTCACGCACTTCTTCAAGGTGAAGGCGGACGATGCGGACACCGACCTTGTGATCACCGTCAAGGACGAATTCGGAAACGAGTGGACCGAAAACATGCAGCGGCCGAAAGCATTCTCCACGGATGCCTACCGACGCAAGTGATTTTCGCTACATACCCAACCACAATCATCATTTACTAACCAACAAACACAGATCTTATGAGAGTATTAAGACCACTGGTTCTATCTCTTCTTCTGGTATTGGGAGGGGGAATAACAGCCCTTTCGGCCCAGAACAGGGAGGTGTCGGGAAAAGTCCTCGACGCCAATCAACAGCCGCTCGTGGGTGTAGCCGTTCTGGTCGATGGTACGACCAAAGGCGTCACAACCTCTGAAAACGGCACCTTCAAAATCCAGGTTCCGTCGGGAGAAGCCGTTCTCCAGGTCACCTGCCTGGGTTACCTGCCCCAGAAAGTGACGGTTCCCTCAAGCCGGAACAGCATCACGATCTACCTGCAAGAGGACGCCATCATGCTCGATGCAACCGTCGTAATCGGCTACGGTACGCAGAAAAAAGTCAACCTGACCGGCGCCGTTGCGACCGTAGGGAGCAAGGAGCTCGAAAACCGCGTCACCCATTCGCTGGGCAGCATGTTGCAGGGTTCCGTAGCGGGTCTCAACATCACCACCTCCTCGGGTAAACCCGGCAGCACGCCGGCGATCAACATCCGCGGCGTCAACTCGATCAACTCGGCCGACCCGCTCGTGCTGATCGACGGCGTGGTGGGCGACCTGAACCGCGTCAACCCCAACGACGTGGAGTCGATCTCGGTCATCAAGGACGCTTCGGCGGCAGCCGTCTACGGCGCCCGCGCAGCCTTCGGCGTCATCCTGGTCACCACCAAGAACGGCTCGGCCCAGGACGGCAAGGCGACGGTGCGTTACAGCGGCCGTTTCGGCTGGGAGGAGGCCACGACCTCGACCGACTACGAGAACCGCGGTTACTGGTCGGTCTATACGGTCAACAAGTTCTGGCAGGCCGACTCCGGAACGAACTATGTCAAATACAACGATCACGACATGCAGCAGCTGCTGGCGCGCGTGAACGACAGGACCGAGCATCCCGACCGTCCGTGGGTCGTCGAAGAGATCCGCAACGGCCGCAAACAGTGGGTCTACTACGGCAACTACGACTGGTGGGACATGCTCTTCCAGCAGCGTCGGCCCGTGCAGCAGCACAACATCTCGCTCAGCGGCGGCACGAAGGACATCAAATACCTCGTCTCGGGCGCCTATGACCGCCAGGAAGGTATTCAGCGCGCACATCCCGACGTGTATAACAAGTACAACCTGCGTGCGAAACTCGATTTTCGGATCAACCGGTGGGCAACGCTCTCGAACAACACGTCGTTCTTCTCGTCGAATTACAAGTCTCTGGGAGACGGCAGCGTAGACAACACCATCGCTTACAGCGCCCGCCACGCACTGGCCAACTTCCCCATGAAGAACCCCGACGGATCGTGGCTTTACAGCACGCCGTATCTCGATTACAAGATCGCCAACGGACGCCACATCCTGCTCAACGAGGGCACGCACCGCAACGTCGACCGCTCGAACGACTTCTCGAACACGACACGCCTGGTCATCACGCCGTTCAAGACGTTGAGCATCACGGGTGACTTCACCTACCGCCTCTACCAGAACCGCAATACGAGCCGCAGTTCCGCAATGAACTACCGCGAATACCCCGACGGGCCGCTGCTCGCCTACGACACGGGCGCCGGCATGAACCAGCTCGACGAAGTGGTTCAGACGCGCAACTACTATTCGGCCAACGTCTACGCCAACTACGACGAAACGTTCGGCGAGGCGCACCACGTGTCGGCAACCGCCGGATTCAACTACGAAACGTGGTCCAGCAAGAACGTCTCGGTGGCAGGCATCAACCTCTCCTCCATAAACCTCGACGACCTGAATCTGGCAACGGGCTCTCCCACGGAGGGCGCTTACGGCGGCGGCCAGAACGAATACGCCCTGGCAGGCTTCTTCGCCCGTATCAACTACGACTACAAAGGGCGCTACCTCTTCGAGGTGAGCGGACGCTATGACGGATCGTCGCGTTTCGCACCGGGCAACCGCTGGGGCCTGTTCCCCTCGGCATCGGCCGGATGGCGCATCTCCGAGGAGCCGTTCTTCGGCAACGCCAAAGACCTGGTGGACAACCTCAAGCTGCGCGCTTCGTTCGGCAGCCTGGGCAACCAGAACGTGTCGTCCTACTACACCTACATGCGCCTGATCACGAACAAGGATTTCAGCAACTACACCTTCGACGGCAGCATAAAGGGCAAATACTCCTCGCTGGGCGCCCCCGTAGCCTCCGACCTGACCTGGGAAACCGCCCAGCAGTGGGACCTGGGTCTGGATCTCACCATGCTGAACAACCGGCTCAACTTCACCGGCGACGTCTACATCCGCGACACGAAGGACATGCTGACCGACGGAATGGCGCTGCCCGGCGTATACGGGGCCGATTCGCCCAGCATGAACTCCGCCGAACTGCGCACGAAGGGTTATGAGCTCTCCGTCAGCTGGCGCGACCAGTTCAAACTCGCCGGCAAACCGTTCGAATACAGCGTCGGTTTCAACCTCAGCGACTACAAGAGCGTCATCACCAAATACGACAACAACCCGAACAAGTCATTGACCAACCTGACAAAGGGAGATTATTACGTCGGCATGGAGATCGGCGAAATCTGGGGCTTCAAGACCGACGGGTTCTTCAAGACCACCGAAGAGGCGCAGGCCTATGCCAAAGAGGTCGACCTGAGTTACAGCACGGGCCGTCTGACCGGCGGCTGGCAGGCCGGCGACCTGAAGTTCGTCGACCTAGACGGCAACGGCGTCTGGGGAGTCGGCAACGACACCGTCGACAAGCCGGGCGACCGGACGATCCTGGGCAACTCGCTCCCGACGCTCTCCTACGGCATCAACGCCTCGATCCGCTGGATGGGCTTCGACGCTTCGGTCTTCTTCCAGGGAACCGGCAACCACTACTGGTATCCCCACGGAGAAATGATGCCTTTCTGGGGCTGCTATTCCTATCCCTACCTCTCCTACCTCCCGACGGATTTCCTCGGCAAGGTATGGGCGGAGGACAATCCCAACTCCTATTTCCCGCGCGCAAGAGCCTATTCTTCATCGGGAGGTTATCTGAGCAAGGTCAACGACCGTTACCTGCAAAATATCCGCTACCTGCGCCTGAAAAACCTGACCGTCGGCTACACGATCCCCGCGACCCTCACCAAGAAGGCCGGCATCGACCAGATCCGCATCTATTTCTCGGGCGAGAACCTCTGCTACTGGTCGCCGCTCAAAAAGAACTCCAAGTACGTCGATCCCGAAGCGGCTATCAACCGTTCCGGCGTGAACAACAACGCCTACTATCCGTGGGCCAAGACGTTCATGTTCGGCATCGACATCACCTTCTAATAATTTCAAAATCCGAATACCATGAAGCGATTAATCATACTGGCAGCAACGCTGATTGCAGGATTATCGGCCTGCGACTCCCTGCTGGACAAAGAACCGTTGGATCGGGTGACGCAGTTCGACTATTTCAAGACGAGAAGCGACCTGGAACTCTTCTCCAATCCCTTTTACGACAACCTGCTGGACAAGACGCCCTACGATGAGCAGAACGACCTGCTCGTTCAGATGACCCTCTCCGATGTTCTCTACGGAGGCGACAAGCGCACCGTTCCGAACACCGGCGGCGGCTGGTCGTGGGGCAACCTGCGCCGCATAAACACCCTGCTGGAATATGTCGATCAATGCGAGGACAAGAAGGCCGTGACCGAATATACGGCCCTGGCCAAATTCTTCCGCGCCGCCTTCTATTTCGACAAGGTGAAACGCTTCGGCGACGTACCCTGGTACGAGGTGCAGCTCGGCTCGGCCGACGAAGCGCTCTACAAACCGCGCGATTCACGCGAACTGATCATGACCAATATGATCAAGGATATCGACGAAGCCATCAACAGCGGAGGTCTTACGGAGGATATATCGACCTACCGCGTCAACAAATGGGCGGCGCTGGCGCTGAAAGCGCGGTTCTGCCTCTTCGAGGGAACCTACCGCAAATACCACGGCATCAACCTCGAAGGACATGACTACACCTATTATCTGGAGGAAGCCGCCAAGGCCGCCAAAACGATCATCGACGAAGGTCCCTACAAGCTCTACTCCACCAAAAATCCGGACAAGGACTACATGATGCTCTTCGCACAGGAGAATGCCAGCACCGAAGAGTATATCCTCGCCATCCGGAACAGCTACGAGGCCCAGGTCTACCACAATGCGACGGCCTACACGCTGCTGCCGACACAGGGCCGCCCGGGCTACACCCGCAAATTCATCAACATGTACCTGATGAAGGACGGCAAGGCATTCACCGACAAATTTAAGACAGAGTGGCAAACAATGCCTTTCACCGAAGAGGTGAAGGACCGCGACCCGCGCCTGGCGCAGTCGATCCGCACCCCGGGTTACAAACGCATCGGCGCCAAGCGGGTGCAGGGACCCGATCTCGGCGTCACGATCACCGGCTACCAACCCATCAAATTCGTTCAGGACACGACGGCCTCGGGAGGACAGATCGACCGCAACGACCGTTCGACCTGCGACATGCCGGTTTTCCGCTATGCCGAAGTGCTGCTCAACTATGCCGAAGCCAAGGCCGAACTGGGATCGCTCTCGGATGATGATCTGAATATCACCATCAACGAAATCCGAAGCCGGGTGGGGATGCCGGCCCTCACCATGAAGTATCTCCACGACAAACAACCCGACTGGTATCTTTCGTCCGAGGAGTACGGCTATCCCAATGTGACCGGCTCCAACGAAATCGTAAACGCCATTCTGGAAATCCGCCGCGAACGAACCGTCGAGCTGATCCAGGAGGGTTTCCGCCTTCAGGATCTGTATCGCTGGAAAGCCGGCTATTGCATCGACCAGGCCATTTCCGGCATGTATTTCCCAGGCCCCGGCGAATACAAGCTTGCGGGCAAAGAAACTGCCGATCTGATTCTCTATGCGGCAGGAAGCACCAAACCCCAGGGCGGCGAAGGAGTTTCGGTATACGAACTCGGTTCGGACATCATCCTCTCCGAGGGGAACAAAGGCTATGTCTACTATCACAAAACCGTAGAGAATCTGCGCACTCCGTTCAACGAGGAACGCGATTACCTCTACCCGATTCCCAGCGGCGAGCGTTCGCTCAACCCGAACCTCACGCAGAATCCGGGATGGAGCGACGGACTCGATTTTTAAGTCGGAAATAACCTAAAAAACAAGATTATGAGATTTGTAAAATATATGACAGCCCCGATCCTCATGGCGGCCCTGTGTTCCTTCTGGGGCTGCGACAAGGATGAGGACCACCTTTCCGAAGCTGTTCTGGCGAGCGCCAACACCTTGAATTTCGAAGCGGAAAGAGCGGCGGAAAAGATCATCACCATCTATGCCGACGCCGACTGGGTGACGGAAGTCCCCGACTGGGTGACGGTCACGCCCAACTCGGGAACCGGCGTCATGGACGTGACGGTTTCGGTGACCGACAACATGCGCGACGGCGCGGAGGACAACCCCCGCAAGGCCACCCTCGTCTTCAAGGGACGGACTCTTGCAAGCCGCGCACAGGTGCTCATCACGCAGAACGGAGACAAATACCGCGATGTGAAGGAGTACACGGCAGGTGAACTCGCCGCCCTGGCGGACGAAACGGTCATTTCCGTACCGTCGGCGATCGTCGTGGCCGTGACGACCAAAGGCTTCGTCATCAGCGACGACAAAAACACGGACAATATCTTCGTCTCGGACGCCACGACGGTTGCCGTCGGCGACAAGATTTCGCTCTTGGGCACCAAGTCGTCCGACTCGCAAAAACTCGCTACGGTAATCGACTGCGACGAGGTGACGGTTCTGTCCGGCGGAGCGGTGAACTACCCCGAACCGGAGGACATCAGCGCAAAGATCGACGACTACACCTCCTCCAAACGGGGCTACGTCACCGTCAAGGGCGTTTTCAACGGCAGCACCCTCACCGTTTCGGAGGACGCCAAGTACTCGGTCAGCGTCGTGGACGCCCCGTCGAGTCTGGGCCTTTCCTCCCTGACCGGCCATATCGTAACCGTCACGGGCTACTACGCCGGGTTGGCCGAGCCTGTACAGCGCATCATGGCTACCGATGTCGAGGACAACGGCCTGAACGAGATCGTCTATTTCCTGGAGAACTTCGAATGGCTCGAACCGTGGTCCGTAGCAAGCGGTGTCGGCCAAACGGTCGAGACGGATAACCTCGATGCAAAAGCGACAGCGCTTACCTCCATAACTGTCGATGGAGTGACTGCATTCGACGCTGTCGAAAAACTCGGTTACAAGTTTATCTACGACAAGAACGACAACAAACGCATCTACCTCCAGCAGAACTACCTCAAATTCGGCAAGACCGGCAATCACGCAGGTATCATTCTTCCTCCGATAGACGGGGTTCCCGAAGCAAAGGACAATGTGACACTCTCGTTCGACTGGTGCGGAATGCGCCAGGGGTCCGGCAAGATCGACCCCGTCAATCTGATCGTCATCTTCGAGAACGGCAGCGACAAAGTGCAGATCGACATACCCGAACTGGGATGGGAGGATGGTCACAAGCTCGAATGGGTTCGCGCCGAAGTCAGCCTGAAGGGCATTACGGTCAACAAGGATACGAAGATCACCATTACGCAGACGCAGTGGGAAGTCGGAACAGCCAACCGCTGGTTCCTCGACAATATCAAAATATCCGAACCGATCAAACTCTGATAACAGGAACCCTGTAAAACGAAATCAGCCGTTGACCCGTGAGTCAACGGCTGATTTTTTTCAGCGGAGGCGCAAAAAAAACCGAAGTTTTCGCTCCGTTCCGCCGGCTACCGGCCCGCTCGCCGGAGGAAACACTCGATCGTGTTCTCCATCAGGCAGCAGATCGTCATAGGCCCGACGCCGCCCGGCACGGGCGTGATCACCGAGGCCTTGGGTTCGATGGCCGCAAAATCGACATCGCCGCACAGTTTGCCCGTCTCCGGGTCGCGGTTCACCCCCACGTCGATCACCACGGCGCCCGGCGACACCATCTCCGCCGTGACGAACTTCGGCCGACCGATGGCCACCACCAGAATCTCCGCCCCGCGCGTCACTTCGGCGAGGTTGCGCGTACGACTGTGGGCCATCGTCACCGTAGCGTTCGCGTCCAAGAGCAGTTTCGACACGGGAAGTCCCACGATATTGCTGCGGCCGATCACCACGGCGCGCTTGCCGGCGATCTCCACGCCTGCGGCCCGCAGCATCTTGAGAATGCCTTTCGGGGTGCAGGGGAGCGTGCAGGGCTGTTTCTGCCACAGCGCCGCAACGTTCAGGGGATGGAAGCCGTCGACATCCTTCTGTTTGTCGATGGCGGCGATCACCTTGTCCTCGTCGATATGTTTCGGAAGGGGCAGCTGGACCAGAATGCCGTCCACCTCGTCGTCGAGGTTCAGGGCCGTGATGATGTCCAGCAGTTCGGCCTCGGAAACGGACTCGGGCTTTCGGATCGTGGTATTGCGGATGCCCACCTCGGCCGAAGCCTTGGCCTTGCCCGTCACATAGCTCACGCTGCCGGGGTCCTCGCCCACGAGGATGACAACCAGATGGGGCACACGGCCGTATTTCGCGGGGAAGGTCTTCACCTCGTCCGCCATTTCAAGTTTCAGTTTCGCTGAAAGTTCTTTTCCGCTGATTATTTTTGCCATATATCGCTCGTATTATCTTTCCAAATCGTCGAAAGCCCGGTGGCCGATGTCGGTGCGGTGGAACAGATTGTCGCAGTCGATGCGGGCCACGTCGGCCAGCGCATTCCTCCGCGCTTCGGCCAGGTCCCTGCCCTTGCCCACCACGAACAGCACGCGGCCTCCGTTGGTGAGAATCCGCCCGCCGTCGGCCCGGGTTCCCATGTGATAAACAGCCCCTTCGACGCGGTCCAGGCCCTTGATCTCGTGTCCTTTTTCGTAGTCGCCCGGATAGCCCTTCGAGGCCAGCACGATGCCCAGCGCGGCGAAATCGTGCCACTCCAGCTGCGTATCGCGTCCCTCGGCCACGGCACAGAAGATGTCGACGATGTCGCTCTTCAGGCGCGGCAGCACCACCTCGGTCTCGGGATCGCCGAAACGGGCGTTGAACTCGATGACCTCGATACCCCGCGCAGTCTTCATCAGTCCGCCGTAGAGCACGCCCTCGAAGGGACACCCCTCGGCGATCATCGCGTCGGCCACGGGCTGCATGATCTTCTCCAGGGCATAGCGTTCGTCCTCCGCCGTCACGAACGGCAGGGGCGAATAGGCGCCCATACCGCCCGTATTGGGACCCTCATCGCCGTCGTAGGCGCGCTTGTGGTCCTGCGCCAGCGCCATCGGCCACACCTTGTGTCCCGAAACGAAGCACATGAACGAAAACTCGGGACCTTCGAGGTAATCCTCGACGACCACCTTGCCCTCGCCGAACTTATCGTCGAGCAACATATCCCGCAACGCCGCTTCGGCCTCGGCCATCGTCCGGGCGATCACCACACCTTTTCCGGCGGCCAGTCCGTCGTATTTCA
>ENA-OPDG01001990-OPDG01001990.1-human-gut-metagenome-genome-assembly--contig:-NODE-1990-length-12407-cov-1.834197_pt1 | contig 12407 bp, 6 predicted proteins | sample MGYA00241259_ERZ501498 | MGnify/ENA primary metagenome ERZ501498 (study PRJEB25962, sample SAMEA2042582) | human gut metagenome | biome: human gut; feature: human-associated habitat; material: faeces... | reverse complement strand
AAGAACCCGTCTCCCCGTGTTTATATTGCTAATTCTACATTTGCCAACAATATAGCAGACGATCGTGGTGGCGCTATTTATATGCAGACAGCGACCACTGTTGATGTTTTTTCTCCGGTTATTGTAAATTGTACATTTGTCGGTAATTTGGGAAGCAATGGTGGTGCTCTTTGCGTATGGTCAAGATCAGCCACTACTATGAAGCCTACTTTCGTGAATAATTTGTTTGCTGAAAATTATAGCAATACGTGGATGGACGACGAATCGAGATTCGATATAGTTGCCTTTTATATGGCAGGACAAGTCGATGCTAATAACCAACCTTTGCCCCAAACTGTATTACCGGTTTGCAAGAACAATTTATACGTAGCTGCTTCTGACGGATTTTTTGCCGACGGTTCGAATAAAGCCGTTAATTTCGATAGCGATGTCATTTTCGCCGCTACCGAACAAAATCCGTGGGACGAGGGAGATGTGAGCTATAATCACCAGACAAGTGTTCTTTCGGGCGATATGAAGATTGCGATGATTGCAGAAAACAGTATTGCTTCGGGTGCAGGTATCGCCGTGGTAGATGGCGTGGAGATTCCCACGGTCGATCAATTGGGTAATGCGCGTCCTGCTACTCCTTCGGTGGGAGCCGTAGAGTACTCTTCTTTGAGTGGTATCACAGGAAATGTAAAAGATGTTGTTCGCATTTGGAATAGTGGGAATATCGTTTATGCAACGGGGTTGGATAAAGCTGCTACCGCTAAGGTGTACAGTATGACCGGCGGATTGGTTTATGAAGGAATCATAGCCAATCATTCGGCTTTGGAATTGCCGATAGAAGAAGGTGTTTATTTGATCGTTGTTGATAAAGCGATACAGAAACTTATCATAAAGTGATAGATAGAGTATAGGTTCATGAAAATCGTGTCGTGAGTTGCTTCTGTTCTTACAAGAGATATTATGGAATATCGGGTCTGTAAGTGGTTCATGACACGATTTTTATTCGGTAATAGGTTTAATTAAAAAAAATAATTCCATGAAATACCACATATCAAGTAGTTTGTTTGTGCTTTTTTGTATCGTACTGTGTGCTTGTAACTCGTCTTCGGTCGAGAAAGACGGCATAATACAACCCGCTTTTGATTTAATCGAGCGGCAAATCGGGGAGAGAGCGGCCGGTATACAGTTGGAGGAGATAGCTCCTGAGAATGGAAAAGAGACTTTCGAGGTAGAGGCTAAAAATGGTATTCTCACGTTGAGAGGCAGCAGCTCGGTGGCTATTTGTTATGCGTTCCATACTTATTTACGAGAGGCTTGCTCGGCGATGAAAACATGGAGCGGGGAACATATGGAGTTGCCTGAGACTTGGCCCGATTTTGTTTTGAAAGAGCAGACTACGCCGTATGAGTACCGATATTTCTTGAATGTGTGTACCTTTGGTTATACAACTCCGTATTGGGATTGGGAACGCTGGGAAAAGGAAATCGACTGGATGGCTCTGCGGGGAGTCAATATGCCGTTGGCTACCGTAGCGAGCGAGGCGATTGCCGAGCGAGTGTGGCTGAAAATGGGATTGAAAGAAGAGGATATACGGGCTTTTTTTACCGGCCCGGCACATTTGCCATGGCATCGTATGGGGAATCTGAATGGTTGGGACGGCCCGCTTACGAACGGTTGGCAGAAGGAGCAGATAAAACTGCAACACAAGATATTGAATCGAATGCGAGAACTGGGTATGGAGCCTATTGCTCCTGCATTTGCCGGCTTTGTACCTACTGCGTTTGCCGAACGACACCCCGAAATACAATTCAAACATTTGGAATGGGGCGGATTCGATGAAAAATACAACGCTTATGTATTGCCTCCCGAGACTCCCTACTTTAAGGAGATAGGAAAACTTTTTATCGAAGAGTGGGAAAAAGAGTTTGGGAAAAATACTTACTATCTGTCGGATAGTTTCAATGAGATGAAATTGCCTGTCGACGAGGGTGACGATGACGGGAAACACAAGTTATTGGCACAATACGGCGAATCTATATATCATTCGATTGTGGCTGGCAATCCCGATGCCGTTTGGGTAACGCAAGGCTGGACTTTTGGGTATCAACACGATTTTTGGGATAAGGCTAGCTTGCAGGCTTTGCTGAGTAGGGTTCCCGACGATAAAATGATTATTATCGATTTGGGAAACGATTATCCGAAATGGGTTTGGGGTACTGAACAAACATGGAAAAATCATGATGGTTTTTATGGAAAAAAATGGATATTCAGTTATGTGCCGAACTTTGGGGGAAAGACTCCGATGACGGGCGATTTGCAGATGTATGCGACCTCTTCGGCCGAAGCTTTGCATAGTGCGAATGCCGGTGATTTGGTCGGGTTCGGATCTGCTCCCGAAGGGCTTGAAAATAACGAGGTCGTTTATGAATTGTTGGCCGATATGGGTTGGACGGCCGATTCGATAGATTTGGATTCTTGGCTGCCCGTTTATTGTAAGGCTCGTTACGGCGGTTGCCCGGCGGCTATGGATAGTGCTTGGCAGCGGTTCAAGGAAACAGCTTATAGCTCGTTTTATTCTTCCCCCCGGTTTACTTGGCAAACGGTTGTCCCGGATACCCGCCGAATCAGTAAGTTGGACGTGAGCGATTCGTTCTTGCAAGGTGTCGAACTGTTTTTGTCGTGTGCCGATAGTTTGGAATCGTCGCCGCTGTATGTGAATGATGCCATTGAATATGCTTCTTATTATTTGGCTGCCAAAGCTGATGATTGTTATAAACGGGCTTTGAAAGAAGATTCTTTGGGGAACCGGGTGGCGGCCATGCAGCAGTTGGATCGTTCGGTCGAGATTCTTTTAGATGTGGATAAGTTGTTGGCCTCGCATCCGTTGTATCGACTGGAAGAGTGGGTGGATATGGCTCGCGATTGGGGGAAAACGGATTTGGAGAAAGATGCCTATGAGGCTAATGCCAAGCGGTTGATTACGACATGGGGTGGTTTCCAAGAAGATTATGCCGCCCGGTTTTGGAGCGGGTTGATAAAGGATTATTATATTCCCCGTATGAAGTTGTATTTTTCGGAACAGCGGGCCGATTTGGACCGTTGGGAGGAAAATTGGATAAAAGCTCCGTGGCACAATACCTCTACGTCGTTCGAAGATCCGTTACAAAGCGCGATTAAATTGGTCGAACGATATAAAGGGGAATAGGTCTTATTTTTATTAACTTTGGAATGTTTTGGAGCGAGAGTGATGAAAAGGGTAATTTTGGCTTTTGATTCTTTCAAAGGATGTGCGAGTTCGCAGGAGATCGCAGCCTCTGCGCGGCAGGGGATTACCGACGTGTTTCCCGAATGTGCGGTGGTGGTAGTGCCTGTGGCCGATGGGGGTGAAGGTACGGTCGAGGCGATTTGCTCGAATATGTCCGTCGAGCGGGTATCGTGCCGTGTCCACGATCCTCTTATGAATCCGATGGAAGCGGCATACGGAATTACTTCTGATGGATCGACCGCTATATTGGAAATGGCAGCTGCAAGCGGTTTGCCTTTGATTCCGCAAGAAAAACGAAATCCTTTGCTCACGACTACATGGGGAACCGGCGAGATGATTGCCGATGCGTTGCAGCGGGGGTGTCGTCGCATTGTCATGGGTATCGGTGGCAGCGCCACTAACGACGCAGGTATCGGTTTGTTGGCGGCGTTGGGTTATCGTTTTTTGGACGAGCGGGGCGAGGAGTTGGCGAAAGTTTGGGAAAGATTGCCCGGGTGGACGGTTCTTCGGCTAACAAATTGTTATGTGAAACTTCTTTTACGATAGCTTGCGATGTAAATAATCCTTTTTACGGTAGTCGCGGAGCTGCCGCTGTTTACGCTCCTCAAAAGGGTGCTTCTCCCGATGAAGTCGATTTTTTGGAAAAGGGAATGATCCATTATGCGCAGGTGATAAAGGAGACGAGGCAGATGGATATTTCGGAAATTCCGGGAGCCGGTGCGGCCGGGGGTTTGGGTGGCGGCGTGTTGCCATTCTTGAATGCCGAGTTACAATCGGGGATTGATATTGTTTTGGATATGCTCCGTTTCAGGGAGACGATACAGGGAGCCGATTTGATTTTTACCGGTGAAGGGAAATTGGACAAACAGACCGGTATGGGCAAAGCATTGGGCGGAATTTTGCATTATGCGAAAGAGGAGGCTGTCCCGGTAATTGCCATAGGCGGCTGTGTGGAGGCGTGCGAAATATTGAACGAGATGGGATTTGCCAGTATTTTTTCCATACAGACGGCTCCGGTTTCTTTGCAGGAGGCAATGGATCGGGATTTTGCTTTGAAGAATATAAGGCAGGTTGTCACACAGATTATGCGAACCATTCAAATAGGGACACATGGATAGTACGGTAGGTGCATTAATCGGATTGCTGGTGTCGATATTCTTGATAATCAAGAAAGTTTCACCGGCTTATAGCCTTATTTTGGGCGCTTTGATCGGTGGTTTGGCCGGAGGCTTCTCCTTGGAAGAAGTCGTTGTGTCGATGACCGAGGGCGTGAAAGATGTCTCTTCGGCTGTGTTGCGTATCCTGACGGCGGGGGTATTGTCGGGTGTTCTGATAAAAACAGGGGCTGCAATGACTATTTCAAATGCGATAATCAGGTTTTGGGGTGAGAAACGTGTCTATTTGGCTTTGGCGTTTGCCACGATGTTGTTGTGTGCGGTAGGCGTTTTTATCGATGTAGCGGTGATAACGGTAGCTCCGGTTGCATTGTCTATCGGTCGGAGGTTGGGGATTCCTACTCCGCAACTGCTGCTTGTGATGATAGGCGGAGGGAAAAGCGGAAATATTATTTCGCCCAATCCCAACACGATTATTGCGGCCGAGAATTTTGGAGCCGATTTGCCCTCGGTTATGTTTGCCAATATTATACCGGCCATAATAGGTTTGTTGTTTACCGTGTTCGTGATAGCTCGTTTTTTCCCGGTGAAACCTTGTAAGGTCCATACCGATGAGGAGGAGATGGGAAACGACGATGGATTACCTTCGTTATGGAGTAGTTTGGTGGCTCCCGTCGTGACTATTTTCCTGTTGGCTTTACGACCTTTGTGTGGTATCACCGTAGACCCTTTGGTAGCTCTTCCGGCAGGTGGATTGTGCGGATTGATATGTATGCGGCAATGGAAAAATGCATTGCCGAGTATCGAATTCGGTTTACAGAAAATGTCGGTGATAGCCGTGTTGTTGATCGGTACAGGGACTATTGCCGGCGTGATTAAAGATTCGACTTTGAAAGATTATATCTTGGCCATGTTGGATCATGTGAGTATGGGAAAGGATATGATTGCTCCTATTTCCGGTATTTTAATGTCTGCCGCTACGGCTTCGACTACGGCGGGAGCTACGTTGGCTTCTGCCTCTTTTGCCGATACGATTTTAGCAGTGGGCGTTTCGTCGATATGGGGTGCGGCGATGGTTAATGCCGGGTCTACCGTACTGGATCATTTGCCTCACGGGTCGTTTTTCCATGCTACGGGAGGGGTTTGCGATTTGACGTTTAGAGACCGGTTGAAACTGATTCCTTATGAAACACTTATCGGAGCCGTGTTAACTCTATTCTCGATTATAATGTATTGGATATGTCGTTGACGAGAACTTCTAAACGGTTGGTTTCATTGGACGTGTTGAGGGGAATTACCGTTTGCGGCATGATTCTCGTCAACAATGCAGGGGCGTGCGGATATGCATATGCTCCTTTGAAACATGCGAAATGGGACGGATTTACACCGGCCGATCTTGTTTTTCCTGCCTTCATGTTTATCATGGGAGTCTCTATTTATTTGTCGCTCAATAAATCGAATTTCGATTGGCGGATTTCGATTGCCCGAATCCTGCGGCGCACGGTATTGATTTTCATGTCGGGTGTCGCCCTCAAATGGATTTTGGCGTTTATTGCTACCGGGGAATACAATACGCTTGAAAATTTACGGATTATGGGTGTATTGCAGCGACTGGGAATCTGTTACGGGATTGTAGCTCTTTTGGCCGTGACTGTTCGTCATCGTTTGTTCCCGACGATTATCGCCGTTTTGCTTGTCGGGTATTATTTGTTGCAACTTTTCGGGAACGGATTTGAGAAATGTGCCGGGAATATTGTCTCTATGGTCGATTATGCCGTGTTGGGAAAATCTCATATGTATTTGGGCGGAGCTCAATTCGTCGACCCCGAAGGGGTATTGAGTACGATTCCGGCAATAGCTCAGGTGATGATAGGATTTCTTTGCGGAAAAGTTATCGTCGGGGAAAAAGAGATACGTTCACAAATCGTGAAGTTGGCGGTTTGGGGTACATCGATGTTCGTTATCGGGTATTTGTGGAGCTATGCCGCTCCTTTGAACAAACGGCTGTGGTCTCCGAGTTTTGTTTTGGTAACTTGCGGTATCACCTCTCTGATTTTTGCGACACTCATTTATATTATCGACGATTCGAAGAGGACGCGCTGGTCGTTTCCGTTCTTGGTAGTAGGCGTAAATCCGTTATCGATTTATATATTCAGCGAAATTGCCGGAGGGTTATTCCGTAAACTCCAATGGACGACAATATCGTTCGAAGGAATATGGCAGCCTCTTTTCGGGAATTACGGAGGCAGTTTGGCCTATGCGCTTGCCTTTCTTATGTTTAATTGGCTCATTGCCTTTTTCTTGTACAAAAAGCATATTTATATCAAATTATAGAAAGATGAAAAAACTATTTTTTATTGCTTCGTTTTTTATGCTATTGGGAATGACGGCTTGTTCCTCGAAGGATCGCGATGTGTTGGCCGTGGAACAACTTACTCATCGTTTAATCCCCCAATATGCCGATCGATTTGTGTTCGAGATAGCTCCTGAGGAGGATAGGGATTACTATTCGTTGAAAAGTAAGGACGGAAAAATCCACATTAGCGGGAATAACGCCAATTCGATGGCAGCCGGATTGAATTATTATTTGAAATATTATTGTCTGACGACTGTATCGTGGTATGCCGATATTCCGGTCGAAATGCCCGATGTGTTGCCTATGGTGGAAAAACCGGTCGTCGTAGAAGCGAAAGTGGATAATCGCTTTTTCTTGAATTATTGTACTTACGGCTATTCCATGCCTTTTTGGAAATGGAAGGACTGGGAGCGTTTTATCGATTGGATGGCGTTGAACGGAGTGAATATGCCATTAGCTATAACCGGCCAAGAGATGGTATGGTATAAAGTGTGGAAAAAAATAGGGCTGACCGATGAAGAGATTCGTTCTTATTTTACGGGCCCGGTTTATTTGCCGTGGCATCGCATGGCGAATATCGATGGCTGGAACGGGCCGTTACCCATGCAATGGCTGGAATCTCAGGCCGAGTTGCAGAAAAAGATCTTGGCTCGTGAGCGTGAATTGAACATGACGCCGGTATTGCCCGCTTTTGCAGGTCATGTGCCGGCTGCCTTGAAACGGATTCACCCCGATGCCAATATTCAATATTTGGGGAAATGGGCGGGTTTCGGCGATTCGTATCGCTGTCATTTCTTGAATCCCGAAGAACCGCTTTTTGCAGAGATTCAAAAGAGTTTCTTGGAAGAACAGGAAAAGATGTTCGGGACAGACCATATTTATGGTGTGGACCCTTTTAACGAGGTGGATCCGCCGAGCTGGGAGCCCGAATATCTGGCACAGGTATCTTCGGATATGTATAAATCGTTGGTTGCTGTCGACCCCGATGCCGTGTGGTTGCAAATGACATGGATGTTTTATCACGATCGAAAATTGTGGACAGCACCTCGGGTGAAAGCTCTGTTGACCGGGGTTCCGTCCGATAAATTGGTTTTGTTGGATTATCATTGTGAAAATGTAGAGCTGTGGAAAAGTACGGAGAAATTTCATGGACAGCCTTATATCTGGTGTTATTTGGGAAATTTCGGAGGTAATACCACGTTGACCGGAAATGTAAAGGAGAGCGGTGACAGGCTCGATAACGCTTTGATAAACGGAGGAGACAACTTAAAAGGTATAGGTTCTACATTGGAAGGACTGGATATCAATCAGTTCCCTTATGAATATATCTTTGAGAAAGCGTGGACGATAGATGTGAATGGACAGGATTGGGTCGAGCGTTTGGCGGATAGGCACGTAGGAGCCGTTTCGGAATCGGCACGCGAGGCTTGGCAGATATTGTTTGAAGATGTTTTTGTACAAGTACCTCGTACATTAGGTATTTTGCCCGGATATCGGCCGAAATTGGGAGATAACTATAATAAACGGACCAGTAACGAGTATGATAACGCTACATTGCTGCGGGTGTGGGAGCTTTTATTGGAAGTTCCGTCTTGCGACAGAGATGCATTCGAGATAGATGTGATTATGACAGGCCGTCAACTTTTGGGTAATTATTTTTTGGACGTGAAAAAAGAATTTGACGGTTTTTATAAGAAACGGAATGTTCCCGGGTTGAAAGAAAAGGCTTCTGAAATGAGAGAGATACTGTCCGATTTGGAATTGTTGAATTCTTTCCACAACCGGGCATCGTTGGATAAATGGATTGAAGATGCCCGCAGTTTGGGCGATACCGAGGAATTGAAAAATTATTATGAGAAAAATGCTCGTAATTTAATAACTACATGGGGTGGTAGTTTGAACGATTATGCGAGTCGTACATGGGCCGGTCTTCTGAACGATTATTATGCCAAACGATGGGAAATTTATTTTGATGCTGTGATTGGTGCGGCGGAAAAAGGAATAGAGTTAAATAAAGATGAATTGAAGAGCCGGCTTGCGACTTTTGAACAAGAGTGGGTAGATAGTACTACTCCTATTCAGATACACAGGGAGGGTTCGTTGTTGGATACAGCTCGTCATTTGTTGGAAAAATACGGGCCGAGGATTGAGAAATCTCTCTAAGCCGATTTTCCTGTAATGCTATTCTACAAGGGGATACGACAATGCAGTCGTTATCCTCTTGTAGATTTTTTTGTTAGGGAGCATTGTAGATGTCGATATACCAGAATCCGGTGTTCTGTTTCAGATCTTGACAAGGATATTCTTTATACGATACAGGGCCCAAGTGACAGGGAACGGGTTCTTTAAAGATAGGGCCGTCAAAAACAAATGAATGATACTCTCCGTTTTCGCCGCAGATATCGACGCCGTCGGGTAAATCGTTTATAAAATCATAGTCTATCATTCTGCCGACGAAAGTTTTGTCGAGTACACTACCGTCGACACAGGTGATTATGGCTTTGAAACCGGAGTCTATAAATTCATGTAATAGCTCTTGGGGTGAATTGTTCCATAAAGGAAAATCTGTTTTTAATCCTGCTTGTCTGCATTTTTCTTCTCTGCCGATTTTTAATTCCAGCAAATGAATATCGCCGAATAGAGCAGTGGAAATTTCCTGACTTTTGAATTTGTCTATGATTTCTTGTAAAGATATTTTGTATTTATCTTCTGAATATTCGGTATTTATGTCACAGGTAACGAGCGGAATTCCTATGCTTTGAGATTGTGCTTTCAATAGGTCGAGGTTGGTTCCGTGCATGGGAATGCGGTTGTTCGTAGAGTCGATAACCGTAAGCAACGCTTTGATGTCGAATCTGTTTAACGCTCTGTATAGGGCCAAAGCCGAGTCCTTACCGCTGCTCCAATTAAAATATGCTTTTGTTTTCATGTTTGGAGTTTATTCAAAATGAACGCAACCAATCGGAAAGTTCATCATGAACGGCTTTTTTGAATCGGAACGACTCATTATATCCCCAGCCGTGACCTCCTGTGGGATAAATATGCAATGAGACCGGTATTTGATATCGATGCAGGGCTTTGTAATAACGGAGGCTGTTTTCGACAGGGACAGCTCGGTCGTCATCGGAGAGGGCGATAAAAGCCCGTGGTGACTCTGCGTTGACGTGTTTCTCATTGGAATAGTAATCGATGAGTGCTTTGCTCGGATTCTTCCCGATGAGATTTTCTCTCTGTGAGTTATCGTTTCGTCCATAGAGATTACCGGATAAACGAGAATTTGGAAAGCTGGCCGTAATTCTGCCGGATAGTGGGTCGCGAAAGTAGAAGCCAAGTGTCCGCCGGCGGAAAAGCCCATAATTCCTATGTCATCGGGGTTTATCTTCCATTCGGCAGCATGGGATTTTACGACCCGCATGGCCTCGCAAACATCGGACATGGGGACTTTGTGGTTTCCGTGCGGCATGCGGTATTTGAGGACAATGAGGGCGATGCCTTGATGTTTGAAGTAGTCGGCATAGGCATATCCTTCGTGGTCGTAGGCCAGAAGGGCATATCCTCCTCCCGGGCACATGATGACGGCTCGTCCTGTATTTTTCCCTTCGGGTAGAAAGACTTTGATCGAGGGTCGATAGATTCTGACGTTTTCGTCGTATGCTTTTCCTTCATCGTCGTTCTTTTCTAACGGCCCGTTTTCCCATAAAGCTATGTCGATGGGGCGGTTGTTTTCTGCGTAAATGTCGGTACAAGTCATAGAAGCTGCAAGAACTATAAAAATAAGACTTTTGAATTTCATGTGTATTGTTTTTAGGTGAATATTTTGCTGAATGTCGTGCATGAGGGAACTGTGGCGGTTTATCGGGGCTGAGCCGTGGCTTGCCTGTTTCCTCGGTTTATTGCAAAGATAATTCTTTATTGTGTGAACGGAAAAAGACGGAGAAATAAAAGTCGTATGAAAAATCTTTATTGTGGAAACAATTTGTACTTTTGCGCCCGAAATAACAGCAAGGGAATGAAAGAAAAATTAAAAGGCCATTCGGCTATGTTCACGGCAAATTTCTTATGGGGAATTATGTCGCCTATTTCCAAAGCAATCTTTTTGACCGGAACGATTTCGGCGTTTTCGCTAACCAACATGCGTATGGCCGGGGCGGCGATTCTTTTTTGGATTGCTTCTTTGTTTATGCCTCGGGAGCCGGTTACTAAACGAGATTTGCTTTTGCTTTTCGTAGCATCTTTGTTTGGGATAACATTGAATCAGGGTTTCTTTGTGTTGGGATTGTCTTATACGACGCCGATAGATGCTTCGGTCGTCGCTTCTTTGGCTCCTATTATTACCATGATATTGGCTGCATTTATCCAGAAAGAGCCTATGACCGGCAAGAAGGTTGTGGGTGTATTTATGGGGCTTTCGGGGGCTTTAATGCTTATTTTGAACGGAGCGGGCACTGTTTCGGAAGGGCTTTCGGGTGGCCGGGTTATGGGAGACTTGTTTTGTTTGGTCGCTGAAATCAGTTTTGCTATTTATTATGTGGCTTTCAAGGGTTTGATAAGCCGGTATACACCTGTGACTTTGATGAAGTGGATGTTCTTGTTTTCTGCGATTTGCTGTTTGCCGCTCGGGGGAAACGATTTGTTGAGCATCCCATATTCCGATCTTAGCGGCACGATTTATCTCGATTTGTTTTTTGTCGTATTCGGTGCTACATTTTTATCTTATATGTTGGTTTCTATCGGACAAAAACGTTTGAGACCGACTATTTTAAGCATGTATAATTATCCCCAGCCGATAGTCGCTTCTTTGTTGGCTGTTTGGTGGGGAATGGATAGCTTTGATTTGAAAAAGGGCTTTGCCATTCTTCTTGTTTTCTTGGGTGTTTATGTGGTGACAACCAGTAAATCGAGAGCACAAGTAGAGGCGGAAATGGCTAGACAAAATAATGCTGTCGATAAGTAGTTGACTATTAGTTTGTAGTTGTTCTGTATTATTTATAATATATCTATATTTTATTTATAAATAAAGGGAGATTTATAGAAAATCTTCGCAAAGGAATCGGGCTACTCCGTCGTGGTCGTTGTCGGGAATGATAGCCGTCGCTTGTCTTTTGATTTCTTCGGTAGCATTGGCCGGTGCATATCGGCGGTCTGCCAAGTTAAAGAGGGGTAAATCGTTGAGGTTATCGCCAAAAGCTACGACTTCCCACGGATTTATTCGGTCGATTATAAGCTGGGCTGTCGCTGCTTTGGAAACTCCTTTGGGATATATTTCCAGATTTCCATAGTCGGGAACAGCGATGTCTCGATAACAGAACACACTACAATTTCCGGCACGGGTTATTTCGGCTGCTGCTGTTTCGAGCTTGTCGAAACGGTCGATGACCAGCATGAATAGGGGAGGATTATCGGTCAGTTCGGCCGTATAGTTGTCGGTGGGTATAAAATCTTTATAAGGAGTGTTTTCCCGCTTGTATTTAAAATCCCGTTGTATATCGTTTACGAGTGGTTTGTGAAACACTTGGAGTTTATTGTTCTCGATTCGGTAAACAAAGGGGATCAAGTCTCTATTTTCGAGCACCGAGATGTAACGGAGGGCCGAGTCATCGGTGAATCCATTCGTTTGTATGTAATGTTTGTTTCGTATGTCGTAGAGTACGGCCCCGTTCATGAGTACTACCGGAAGGTC
>ENA-OPDG01001985-OPDG01001985.1-human-gut-metagenome-genome-assembly--contig:-NODE-1985-length-12435-cov-2.136834_pt1 | contig 12435 bp, 11 predicted proteins | sample MGYA00241259_ERZ501498 | MGnify/ENA primary metagenome ERZ501498 (study PRJEB25962, sample SAMEA2042582) | human gut metagenome | biome: human gut; feature: human-associated habitat; material: faeces... | reverse complement strand
TTGCGGGCGCGCGCTTCGAGCAGCTGGCCGACAAGCATAAGCGTGACGACCACACCGACCGCTTCGAAATACGGTTCGCGCGCGTTCTCGGGCAGGACGTTCGGTGCGAAGGTGACCACGCAGGAGTAGGCGAATGCGGCCAGCGCGCCGAGGCTGACGAGCGCGTTCATCTCCGGCGAGCGGTGGGCGATCGCGGCGAAACCGCTGCGGAAAATCGGCAATGCCGCATAGCCGACGATTGGCAGCATCAGCAGGAACTGCAGCCAGTTCGGCATCGGATACAGCATGAGCATGGTGGAGCCGAATACCGGAATCGTGCAGACGGCCGCCACGATAAGACGGGTGATGAGGGCGCGAATTTCCGATTCCGATCCGCGCGATTTGCCCGAATCACCCGAACCGGACGTTTGGACGGCGCCTTTTTGCGCGCATTGCACGCCTGTTTCCGCGGAACCGGATGCGTGGGCACCGTCAGCAGTCGCGCGAATGTCCGAATCGCCGGAATCGGACATACTGGCGCCGACGGAACCAACCGCGGAACCGGCGGCGGCACCGACACTTGCATGCTTTCCCGGCAGTATGCGCAACGTGCCGTGCAGCATGTTCATACCGCATGCGAAGGGATACTCGCCCGGCTGGTCGAGATGAAGCGTCAGCGTGGTCGTGCGGAAGGCGGGCAACGCAAGATCGACCCCGAAATCGGAGAACACGACATGCGACGAGCATTCGCCGTCTTCCTTGCGATCGAAGATCAGCCGCAACGGCACGCCGGCTTCGGCTTCGATGACGGCCGGGCTGTACCCGCCTTTGACTTCGACGACCGCTTCCTGCACGCCGTCGCGCAACGGCGCACGATACGCTTTGCGCGGTGCGAAGAAGAACCACAGCACGCCCGCCGTGACGAGCAGCGCCATAATAAGCGCGATTGCGATGTGCATATTCCAGCCGCCTTCCGTCCGTAATTGGCCTTCGATTTCGGCAAACACCATCACAATATACCCCTATAGGGTATATTGGCAAGAAGGACGAGCAAACTTCAGCCGTAGATAAAATTTTCAGCGCAGCGAGGAGGACGATATGAACGCCACACAACATGGGTACGCAAGCGACCAGAAGAGGATCATCGCACGATTGAATCGCATCGAAGGGCAGGTGCGCGGCATTCGGCAGATGACGGAAAACGGCGAATACTGCATCGACATTCTGACGCAGATTTCCGCAGCGGACAGCGCGCTGAAGTCGGTGGCGCTACTGCTGCTCGACGACCATCTGCACCATTGCGTCGCCAAAGCCGCGGCGGAGGGCGGTACCGTCGCCGACGAAAAGCTGGCGGAAGTCAGCGCCGCCATCGCACGCCTTGCCAAATAATCGGAACAGATCCGCCATAAAAAAACTGCCGACGGGAGACACATGCACCCGTCGGCAGTTTGAAAAAAGAATTACGATTACAGGTCGAGGAAGTGGTCGAGGCCGACGGTCAGACCCGGGTAGGTTCCGGTGGAGACCTTGCGCACGGCCAGCAGCACGCCCGGCATGAAGGAGATGCGGTCGAAGCTGTCGGCGCGGATGGTCAGCTGTTCGCCGGAGTTGCCAAACAGCACCTCCTCATGGGCGTTGAGGCCACGCAGACGCACGGCGTGCACGTGGATGCCGTCGACCACCTGGCCGCGTGAGCCGCCATCGGTTTCGGTGGCGTCCGGCACGGGGGCGAGTCCTGCGGCCTTGCGCGCTTCGGCGATGCCGTGGGCGGTGTGGATGGCAGTGCCGGAGGGGGCGTCCACCTTGGTGGGGTGGTGCAGTTCGATGACTTCGGCGGATTCGAAGTATTTCGCGGCCTTGGTGGCAAAGTAGTCGGCCAGTACGGCGGAGATCGCGAAGTTAGGTGCGATGAAGACCTTCTGGGTTTCGGGCTTCGGACCGTTGGCGATGGCGGATTTGACCTGGGCGAGTTTCTCGTCGGTCCAGCCGGTGGTGCCGACCACCACGTCCACGCCTTGGCCGATCAGGGTCAGCACGTTGTTCAGGCTGACGGACGGCACGGTGAATTCGACGACCACATCGGTGTTGTCGGTGGTGATCTGGGTCAGGTCGTCGCCGGCATCCAATGCGAGCGCCAGCTGCGTATCCTCGGCGTTGTTCACCGCTTCGACCACGTGCGAGCCCATGCGGCCCTTTGCTCCGACCACCGAAACCTTGATCATGTCTTCTTCCCTGTCTACCCGTACCTGCCCGGCAATGTACCCGGGACGTTTTCCAATCGGCAATCAGCCTATCACCGCCAAGCCCTCACGCCAATACCCCGTCCACAGAATCAAGCTCCCTCTGACGAGCCGAACCGTGAAGTCCAGCTCCCTCTGATGAGGGAGAGACCCCGGCGAGGCCGCCAACCATCCATCGGGCGTAGCCCGATCCCGTTTCACCCACGCCGCTTGGCCAAGGCCCATCCGGCCAACGCCAATGGCACGGACGCCAGCGTGAAGATGAATGGCAGCATCATGCCCACATGAGGGTTGGAGGCGTCAAGCACAATGCCGGCCACGGACGAGCCGATCGACGTGCCGACCGTGCCTGCGGTGGTTACCCAGCTCAGTCCTTCGGTCAGGGATTCCGCCGGCACCAGATCCTTGACGATGAGGTTGCCGGTGGCGAACGTCGGCGAGACGGTCAGGCCGGCGAGGATTTCGAAGACGCCCAGCAGGATGAGATTGTCCATTGACAACCGGAAGAACACGTAGCCGACGGTCAGCAGCGACAGGAACATCACCATATGCGCCCAATGGGAGCCTTTGAGTTGGCAAGAGCCGAACACCAGCGCGCCGATGCACGAGCCGACCGCGAACATCGCCAATTGCAGACCGAGGAAGGGCTCAAGTCCCATGGATTTCATGGTGGCGGTAATGGACACGTCGAAGGACGTGAAGCTCATATTGAACACGATGAACACGGCGAGCAACGGCAGTACGCCGGCATAGAGCAATACACTCTTGGGCTTGGCACCGCTGCGTTTGAGTTGGCGCAGGGTCAGCTGGTCGGCATCTTCGCTTGCAGCGGGGCTGCCGTCATCGTGCGCGGCCACGCTGACCTGTTCCACGATGACCGGCGGCTGGGTGGATTTCAGCGAGAAGAATATGGTGCCGCCGATGCCGCATGCCACGGTGGGCACGAACAGTTGGGATACCGGATGCACGGAGGTGGCCAGCCAAGCCGCCAGAATCGGCCCCAGAATAAAGACGATCTCGTCAATGGCGGCTTCCATGGCGTAGGCCGTGTTGAGCAGCTGTTCGCCATCTTCCACACCGCGCAACGCATAGGACCAACGGGTTCGGACCAATGCGCCGAATGAGAACTGCGTCAGACCCATGATGATGGCCAGGGCGAACAGCAGCGGAATCGGCACGCGCACCAACGCCGCGAAGGCGAAGGCGAGCATGGCCACGATCTGCACGGCGAGCGCAAGCCGGCCCACGCGGGCTTGGCCGAAACGGTCGAAGGCGCGGGCGTAGAACGGGGTGACGCAGCTCATGGCCAGCACATAGGCGGCGCTCATGGTGCCGGCGATGGTCCAATTGTCGTAGAGATGGTTGAGCGCCAGAACGATGCCGAGACTCATCATGGAAATCGGCAATCGTGCCACCGCACCGGACAGGCAGAACGCCTTGGCTCCGGGCAGCATGAACAGGCGCTGATAGGGCGAGTGGGCAGCGGACGACTTCGAAACCGCGCGAGTCGTGGACACAATAACTCCTTACTGGTGCGTTGTCCGGCACGTGCGCCCGCCCACACGTGCCATCCGAGGGTAGCGGTTCCCCAGCAACGTCACGCGGTGCGTTTCAACCGCGGACCGGTACGTGGCCAGTCGTCCTCATCGTCGGAGATGCCTTGCGATGCATAAGGTCTCTCCACCGGTGAAGGCCGTCCGATGCTGTACAGGTCATGAGCCTTTGGGCTCAGTCGTTGTCAGATTGTTCGGGAATGCCGGAGCTCAACTCGGTAAGGATTTCCTGTTTGGTTTTCGCACGGGCGTGAAGCTCGCGCAAGCCCTCGTCGGGCTCACTGACATAGTAGAGAGTGGCGTCGATACTGTCCAATTCCACACCTTCGACCGCTGCCAGCAGCAGTCGGTACATGTCGAGCTGGGCAAGTTTGCGGGTGATGTCGTCTGGCTTGGTGGGCCGACGACCGGTTTTCCAGTCGACCACGGTAAAGCTTGCGGTGGTGCTGGACGGGTCAAGTCCACCGATGAATACCGCATCGAGTTTGCCATTGACCAGGCCCACGCCCGGCACGTCCACGACGATGGCACGCTCCGTCCACGCCGGGATGCGCTTGGCCCACGATGATTCGGCCAATCTGCGCTGCCACGCCACCAGCTTGGACTCGGTGGCATTGTCGCTACTTATGGAAGTGGCGGAGGCGGCGGATACGGCGGATGCGGATTGTTGAGCCGTGGGCTGTGGGACAGCGGGCTGCCGTGTGGATGGCTTGCGGCATTGCCGCTCCCGTTCGGCCAAATCGGCCAACATGGCTTCCCGGGAAACGAATCCCGCATCCTGACCTGTATGCGGCATACTTGATTCGGCTTCATATGCCAGTACCGCTTCATCCGGCTTACCGGCATTGATGAATTGCTCAGCCCACGCATGGAACTGCGTGCCGGCCTCGGCCGCCGGAGACGATATGCGCGGAATCGGGCGGATAATGCTACGCCAGTAGAGGCGCTCCTCCCGTTCGCTCATGCCACCTACGCGGGCTTGCAGGCTTGTCACGTTCTGACGTCCGACGGCCAGAATGCGTTGCGCCTTGGCTTTGACTGCCTCATCAAGCGACTGGCCGCTGGCGGCATCGGCCATCAAATCGGCGTCGTCCACCAGCAATTGCGCCCGTTGCAGCAGTGGACCGGCGTCTTGGTGCTGCTCAAGTGACGAGGAATCTGCGGCGATAACATCGATGCCACGTGACAGCTGTTCATGCACTGCGTCGCTGAGGGTAGCCGGCCACGGCAATTCGACAGCGGCATCCGTCTGCGTAATCGGCGTCTGCCATGCCTCCCCCACCACGGCGTCACCGTATGCCGCGGCATGCTCTCCGATAAAGAACCCTTCGGGAGTGGCAATCGCTTCGCCTTGCGCCGAGATCAGCATGGGCTTCCCGGCATTGGCGGCTTGCAGCCGTTCCACACAGTCCTGAGCCGATATCGCATGTTCACGGGCTTGGAGCGCGTCATGCACTTCAAGCCAGAAATTGGATGGCTGAGCGGCGCGAGAGCCTTTGGGCACCACTGACGGGTCCCGCCCGGATTCGCCCGTATAGGCGCAATAGGTCATCAGGGCATCTTCTCGCGCACGGGTAAGCGCCACATACATCAATCGACGTTCGTCGGCATGCAGCCGGCGCCCATATTCCTCCGCCTGCGTCAAATACCAGCCGGATGCATCCACTTCTTCCACGCCATCGCCGAATTCGCGCATGGAGCCGAACACTTCATCATCAATAAGCTCCACATCATCCAAAGCCGCCAACGATGCGATGGGGTCGGCTTCCACATCGGCATCATGGGGGAATCGCGGCAGAATGCCGGCATCGGCACGCATAGGCACGGGTACGGCGGTGGGGTTGGTGAGCCAGGAGTCGGCGGTCTCATGATATTCGGGTGCGGTCCAGTGACCTTGCTCGGTGCCTCCCGTATGGTGCTCGTCCAGCACGATCTTGAGATGGTCGCCCTGATTGCTGGGGAATCCGACGGCGGTAAGCCCCACTACCGCAACGGCATCCCATTCCAACCCTTTGGACTGGTGTACGGTCATCAGTTCCACATCCACCGGAGCGTCAGGGAGACTGGCGGCTTCATCCTCCCCCGAAGCCAGATGATCCCCCCATGTGATGAACCCATGCAACGAGGGAGTTTGCTCAGCGGCAATCTCTTGCGTGTACGTATCCACCAAATCCACAATCGCATCCATAGGCATATGCGCCAAAGCGGGATTGGCGCGGTGCTGCGGATTATGCAGCACACCGGCCAATACGGTGTCGATGTCAAGATCCAACGCTTCTATGCCGGCGCGAATCACGTCGCCCAGTGGCCGCCCGACGGCATCATGCACCTGACGGAGCATCACCGCGGCCCGGGTTATGGCGTTGCGCCCGTGTGCGCTCAACCGTTCAAGCAGTTTTACCAGGTCGCCGCGTAGCAATACGTCTGGCAGGAATACCGCATTGGCCACCTGATCGCGGTACTCACGCACCACAGCCGCCCATTCATTCGCTGGTGTATCCGGTTGGGCAAGGCCGGCCTGCACCAATGCTTGGAAGCGTTGTTCCGTGTTCTGTTCTTCAGCAAAACGGGCCAACATGGTCAAATCCGCTGCGGACATGGTGAATCGTGGCGTGGCCAGCAAGCGCATCAGCGATCCCGTATCGGTGGGGTCGGCGCTGTACTCGTCGGGCGGCAGACGGTTGATGCCGACCAGGCGGATGCGGCCTTTGGCGTAGGTGATCAGTTTCTTCAGCGGCGAGCCCTCCTCGATGCTGCACATCTGCGAGAGCAGCGTGGCCTCGGAAACGACGAGCAGGTACAGCTCGGCGCCGTCGCCCGTCTCCGTATAGAAGGCCGTCAGCTCCTTGTGTGCAAGGGGGTTGTTTTCAGCCGTGATGCCCAGCCGGGCGATGTCCCGCGAGGAGTTGATCAGGTAGACCTCGTTCAGCGCGAGCTTGTCGGAGACGGCGGCGCCCGTCAGGATCAGCCCGGCGACACCGTCGTCGCTCTGTGCGATACGGCCCAGGTTCCCGTTCTCGAGGTTGATGGTTACGTTAGGTAATGCCATGGTTATCGCACGTTAATGGTTCGTACTTCGCCCTCGCCGAGACCCTTCTGATGGTACTGCGCGAGGTTCTTGTCTTTGTCGAGGAACACCTGCCTGTCGCTGGTGATGTGGAAGGCCTTGCAGTCGGGATAGGCTTTCGCATACTTCTCGGCCAGGGCCTTGAACGGGTCGGCCTTCCGGGCCTGCTCGGCGGCAGCCTCCTCGGCTTCCCTGCGGGCCTGATCCGCTTCGGCCTTCTCGGCATCCTCGATGGCTTTGGCCTCGGCGCGGAAATCAGCCTCCCGGGCTACGGCCTCGGCAACCTTCGCCGTGGCGGTCTGACAAGACGCTTCCAGGGCCGCCAGGCTCTCCTTGAGAGCAGCCTTCTCCTCGGCGGTTTTAGCGCCTTTCACGGCGTTCTTACCCTCGGCGACCCGTGTCTTTGCGGTTTTGGTCTCGGCTTTTGCGGCTTTCACGGCATCAGCCAGGCGGGCCAGCTCCTCCTTGCGCTGCTCGGCGCTCATGTCTTTAATATTCATGTTTTCAGATTTTTAACAGTTTGCGGGTTTTATAGACCCCGAACAGGATCAGCGACACGGCTGAAACCTGTCCGATACGCATCCAGGTCCGCTGCCAGGTATTCAGGCGGTTGACCTCGACGACTTGAAACTCTTTGCGGGTGGACGTATGGCGTTCGATGCGGAAAATAGCCATACTGTCGGCCTGGGCCGTAGCCGTCAGGACATTATCGCGGACCTCGATGTCGGGAGGCTTCAAGCGGTTCCCCGCCTGGTACTCCATCAGTCGGCGCATCTGCACCTGACCCACGCTGTCGCATTCGAGAAGCGCCCGGAGCATCGACTGGTCGCGTTCGAGGACCACCACCGTATCCCGGACCTGTTCGGTCACGGTCACCGTATCGGTCGCCTCCGTCTGCGAAGATTGCAGTTTGAGGCTTGGACTGCACGCGGCCAAAAGGGCTGCGAGCAGAATAATCAGCATTTTTCTCATTGATCAAATCGTAAATTACGTTTTCGTCGTTCTTGCCACGGATCAGCTTGATCAGCGACACGAAGGCTTTGGCCTGCGTGATGATCGCCAGGTTCTCGAGGATCGAGATAAGCTCGCAGACGCACAGGTAGGCCGCCATCAGTCGGTGCGGAATGATCCACAGATTCGGGACGAGCTTGTCGATCAGAAAGGCCAGCAGTATCGCGGCCATGTAGCCGATCAGTTTGCCTACGCTCTTGCGCATTCGGCGCGACGATCGAGGTGCGTGGCGGTTCTTGCTGGCGAGAACACCGAAGACGAGATCGGCGAGCCAGAACAGGAACACAATGCCGATTACCTCCTGGCATGGTGCGAAATAGGCTGCGGCCACCAGGGACGCCTTGATCGCATACTGACCGAGATACTGCACAGCTCCTTCCATGACTACTTACCCGAATAGATGGCTCCGATGTACTTGTTGCGCAGAGGCAGGGCCGAGAAACGCTGCTGGTAGCCCAGGATGTCGCCACGGGCTTCGGGGTCCTTCTCGCGGTGGAAAACATCGACCGTACCCGTCGCACGCATCACCTCGGTACGAATCCAGGCGATCGACGCCATCGCGCTGTTCTCGCCTTTGGCCGAGCCGAAAGCCTGCTTCTTGCCCGTCGTGGTGTCGAACAGAGGCAGATGCGGGTAGCTGAAGACCTTGAAATTGCCGATCTTCCCGTCACGCATGTACTCCTTGTACAACTTGCGGTTCTCGGACTTCAGGTCGGCTTCGTGCTCCGTAGTGAGGACCAGGCACAGCTGCGTCATGTCGACCTCCATTGCCTTGAACTTCGCTTCGAGCAGGTCGAGGTCGTCGAAGGTCAGGCGACGGCGACCGTTGACGGCTTCGCCGGTCGTCACCAGGACGGGCGTGAACTCACCGTTCTGCAGCGGACACCAGTTGTAGGCGGCCATTGCCCGGCGCTTGCGCGTGAGGGCGTTCACATGACCGCGCGTCACACTCTGCATCTTGTCGTAGGCGGCCTGCATCTGCTCGATGTTGCGCACGACGGTGTTCTTCGTGTCGAGGGTATGCAGCAGGATGTCCTTCGGCACATCCTCGCGCTGCACGATACCGACCGGATAAGTGTCGTTGTCGATGAATACCTCCGGCTCGACACCTGCCTCGGCCAGGTGCAGCGTGTTGTTGTCGACCAGGGCACTGAGGTCTTCGGATTCGTTCAGGAAGTCACCCTCCTGAATGGGCTGCTCTTTGATGATGTCAACCCACAGTTCTTTTTCAATAGGCATATCTGTCTGATTTTGATTAGTTGTGCTTTTTCCGGATGGTCTCGAAAACCTCGGGATTCTCGGCTTTGATCTTCGCAAGGCCCTCGGGGTCCTCCTTCAGCCAGCGCAGGTGCGTCCAGTTCTGGCGATCGGCCGGAATCACGTTCCCGGCGATCTTGGTGACGGAAGCCGCCAGCGAAGCCTTCGCGGGGATGGCCTTCAGGGTTTCCGACACCAGGTCGTAATCCTTCATGGCGAGCTCGACGTACTTCTCACGGGCGGGAGCTCCGATCCTGCCCTGTTCAACGGCCAGATTGACCATGTCCTCGGCGCGTTTCTTACGAACTGCGTCGATCTCCTTCTGCAGGGCATCGGCAGTCTCCTTGTGTTTGTTGCGGTCGGCAGCCAGCTGCACGATAGCCTTGCTCATCGCCGTAGCGTCCGCGTCCTGATTGATGCCGAGCGCGACGTATGCCTCGGCGGAAAGGGGGATTTTTTCCATTGGTTTGATATTGGGTTTTCGACCCTGCGGCGAACTCTCCGCGCAGAGTTTCACGATGTTGTCGACATGAAGACGCACGTCGCCATCTTCGACCAGATGGCCGTCGCCCGTGTAGATTTTGAGCGTCACGGCCCCGGCATTCGACGGCACGGAGGTTACGGAACCCTCGAACAGCTCCCACTCGGTGACATAGAGGTCCTCACCGCCTGCCGGATTCGTGCGGTACTCGGCCCGCAGGATGACGATGCCGGGCGATGCCCCGCGCAGGAACCCGCGCTCGACCTGGCCCTTGCGTTCCGCACCCAGGGTGATCCCGTCGTCGAAGACAGGATCGGCAACAAGCAGCGCCCCCTCGACATGCAGGTTGTCCCAGCGCCCTATCAGACGGTTGAGATCGTGGTTGTCGAGCATCGGGGAATACTCCTGGAAGCGTTCGAACTTGCCGCCGCCGTTAAGCAGGAAAAAACCGTGCGAGTTCTTTTTCGTTTCGTCGTTAAAAATGAATTTCGGTAAAGCCATGCGCCTCATTTTTGATGCAAACATAGGCTTCAAAATCCGACGCAACAAAAAGACTGTCAAGGTATTGAACTATTTTTCGCATTCGCGTTTCGGCATGCCATCTTTGCACAAAAAAGAGCATATGACAACCCCGAAACACAAATTATATACGGCGGCCTACAACTGTTTTGTAGAACAGGGAATGACCTGTGCAGGCATTGCCGAGTTGCTCGGCATTCGTGAGGCCACGCTGTCCGAATGGCGACGCGGTATGAAGTGGGACGAAAAACGCAAGGCCAGCCTGGCGGCCCCCGGAAAAATCCGCGAACTGTTGCTGGACGAGATGCAATGGATCGCCGAGAGAAACAAGGCCCGGCTCGATACTGACGGACTTTCGAAAGTAGCCAAAAGCCTGCAATACTTCGATGGCAAGGTCCCGCTGTCGGTGGTGATCTCCGTGTTGAAGGAGGTCGACAACTTCGTTGCCGAGATCAACCCCCAGGAGGTCGTGAAGATCACAGAATACCACCGCATGTTCATTCAGCACCGGGCGCAGGTCGATTCCTTAAAGTAACGGCACATGGCAGACATCGACAAGAAATTTCAAAAGCTCATCGACAACTACGAGGAGCATTGCCGACGCATCGCGAAAGCTTCGGTCGTAGACATCCACGAACGCCCCGCGGACAAGATCGCCCGCGTGAAACGTATCGAGAAGGATTACGTCACCTGGTTCGAGTACTATTTTCCGAACTATGCCAAGGTGCCCTGTGCGTGGTTCCACCGTCAGGGTGCGCAGGAGATCATCGACAACGACGTGATCATGGCCTTGTGGGAGATTTACCGATCCGGGGCGAAGTCCGTACACGTCGACATGGGTATTCCCCTGTACCTGATGTACACGGGCCGCCTGCGCTACATGCTGCTGATCGGCGAGACCGAGGACAAGGCGCATAAACTGCTCTCGGCATGCCAGGCGCAGCTTGTCTACAACAAACGCCTGATCAACGATTACGGCCTGCCGCTACAAACAGGGCGACTGGTCGTCCGGGGAGTTCCTGACCTCCGACGGCGTGCGCTTCACGGCTCTCGGTTTCGGTCAGGACCCGCGCGGCGTCCGCGAGGAGGAGCAGCGCCCCGACTATATCGCCGTGGATGATGTCGACACGCGTCGTCATGTCAACAACGACCGTCTGATGCGCGAGGCCGTCGAGTGGATCTTCGAGGATCTGATGGGATGTTTCGACGAGGCGGACGGATCGACCCGGCGATTCGTGTATGCCAACAACAACTTTCATAAGAACAGCATCACAAACCGCCTTAAAAAGCAGTTCAAAGTCCTGGCTGAAAAATCCCGGCAGGAGGGCGAAAAGCCCATACACCGGGTACTGACGGTGCCCGCCGTGAAGGACCTGACGACCTTCGAGCCGAACTGGCCCGAGAAGACCTCGGCAGAGCACTGGCGCAAAAAGTACCGCAGCATCCCCTCGCGGTCGTTCATGCGCGAGTATATGCACGTCCACGTCGAGGACGGCAAGGTGTTCAAGGCCGAGGACATTCAGTGGAAGAAGATGCTGCCCCTGAACGAGTATGACGCCCTGGTCTTCTACGGAGACCTTTCCTACAAGGCCCAGGCATGCCATAAGGGGATGATCCTCGTCGGCAAGAAAGACCGCGAGTTCCATTTCATCTACTGCTTTCTGCGCCAGCAGTCCCGCACGGTCCTGGCAAAATGGCTCTATGACCTATACGAAACGACGGAACTGCACAACTGCCGCAAGGTCCGCTATTGGATCGAGGGCCTGTTCTCGATGGACGAGTTCGTCAACGACTTCGATGCCGAGGGCGATGCCCGCGGATACTACATCCCCGTCAAGGCGGATAAGCGCCCGAAGGCTGACAAATACGACCGTATCGAAGCTACGCAGTCCTATTTCGAGCGCCGAAATGTGTGGTTCAATATCGACGAGCGGGACAGCCCTGACTTCCAGGAACTCGTCGATCAGTACCTGGCATTCGAGAAGGGCGGAGGTGCAGCCGTCGACGGCCCCGATGCGGCAGAAGGCGCACTCTCGAAACTCAATACCGTATTCCGGCAGGCAAAGGGGACCTACCGCGTCGGCCTCCGGGCACAGCGTAAATACTAATCCAATATTCAACGACATGCGTAAAATCAAGTACATCGTGCTGCATTGCAGCGCAACCAAAGAGGGGGTGCCGTTCGGCATCGAAGACATCGACCGCTGGCACCGTCAGCGGGGATTCCGAAAGGTCGGCTACCACTACGTGATCCTGCTTGACGGTACGATCCGCAAGGGCCGCGACATCGCCCAGGTCGGGGCCCATGTGCAGGGCAGCAACGCCAAC
>ENA-OPDG01001984-OPDG01001984.1-human-gut-metagenome-genome-assembly--contig:-NODE-1984-length-12442-cov-5.110438_pt1 | contig 12442 bp, 10 predicted proteins | sample MGYA00241259_ERZ501498 | MGnify/ENA primary metagenome ERZ501498 (study PRJEB25962, sample SAMEA2042582) | human gut metagenome | biome: human gut; feature: human-associated habitat; material: faeces... | reverse complement strand
CACGGCCCACCGGATCGCCCGCACGATCCACGCCCATCCGACGATGAACGAAGGCATCATGGAGGCCGCCGAGGCCGCCCTGGGGGCCGCGATCCATCTGTAGGCGCCGCCGCAACGGAAAAACGGCGAGGGCTGCTTCCGGTCTCCCGGAGGCAGCCCTCGTTTCATCTTCCGACCGACAAAACGGCCGGCAAGGGTCCAAGGCCGCGGCGTGCCGCAACGACGGGGATTCAGGGGCGGTCGAACGGCATGAAACAACGGGCCTCGAAGATCCCGGCAGGGTAGCGTACGTCGCTCAGGAAGAGGCCCTGCGCCGGGGCGCCGGCGCTCGACCGCGACAGGTCGCGGCTCTCGACGATCGCACGGAACTCTTCGGGGGTGTAACGTCCGCGCCCCACATCGACCAGCGTGCCGACGATCGACCGCACCATGTTGCGCAGGAAGCGATCGGCACGGATCGTGAAGCGCAGCAGGTCGCCGTCGGCCTGCCAGTCGGCCCGCAGGATCCGGCAGATGTTCGTCCGGTTGTTCGAGTTGAGCTTGGCGAACGACGTGAAGTCGTCGTACTCGAGCAGCGAGGCGGCCGCATGGTTCATCCGCCCGAGGTCGAGCGGCACGTAGTACTGCCACGTGGCGTGGCGCGTAAAGGGATTCTTGCGCGTCTCGATGAAGTAGCGGTATTCGCGCTCGCGGGCGTCGAAGCGTGCATGGGCCCCGTCGGGCACGGGGGTCATGCCCAGCACGGAGATGTCGCCCGGCAGCAGGAAATTAAGTTTGTAGACCGTCCGCCCGGGATCCGCGACGGGTTGCGACACGTCGCAGTGGGCCACATAGTAGGAGGCGTTCACCCCCGTATCGGTACGGCCGGCGCCGGTCACCTCCAGCTGCTCGCGCAGCAGGGTCGAGAGCGCCCGTTCGAGGGTCTGCTGCACCGACGGCTGGTCGGGCTGACGCTGCCAGCCGCAATAGGCGGCGCCGTTGTATCGGAGTTCGAGGAAATAGCGCATCGGAATCGTATTTTGCCGGGGACAAAGATACGAAAATTTCCGTCGCCCCGTTTTCCGGGCGCATCGCATCCAAATACCCGCCGCGCATTTGGATTCCAAATTAAATTCGTATCTTTGCGGGAAATCAATTTTTTCGCCCCGGCCGCCCTGCGGCGGGCCGCGGAGCAGGCATGCGGCGACAGGCCGGCCGTGCGTCCGGGTCTGCGGAAGGGGAGAGGGGCGGAGACGTAAAACGACGAAAAAAGATGAAGGCAGCCATCATAGGATACGGCAAAATGGGGCGCGAGATCGAGACCATCCTCCGCGAGCGGGGACACGAGGTCGCGCTGATTATCGACATGGACAACGCCGCGGAGCTCGACGCCGCGCATCTGCAGGGAATCGACGTGGCGCTGGAGTTCACCACACCGGCGACCGCCTACCGCAACATCCGCACCTGCATCGAGTGCGGGACCCCGGTGGTGAGCGGCACGACCGGCTGGACCGACCGTCTGCCCGAACTGCAGGCGCTGTGCCGCGAGCGCGGCGGGGCGCTCTTCTACGCCTCGAACTACTGCCTGGGCGTGAACCTGATGTTCCGCCTGAACCGGCAGCTGGCAGAGATGATGAACCGCGTGGGCGGCTACGAGGTGCGCATCGAGGAGGTCCACCACACCCAGAAGAAGGACGCCCCGAGCGGTACGGCCATCACGCTGGCCGAGGGGATCATCGACCGGCTCGACACCAAGCAGGGGTGGGTCAATTACGCCCCGGGGATCGAGCATGCCGCCAACCGCGTGGAGCGGAGCGAAGAGACCCCCGCCGACTGTGTGGAGATCCGTTCGGTCCGCGAGGGCGCCGTGCCGGGCATCCACACCGTAAGCTACGAATCGGAGGACGACCGGCTCGAAATCCGCCACACGATCAAGAACCGCCGCACGCTGGCCGCCGGCGCCGTCGTGGCCGCGGAGTTCCTCTGCGGAAAGAGGGGTGTATACGGCATGGACGATCTGCTGAAATAATCGAAACAACCGACTCGACATGGGAAAAATCAAGGCTTTCTTCCGCAACCGATGGGTGGGCTTCACGCTGGCCGCCCTGCTCTATACGCTCTGGTTCGTGGTGTGGACCGGCAACCTCTGGTTGCTGCTCGGCCTGCCGGTGATCTACGACCTCTACATCTCGCGCTGGTTCTACCGCCACGTGTGGAGCCACAACCGCCGGCTCTGCGAACGCAGCAAGAGCTACAAGGTCATCTACGAGTGGGTCAATGCCATCGTCTTCGCCACGGTCGTCGCCTCGCTCGTGCACATCTTCGTCTTCCAGATGTACGTCATCCCCACCTCGTCGATGGAGAAATCGCTGCTCGTGGGCGATTACCTCTACGTGAGCAAGGTGACCTACGGCCCCCAGATGCCCAACACGCCGCTCTCGTTCCCGTTCGTGCACCACACGATGCCCTTTTCGGAGACCAAAAAGTCCTACTCCGAGGCCGTGAAGTGGCCCTACCACCGCCTGAAGGGGCTACGGCCGATCCGCCGCAACGACGTGGTGGTCTTCAACTTCCCGGCCGGCGACACGGTCCTGCTCGAAAACCAGGCGGTCACCTACTACGACGTGCTGCGCAGCTACGAGGAGTCGTTCGGCCGCGAAGAGGGGCGCCGCCAGCTCAACGAGAAATATACGGTCGTCAGCCGTCCGGTCGATAAACGCGAGAACTACATCAAGCGCTGCGTGGCCCTGCCGGGCGACTCGCTGGCGATCCGCGACGGACGGGTCTACGTGAACGGCACGGCCCAGGAGCCCATTGCGGGCATCCAGTACACCTATTTGGTACAGACCTCGGCGCCCTTCTCACAGTATGCCATCGACAACCTCGGCGTCACGGAGTACAGCGGCAACGGATCGTCGTACTACATGTCGCTGACGGCCGAGGCCGCCGAGAAGGTCGAGGCGCTCAAGAACGTCATCTCGATCCGCCGCTACGTCTATACCCCCAACGACGACGTCTTCCCGCAGTGGGGCGACGCCCGCTGGAGTCAGGACAACTACGGCCCGATCTGGATCCCGAAGCGGGGGGCCACGGTGCCGCTCACGACGGAGAACCTGCCCCTCTACCGCCGCATCATCGAGGCCTACGAAGGCCATGAGCTGGAGGTCGGCGACGACGGCGTGATCCGCATCGACGGGACCCCGGCCACAGAGTACACCTTCGCCATGGACTACTACTGGATGATGGGCGACAACCGCCACAACTCGGCCGACTCGCGCTTCTGGGGCTTCGTGCCCGAAGACCACATCGTCGGCAAGGCCTCGTTCGTCTGGCTGTCGCTCGACGCCAACAAGCGGTTCCCGGCCAACATCCGCTGGGAGCGAATCTTCAAAAAAGTCCGCTGACCCGTGGCCGAGGACGTCTACCGGACCATCGAGGCGCCGGCCGAGGCCGCCTGCCGGGAGCGGAGCAGCAAGTTCCTCTCCTACATCTACCCGGTATGCACCGAGGAGGAGATCCGCGAGCGGCTCGAGGCGCTCCGCAAACGCTACTTCGACGCCACGCACCACTGCTATGCGTGGCGGCTCGGCCCCCACGGCGAGACGTTCCGCGCCAACGACGACGGAGAGCCCTCGGGAACGGCCGGCAAGCCGATCCTCGGACAGCTGCTCTCGAACGAGCTCACGGAGTGTCTGGTGGTTGTGGTCCGCTACTTCGGCGGCACGAAACTCGGGGTCCCAGGGCTGATCGCCGCCTACCGCGAATCGGCCGCCGAGGCGATCGCCGCGGCCCGGATCGTCGAACGGACGGTAGACCGCAGGATCCGCGTGGATTTCCCCTATGTGGCGATGAACGACATCATGCGGGCGGTCAAGGAGATGCAGCCGCGGATCGTCGCACAAAACTTCGACAACCTCTGCACGATGCACCTCACGATCCGCGAGAGCCGCGCCGACGAACTCGTCGAACGGCTCCGCAAGGCGGGCGGCTCGACCGACGGCGACGCGCAGCAGAAAGGGTAGTCAAACAACAGAACCTAACGACGCGGGAGCGGCCGCACGGCCCCGGAAGGGGTGCAGCGGCACCTCCGACGCACTGAAAACATGGCAAACGATAACGTAATCCATATCAAGGGGGCCCGGGTCCACAACCTCCGCAACATCGACATCGACATCCCGCACGACCGGCTGGTCGTCGTCACGGGGCTCTCGGGCTCGGGGAAATCGACGCTGGCCTTCGACACGATCTTCGCCGAGGGGCAGCGCCGCTACGTCGAGAGCCTGTCGGCCTATGCCCGCCAGTTCCTGGGCAAGATCAACAAGCCCGACGTGGACGTCATCTCGGGCATCGCACCGGCGATCGCCATCGAGCAGAAGGTCAATACGCGCAATCCCCGCTCGACGGTCGGCACGACCACCGAGATCTACGACTACCTGAAGCTGCTCTTCGCCCGCATCGGCCGCACCTACTCCCCCGTATCGGGACGGGAGGTGTGCTGCTACGACGTCGATGACGTCGCGGCCCGGATCCTCGCCCGCGACGGCGAACGGGTGGTGATCGCGGCCCCGCTGCGGCTGGCCGCCGGGCAGGGACTCATCGAGAAGCTCACGCTGCTGCTCGCGGACGGTCTGATGCGCGTCCATGCCGGCGGCCGGGTGCAGCTCATCGAGGATTTCATCCCCACGGTGGGCCCCGAAACGACCGCTGACGGGATCCGCGTAGTCGTGGACCGGCTCCGCGTGGCGCAGGACGACGACACGCAGACCCGTGTGCGGGACTCAGTAGCCCGCGCCTTTTCCTACGGGGACGGGGTCTGCACCGTCCTGACGGACGACGCCGAGGAGGAGTTTTCGTCGCGCTTCGAGGCCGACGGCATCGAGTTCGAACACCCCACCGAACACCTCTTCAGCTTCAACAACCCGCTCGGGGCCTGCCCCCGCTGCGAAGGATACGGCAAGGTCATCGGCATCGACGAGGACCTGGTGATCCCCGACAAAAGCAAGACGATCTACGAGGACGCCATCGCCTGCTGGCGCGGCGAGACGATGCGCAAGTGGAAGCAGCTGCTCGTCGAGAACGCCCCGAAGTTCGGCTTCCCGATCCATACGCCGTTCCACGAGCTGACGCAGGAGCAGAAACGGCTGCTCTGGCGCGGCAACGAATATTTCCACGGACTCGACGAGTTCTTCGAGTACATCGACTCGGAGCAGCGCAAGATCCAGTTCCGCGTGATGAAGGCCCGCTACACGGGCAAGACCGTCTGCCCCGAGTGCGGCGGCTCGCGCCTGCGCCGCGAAGCGCTCTACGTGCGCGTCGGCGACCGCACGATCGCCCAGATAGTGGCAATGCCGGTAGACGAGCTGATCCCCTTCTTCAACGCGCTGCAGCTCGACGAACACGACACGAAAACCGCGGCGCGCATCCTGACCGAGATCCGCAACCGCCTGCAATACCTCGCGGACGTGGGGCTGGGATACCTCACGCTCGACCGCCTCTCTTCGACGCTTTCGGGCGGCGAGAGCCAGCGCATCAACCTCTCGACCTCGCTGGGCAGCAACCTCACCGGTTCGCTCTACATACTCGACGAGCCCTCGATCGGGCTTCACCCGCGCGACACGCACCGGCTGATCAAGGTCCTCGGGCAGTTGCGCGACCTGGGCAATACGGTGATCGTCGTCGAACACGAGGAGGAGGTGATCCGCGCCGCCGACTGGATCGTGGACATCGGTCCCGAGGCGGGATACAACGGCGGCAGGGTGGTCTTCAACGGACCGCTGAACGACCTGATGCAGTGCACCGGGAGCCTGACGGCCGACTACCTCACCGGCCGCCGCTCGATCGCCGCACCGGCCATACCCCGAGGCTGGAGCCACTCGATCACGATCCGCGGCGCCCGCGAGAACAACCTCCGCAACATCGACGTGCGGATCCCGCTCGGCGTGATGACGTGCATCACGGGGGTGAGCGGCTCGGGAAAATCGTCGCTGGCCAAGGGGATCCTCTATCCGGCACTGCGCCGGATGCTCTTCGACACGGGAGTCAAGCCGGGCGACTTCGACGGCATCGACGGCGACGTCGGGCTGCTCAAGTCGGTCGAGATGGTCGATCAGAATCCCATCGGAAAGTCGTCGCGCTCGAACCCCGTGACCTACATCAAGGCCTACGACGAGATCCGCAAACTCTACTCCGACCAGCCCTACGCCCAGCATACGGGTCTCGGGGCCTCGGCCTTCTCGTTCAACATCGCCGGAGGCCGCTGCGAGGAGTGTCAGGGCGAAGGGGTCATCAAGGTCTCGATGCAGTTCATGGCCGACGTCGAACTGGTCTGCGAGGCGTGCGGCGGAAAACGGTTCCGCGACGAGGTGCTCGAGGTGAAGTACCGCGGCAAGTCGATCTACGACGTGCTGGAGATGACCGTGGACGACGCCGTGGCCTTCTTCGGCGAAGATGCCGCAAACGCCACCTGCCGCAGGATCGTCGAACGCCTCCGTCCGCTGCAGGACGTCGGGCTGGGCTACGTGAAGCTGGGCCAGTCCTCCTCGACCCTCTCGGGCGGCGAGAGCCAGCGCGTCAAGCTCGCGTCGTTCCTCACCAAGGACTCGGCGCAGGGCGGCGTGATGTTCATCTTCGACGAGCCGACGACGGGACTCCATTTCCACGACATATCGAAGCTGCTGGCGGCCTTCGACGCCCTGATCGCCCGCGGCCACACGATCGTCATCGTCGAACACAACATGGAGATCATCAAGTGCGCCGACTGGGTCGTGGACCTCGGTCCCGAAGCGGGATCGGGCGGCGGCAGGGTAGTCTTCGAGGGAACGCCCCGCGAACTGGCGCAGTGCCCCGGCAGCCATACGGGCGAATTTCTGCGCCTGCACACCAAAATGTAACCAATCCGCATGGAATTCTACACATATACGCTTCCCAACGGCATCCGAGGCATCCACCGGCAGGTGAAGGGCTCGGTGGCGCACTGCGCACTGGTCATCGACGCCGGGAGCCGCGACGAGCATCCCGACGAGTACGGACTGGCGCACTTCACCGAGCACGCCTTCTTCAAGGGCACCCGGCGGCGGCGCGCCTGGCAGGTGAACTGCCGCCTGGAGAACCTTGGCGGGGAGCTCAACGCCTTCACCACGAAGGAGGACACGACGATCCACGCCACGACACTCCGGGGCGACTTCGCGAAGGCCGCGGAGCTGATCGCCGACATCGCCTTCCGCTCGACCTTCCCCGAGCGCGAGCTCGAGCGCGAGAAGGAGGTCATCGCCGACGAGATCAACACCTACAAGGACTCGCCGGCCGACATGATCTACGACACGTTCGAGGACCTGCTCTTCGCCGAGTCGGAGCTGGGGCACAACATCCTGGGGCGCAAGGCGGCCCTCGCCCGCTACGACGGCGACGCGATCCGCGCCTTCACGGCACGCACGCACACGACCGACCGCATGGTCTTCTCGTCGATCGGCAACATCGCGCCCCGCACGGCCGAGGCGGTGGCCCGGCGCTACTTCGCCGCCGAGGAGGCCTCGCAGCGCGGATTCCGCCGCGCGGCACCCGCCTATACGGCCCCGTTCGCCAAGGAAGTCGCGCGGCATACCCACCAGACGCACTGCATCATCGGCAACCGCGCCTGCGCCATCGGCGACGAGGACCGCCTGCCACTGGCCCTCATGACGAACATCCTCGGGGGACCGAGCGCCAACTCGCTGCTCAACACCGTCATACGCGAGAAACACGGGCTGTCGTACAACATCGAGGCCAGCTATACGCCCTACACCGACACGGGCATCGTGGCGATCTACTTCAGTTCGGACCACGACAACGCCGGACGCTGCATCGCCCTCATCGAGGAGCAGCTCTACCGCCTCCGCACCGAGCCCCTCACGGCCCGGCGGCTCTCGATGGCCAAGAAGCAGTTCATCGCCCAACTGGCCATCTCGAGCGAGAGCAACGAAAGCTACATGCTCGGGGCCGGAAAGAGCCTGCTGCTCCACGACGATGTGGACACGATGGAGCAGGTCTACGCCAAGATCCGCGAAATATCGGCCGAACAGCTGACCGAAGTGGCCGGCAAGGTCTTCACGAACATGTCGCGGCTGGTTTACAAATAGACAAAAAAACGGAACACCCTATGGAACGACCCTCGAACCGTCTGGTACTCATTGTCCTGCTCGACGCATTCGCCGATACGCCCGAGGCGATCGACGCCTCCTACGAGTTCAACAAACAGGGCTTCTACACCCGATAGCAACGATGGAGGCACTCGAACGATACGTCCGCGCGCATTCGGAACCGGAGGATGCGCTGCTGCAGGAGCTCGACCGCGAGACGCACCTGCGCACGGTCGCGCCGCGCATGGTCTCGGGGCACATCCAGGGGCGGCTGCTGGAGCTCCTCGTCCGGATGCTCCGCCCGCAGCGGGTACTCGAGATCGGGACCTTCACGGGCTACTCGGCCCTCTCGATGGCCGCCGGGCTGGAAGAGGGGGCGCGACTCGACACCGTGGAGGTGGACGACGAGCTGGAGGAGGTGGCGCAGTCCTACTTCGACCGTTCGCCCCACGGGGCGAAGATCCGCCTGCACATCGGCTCGGCACTGGAGATCGCACCCCGACTCGCTACGACGTTCGACTTGGTGTTCATCGATGGCGACAAGCGCGAATACCCCGACTACTACCGGATGCTGCTGGGAGACACGTCGGGCACACCGCTGGTGCACAGCGGCTCGGTGCTGATCGCCGACAACATCCTCTGGTCGGGGAAGGTCGTGCAGCCCGTGGCGCACAACGACCGCCACACGCAGGCGCTCCTCGAATTCAACCGCATGGTCGTCGAAGACGCACGGGTGGAGAACGTCATCGTCCCGCTGCGCGACGGACTGAATCTGATAAGGGTAAGATAACAATGGAAATCAAGGAACTGCAGGAAAGGGTGGACGCCTGGATCAAACAGTACGGCGTGCGTTACTTCTCGGAGCTCACGAACATGGCCTGTCTCACGGAAGAGGTGGGGGAGTTGGCCCGGGTCATGGCCCGCACCTACGGCGACCAGTCGTTCAAGGCGGGCGAGAAGGCCAATCTGGCCGACGAAATGGCCGACGTGCTGTGGGTGCTGGTCTGCCTGGCCAACCAGACGGGCGTCGACCTCACCGAAGCCATCGAGGCCAATTTCGCCAAGAAGACCTCCCGAGACAAGGAGCGACACCTCCACAACCAAAAACTTTGCAAGGACTAAATTTGCAGGGATTAAAATGGTTCAAAAGCGGAAAAAAACAGTTTCCGATTGTTCGATATGACCTGTTTTTGAGTTTTTTATAAAATCACTTGGTCCGACCGGAAACAATTCGTACTTTTGCCACCCCATTTATGGCAATTGTATTCCATTCCAAATTCTTGAAATCACAATCTCTCATGAAACGTCTCTATCTGTTGGATCTGTTGGCACTTGCTGCCACGCTCGCCTTTGCCGGATGCGGCAAGGACGACCAGACATCCGATCCGGCCCCCTCGGAGCCCGGACTCGTAATCGAACAGACCGACTACACGCTCGACGCCGTCGAGGGGCGGACGGCAACGGTCTCGTTCACCGCTTCGGCCGACTGGACCCTCACGGTCAAGTATAACGAGGACGAAACCGACTCCAACTGGCTGACCGCCGAGCCCGCAAACGGCTCGGCCGGCGAGCAGACAGTCGAACTGTCCGCCCGCGTACATACCGGAGTGGAGGCCCGCACGGCTTATGTGGAAATCGCCTGCAAAGAGCAGAGCGTGCAGCTGACCGTCACCCAGACGGCGGTATCCGACGATACGGATTTCACCGGACTGTTCGACCCGGAGTTCGCCAAAGTATTGCAGGAGGAGGAGATAATCTCCGATGCCGAGCATATCACGCGGGAAGATATGGCAAAAGTTGCCGAGGTCTCCGAACTCTATGTTTACGCCCAATCCATGACCTCCCTGCAAGGAATCGAGTATTTCGAGTCGCTGACGACGTTGATCTGCACCATGAATCAGTTGACGTCGCTGGATCTGAGCAAAAATACCGCGCTGACGACGTTGTACTGCAACTACAATCCGTTGAAGTCGCTGGATCTGAGCAAAAATACGGCACTGACGGAGTTGAACTGCTCCGAGAATCAGTTGACGTCGCTGGATCTGAGCCAAAACACGAAGCTGACGATGTTGAACTGCTCCGAGAATCAGTTGAAGTCGCTGGATGTGAACGATTGTACGGCGCTGATGGAATTGTACTGCGACAGCAATCAGTTGGAGTCGCTGGATGTGAACGGTTGTACGGCGCTGACACAGTTGGACTGCAACGACAATCAGTTGACGGAGCTGGATGTGAACAGTTGTACGGCGCTGACGAGATTGCACTGCACCATGAATCAGTTGACGTCGCTGGATGTGAGCCAAAACACGGCACTGACGGGGTTGTCCTGCACCATGAATCAGTTGACGTCGCTGGATCTGAGCAAAAACACGAAGCTGATGGGGTTAAACTGTGACATCAATCCATTGAAGTCGCTGGATCTGAGCCAAAACACGGCGCTGACGCAGTTGACCTGCTCCGAGAATCAGTTGGAGTCGCTGGATCTGAGCCAAAACACCGCGCTGACGGAGTTGAACTGCTACAACAATCTGTTGGAGTCGCTGGATCTGAGCAAAAACACGGCGCTGACAATATTAGCCTGCGACAACAATCAGTTGACGTCGCTGGATCTGAGCCAAAACACGGCGCTGACGCAGTTATCCTGCAACAACAATCAGTTGGAGTCGCTGGATCTGAGCCAAAACACCGCGCTGACGGGGTTGTCCTGCTCCATGAATCAGTTGGAGTCGCTGGATCTGAGCCCAAACACCGCGCTGACGATGTTGTACTGCAACAGCAATCTGTTGACGTCGATGGATATCAGCAAAAATACAGCACTGAATATATTTATCTGTCATGACAATCCCGGCGACGGTTCGACCTTCCGGGTGACGACCTGGGATGATCTCGATATTCCCATGCTGTTCACCAAAGACGATTGGGTCTTCAACGGCCAGACCATCTCGATCCTGTACCAAAATGCGACCGGGGAATAACCGGTTCGCGCCAGATAAAGCAGAAGAGGGGCCTCCCGCAACGGGAGGCCCCTCTTTCCGTATCGGCGGATCAACCGACTATACCAGTTTCAGATCCTGCTTGATCCCCTCGATCTTGGCGTCGAGCTCGGCGAGCACCTTCTCGTAGTCGTCCACCGAAGCCAGCGGCGCCTTGACACCGAAGTAGAACTTGATCTTGGGCTCCGTGCCCGACGGGCGCACCGAAACGATCGTGCCGTCCTCGGTAAACCACTGCAGCACATTGCTCGAATCCTGCTCGATGGGCGTCTTGGCACCGGTGCGCAGGTCGGTCTGTTCGAGCGAAAGGAAGTCGTTCACCTTCACCACAGGCGAGCCGCAGATCGTTTTGGGCGGGTTGGTACGGAAATCGACCATCATCTTCTGGATCAGCTCGGCACCCTCCTTGCCCTTGCGGACCACCGAAACCAAGCCCTCACGGTAGAAGCCGTACTTCACGTAGAGCTGCTGCAGCCACTCGTAGAGCGTCAGGCCCATCGTATCCATGGCCCATGCGGCGGCCTCGGCAGCCAGCGAGCAGGCCGAAACGGCGTCCTTGTCACGCACGTAGTCGCCGGCCAGATAGCCGAACGACTCCTCGCCGCCGCCGATGTACTTCGTCTTGCCCTCGTTCTCGCGGATGATCTTGGCGATATACTTGAAGCCCGTGAGGCAGTCGTAGCACTTCACCTTGAAATAGTCGGCCACGGCATTGGCCATCTGCGACGTGACGATCGTCTTGACGACATACTGGTTTCCGTCCAGTTCGCCGCGCTCGGCCCAGCGGGTCAGCTGGTAGCTCATCAGCAGCACGAGGGTCTGGTTGCCGTTCAGCAGCACGTATTCGCCACGCTTGTTGCGCAGCGCCACACCGATGCGGTCCGAGTCGGGGTCGGTGGCCAGCACCAGGTCGGCACCCTCCCTGGCTGCAAGGTCGATGGCCATCGACATGGTCTTGCGCTCCTCGGGATTCGGCGACTCGACGGTGGGGAAGTTGCCGTCGATGACAGCCTGCTCCTTGACCATGATGACGTTCGTGAATCCGAACTTGCGCAGCGAGGCAGGAACCAGGCGCACGCCGGCTCCGTGCATCGGCGAATAGACGATCTTCATGTCGTGATGCTTCTTCACGCTCTCGGGCGAAAGCGACAGCTCATGCACCTTGTCGAGGTAGATCTCGTCGAACTTCTCGTCGAGGATCGTGATGTTCTCGGGATTCCTGCCCGTCAGGATCATATCGACGTCGGTGATCTTCTCCACCTCGGCGATGATGTTCTTGTCGTGCGGGGGTGTCACCTGCGCGCCGTCGGTCCAGTAGGCCTTGTAGCCGTTGTACTCCTTGGGGTTGTGCGAGGC
>ENA-OPDG01001980-OPDG01001980.1-human-gut-metagenome-genome-assembly--contig:-NODE-1980-length-12487-cov-4.831322_pt1 | contig 12487 bp, 8 predicted proteins | sample MGYA00241259_ERZ501498 | MGnify/ENA primary metagenome ERZ501498 (study PRJEB25962, sample SAMEA2042582) | human gut metagenome | biome: human gut; feature: human-associated habitat; material: faeces... | reverse complement strand
ATACGCTGTCAGCGCAGCGTATCCCGTACCAGAAGGACAAAACCACAGACGAGCGGTTCTTTATCCTGTCGCTAGTTGCCATTGCGGAGGAAATCGAAGCACAGGGCGCTTATACTTCCGGGCTGATGCCCATTGACCTTGCCATCGGTCTGCCGCCCGCACACTTTGGCGCACAGAACAAGGCGTTCGTGCGTTACTTCAAACGCAAGGAACCTATCTACTTCTCCTACCGTGACAAGCTGTACAGCATCCTGATCCGCGATGTGCAGTGCTATCCGCAGGCGTTTGCAGCGGCGGCCATGATGCTGGGCGAGTTGGCAACAGTGCCGCGTGCGCTGATTCTGGATGTGGGCGGTTTCACGGCGGATTATCTGCTGCTGAAGAATGGCCGTGCCGACCTGTCTACTTGTGACTCGCTGGAAAATGGCGTGATTTTGCTGTATAACCGCATCCGCTCTAAAGCCAGCTCCGATTTGGACATTTTGTTGGAGGAAACCGATGTGGATGCCATTCTCTTGCAGGGGCAGGGGAGCAGTTACGGGGAAGAAGTCGCCGCGCTGGTGGAATATCAGGCGCAGGAGTTTGTCAACGATATGTTGGGCGCACTGCGCGAGCGCCAGCTTGACCTGCGCACGGGGCGTGTGATTTTTGTGGGCGGCGGTGCCTGCCTGCTGCGGCGACAAATCGAGGCATCCGGCAAGGTGGCACACCCTGTCTTTGTGGAGGACGTGAATGCCAACGCCAAGGGCTTTGAGTATCTTTACCGCTGCACAGTGACAGGGGCGTGATAAAACATGAAGGTGAAAAAGGACCGGGGACGCTTTACGGTTCGCTTTGACATGGAAAATCAAGACCATGTGCGCGCTGTAGAATACTTGGAACGGCAGCGTGACAGAGGCAAGGCACAGTACCTTGCCGATGCAATTCTGTGTTATGAAAAGGCAGAGACGAATTCTTTCCCGCAGGCAGACCGCGCCTTGATTGAGCAAATCGTGCAGGAATACTTAGAAAAACAGAGACCGGAGCGTACCCCGGATTTGCAAAAAGAGGAGCCGTCTATATCCTCGCCGCCAATAGATTTAATAGCCAGTGCTTTGGCTGATTTTAGAGGGTAAAGCACTATACAGAAAAAGGGCTTCCGCCAGCAGATGCGGAAGCCCTTTTTGAGAAGGAGAATAGTGAATATCAGTTTTTCATTTCGGCGCGAATCTTATCGTTGGCCTCCTCGACCTTCATGCGGGAGAGGATATGTTTTCTAAAAAGATTGTCTATAAAGCAAGGCGTTGACACAAAGTAGTCACAAAGTTGCTTGAAAGTATGCGAAAAATTTGATTTAATTAACATTAGAGAAAAACACTTTCAGGAAAGGAGATGTGCAGTGTATGTTGTCGGGTAAACAAATCTCGGAAGCAAGAAAACGAAAAGGATTGACACAAGAAGCATTGGCGTCAGAACTTGGAGTATCGAGACAGACGATTGCAAAATGGGAACAGGAAATTTCAACACCAAGTGTTGCAAATGCATATAAACTGATGGATATTCTTGGACTACAGGATATAGAGAAGAAATCGTCCATAGATGATGTTGAGAGTGAAGACAAGAAAAACAGTATTTCTAAAAAGAAAATAACAAAAAAATTGATGATTGAACTTTGGGCAATATACGTTGGTATTGCATTTCTGTGTTTTTTCTTTATTGGAATTGCAGCATTACTTTTTTTGCCGATAATATCAATTGTCCTAATATTACTTGTTATTGTAGTACGCGAAATAAAAGGAATGCCAATCGAGTCGCCAAAGAAGTTCTTCTTTGGTGGAATATGCTTTATCGGACTTGCGCTACTGACATTAATTGCTATACTTGCGAGCTGGATTATTCTAAGAGAAAACTATCGGCACAGAGATTTTTATTCAATTCCTGCCACACAACTAAGTAAATATTCGGCAATTAATGAATGGATAGATGAATGCGAAACACTGGGAGCAGGAATTTACGGACAGTGTATTGAACTGCCTTCGGATAGGACAACATATCTCTATATTGTATATAGACACCAAGTGACAGACGCATCGGATGGTATCGTTATTTCGGATCCATTACATATGCGATTTGTCGTAAAATACCATAGCGGCGATAAATATGATGGCGTAGATTTGTATTTCCTGCAGGGGAGAAGCAACTATCAGATGTTTTTCTCTCTTGATGGAAGTGAACCTTATTATAATGGTATGGCAACTGTTAGTCCAAGGTTTGATAATGATGTGGAGGCACTATTTAACGACATGCAAGGAGATGAAAGAAATGACTAAAATGGTAAAAAGATTGGCCGCTCTGATTATGTCAACACTAATACTTTCTGTGCTGTTTGCAACAAGCGCATTTGCACAGGAGAACCGTGCGATGGATGTTAATGAAGAAGAGATTCTTAAGGAAATTGTTTCGCATTTGGAAAACGGTGTGACGATAGATGTTGTACCCAACGAAGTAAAGCAGATTGAAATTCCGCTGTCAAATGGTAAAAGTGCATGCCTTGAGATTGGATGCGCACCGATTACATTGACACGGGGGTCAACAAGCGCTAGTTATAATTACAATTCGAATGGAGACTATGTCTTTTGGGGCAACATAAAGTATGACTATATTGGGAGTTATAGCCATAGGGTCAACTTCAAAATAACCGCATTGTCACCCACATGCGAATTCTACATCACATCAGCAAGTGTTGAATCACAGCAACCATCAATTGGACATATAAATTCTGGAGCAGGCGTAACTGAAAATAAAAACTATAGCGTAAAGACGAGTTCTTATTCCAAGGCATATGCCAGCTTCAGCATCAATGGATATGCCAATAATGTATATTCGAAAATTCTTATGAACTCTATGAATCCGAACAAGATTACCTTTACGGTATATTATTCGCTGACACCAATTGATTAGTGCCGTAAAACAAATAATTACACTTATGTCTCCAGCTATTATTATAATACCAGAAAATGAAATTAAGACAGTTGCCAATAATATTGATGCCACAACAGTAAAAAATAGAGATGGATCTTTGTGAAGAAAGGGTAGGTGATTCCGATGCAGAAGGAAACGATAGCCGAAATCAACCTATAAATTAGACAAGGAGTTCAAGATGAAAAAGGTTACCAGTTTGCTTATGGCAATTTTCTGTGCAGTTACGTTCAGTATGGTGGCCTTTGCGGACTCAGCAGAAGTTCAACCTCGTGCGGCAGAATGTCCGTTTTGCGGAAGCAATGGCTGGAGCGTGACAAGAGTCGGCCGTAGAGCCAATGGCTCCACTGAAGTTTCCTGCACACATTATCAATATGGCACAGATGTGATTACGAAGTATATCGTTGACTATTCTGGCTCGTGCTATGCGTGCGGCCAAACTCAAGCAACGCAATCTACAGAAACTGAATTGGTATGTCATGGACGTTCGCATATATAAAAAATGGCAAATTTATTGACGAAGGCACGGCCATCAAACTGCGTATATTTGCTTCCTTATGTACATTTTTGATTCCATAAAAAAATCAAAGCCGACTTTACCGCAGGCATCCCAGAAAGGAGTCAATTATGAAACGAAAAACTTTATCCATGCTGTTAGCGTCGGCTGGTGTGGCGATACTGGTCTTTGCACCAACGGTCTTTGCCATAGATACGGAAAATCAGAAGCAAGAAGATCTCTCCAGCTATAGCGTACGGGTGAACGGGAAGCGAAAAAACCACTGCACTACCATCGGACTGAAGGAACCTGAAAGTGTGACATGTCCAAGTTGTGGCACGCAGACTACCGACATTACCCGTTCCTATATCTTGCCTGATGGGTTTGAGGAAGTAGCCTGTGATAGCTACCAATATGGCACGGATATTTTGTATCACTATGTGGACTGCTACCAGGCAGTGTGCCATGATTGTCCATCAATGGAAGATCCAGATGTATTGGAGGATCAGACTTTTTGCTTTGAGCAGGAGCGTACCCTGATTTTTTGTGAAGGACGCAGTCACATCTGATGGTTTTTCATACAAAAGATAGCGGGTATAACACCTACTAATACGAATACCTCCCCAAAGTGGAATGAAGCATCACTTTGGGGAGGTGTTGTTATTTGGTCTCTATTTTACCGATTCAGGAATATTCTTGCCGCGCAAGGGTCTGGAACATCCCAGTTGACATACAAATCGTTCAACGGGCAGGCGTGAGGGTCGCGGATATGCTCGTCGATCCAGCCTTTGTACAGCTCACAGAAGTTCGCTTTCGTGAGGATGGCGCGACATTCAGACTTGTCCACGATGGTACTGAACAGGTATTCCACATCATGCACCGGCACGATTATCGGTGCACCGGCCGTGTCAAAGGCACAGAGCAGATTTTTACAGCTGCGGCTCACAGCGCGCTGACAGTCGCCACACTCGATGTAGACAGTGTTGCGCCAGTCACGGCCTGTGGTGCGCAGAAACTTGCAGAGATGCGAATTGGTGGAAGTAAAACAGGAAACAGACAAAATATCACTCCTCGGAAATTGTGCGCCGTGTAACAACCCGGCACAGTTTTTATAAAATGCTGCCGGTCTGCGGGAAAGTTTTCATAAGCGGCACGGGCGTATCGGTGCGCTCATCGTACATGGCAAGATACCCCTCGGAAGATTTCTGCCAGCCGCCGTCCTGCCATACGAACACAACAAGGGCATCGTTCATCTGCATGACCTTGAATGTAATGCTCTCGGCAACCAGATACCCGTCCGGGGCCAGTTCTTCCACCATCGTGTAGACGTGTTCGCTGGTGTCGTCAGACAAAAGCAGCAGATTTTTGTGCGGGTCTTTGGCGGCAGAGCGCTCCGGCAACACACGGATAGCGTGGTCGCCGTCCGTGGTCGTCCAGCGGTCAATGGTCGTGCCATAGGCATCGCGGATCGTCAGGCGGGCATCGGCCAGCTTAACATTGGTGGCAATATCCCGCTTCGTGAAAATCAGCGAATGTGCAGGAGCATCGTACATCGTGACTTTCTGAATCTCCCCGGTCTCCTGCACGGTGAAGTGTACTTCCTCGCTGAGAAGATACCCGGCCGGGGCAGCAGTCTCGGTCAGCGTATACTCACCGGGCTTCAGGCGCTCAATGCGGTGTGGCTGGCCGTTGGTTTCCCACTCGGCAATGGTGCTGCCACTGGCATCGGTGATTTTCAGCTTTGCACCGGGCAGCTCACGGCCATCCGTCATGTCTGCCTTGGAGATTTCGACCTTGGTAAAGTCGTCTTTCATCTCCACGCGCTGAATATCCCCGGTGGGGCCAACCTCAAAGGTGATGCTTTCGGCGCGGACATAGCCCTGCTCGGTGGGAGCCGTCGTCTCGGTTAGAGTGTAAGTGCCCATCGGGATGCGCTCCATATAGTGGGGTGTGCCGTCCGTGACCCATTCAGCAACGGTTTTGCCGTCTGCATCCGTGATTTTCAGCTTTGCGCCGCTGATTTCCTTGCCGGTGGCAATGTCGGTCTTGGAAATCTGCACTTTCGTGTAGTCGTCCTGCATGATAACGTGCTGGACCTTGCCGTTATCCTCGACTGTGAACTGAATGGCATTGGCAGGCACATACCCGGAATTATCGGGTACGAGCGTTTCCTCCAGTGTGTAGGTTTCGCCCGCAACCAGCACAGCCTCCATGTAGTGCGGCGTATCTTCGGACACCCATTCGTCCACAACATTGCCGTCTTTATCCAGCACACGCAGCGTGGCACCGGGGACTTCTTCGTGGGTCGTAATATCGGCTTTGCTGATTTTTACGCGGGTGGGCGCATCCAGCATCGTCACTGTCTGGCTGAATCCATCAGAATCTTTCAGCAGAATCCAGCTTGCAGAGTAGGTGATTTCGGCATCGGCGGGCTTTTCTGCAACCTGCTTATCGGCAAAGAACGCGGGAGCCGCCGCGCCGTTCAGATAGGCCTTGTCAAATGTCAGGTCGGAGAAGTCGCTCTCCCGCAGGCATTTGGCAATCGCGCGGTCGTTGGCGGCATCGGTGAAATTCACCACCAGCGTGCCGTTCACGCAGTACCAGTTGGAAATGACAACGCCGTCTGCATCGGGATTCTTGCCCAGCAGCTTATCCCAGAAAGCGTGCAGCTTGGCGGAAATCGTAGCCACGGTATCGTTGGAAAACGCGGTGGGGGAGATAATGCTGCCAGACTGGTATGCTGTATCTTCGGATTCATGCAGAACCCAGACCGCCGTTTCCTGCAAGTAGGCATTATCGTCCGTGGCCTGCTCCAAGCGGAACTGAATCGAGCGGGCGGTGGTATAGCCGTCTGCCGGACAAGTCTCGGCCAAGGTATAGACTTTTGAGGTATCGCGGTTCCCGGCAAAGTCGTGGGAAAGATGCAGCCCGCAAATCACATGAGCCGTATCGCTGCTCTCCCAGCTGTCCACCACATTGCCGTTCCAATCGGTCACGGTCAACGTGGCACCGGGCAGGGCAAAGGTGTCATCGGAATCAGAAGTGAAAGCGCGCTTGTCAATCTCCACGGTGGTCTGCTTGTCGGAGTGCAGGCAGTCAACGACCTGCCATGCAATGAACTGGTTTTCATAGGTGAACTCAACGGGAATCACACTCTGCTCAATCAGGTAGCCGTCCGGCACGCTGATTTCACGCAGATAGTAGCGGCCGCTGTTGGTCGTACAGTCGTGGGCATCGCTGCCGCCGTAATGTTCACCGCGCAGAGGAACGTCTACATCAAAATAGGCAAGGCCGTTTTCATCGGTGGTGGCTGTGCCCAGCAGAGTATCGGCGGCGGCCAGCAGCTCGCCGGAAATACTGTAAATGTCGTCTGCGGTGTACAGCTCATAGACGGCGCCCGCGACCATATTGGCATCAGCCGGGATGTCGGCGCGGTTGCTGCCGCCGTTCAAAAGGGAGGCGCGGGTCTTACAGCCGTCTGTATAGGGCGCTTCATCGGTCAAATCGCAGGTGTCGCGATCCAGCTTATACAGCCCGACACCGACTTTGCCCTCCTCAACGATCGGCAGCACACGGGCATTCTCAAAGACAAGAACCTGCTTTTCAATCTGCTCGGCATTGGCGTTGCCTACATTTATAATAGAGTAGTCGTACACAACATCACCGTCCTGCGTGTGGTCGATGATGCTTTTTGCAAGAACGAGGTCGTTATACTGGTTGTCCCAGTCCAGCACCACGGTGTAAGTGTGGTCGGTGTGGACAAAACCGTAAGGGGCCTGCACCTCGGAAATCGTGTAGGTACCCAGCGGCAGCGTGATAGTGACTTCGCCTTTCGTGCCATCGTGGGTTACTTTCAAGAAATCATAGGTGGCGAGTGTCCGCGTGGGGCTGAATCGGACTTCGTCCACCTGCCCGTCTTCGGCAGTGGTAACGGTAGCGACAAGGTCGCCATCTGCGTACCAGAGCGTACCTTGATTGTCCGGCGTGGGAATATCGCCCTGCGCGTGGATCTCATAGGTGGCATTGGCAAGGTTATCGGACTCGTACACGAACTGTCCGTTTTCGTACCCGGTCAGCACGTTACCAATTTTGCGGATTTTGATTTGCCCCAATGTCTCGTGGTTATAGTAGTTTTCGGTGATGACGTAGTCGTCCATGCCGTCGGCGCTGCCGCCGCTGACCTGATACACACGATCCGAGGTCAGCTCAAACACGACATTGTACTGGCGGTCGTTGAAATACCCGCGTGGACCTTCGATCTCGACGATGCGGTACCTGCCCAGCGGCAGTTTTTCCGGGGTCTTCATTTCGCCGTTGGAATCGGTATAGAAAGTGCTGGTCTTTGCCCAGGCATTGCCGGATTTCGGGTCGTTCATCTCCACAAGGGTTTCACGGCCGTCCTCGGCAATGTAGTAAATGTTGAACGCAGTGTCGGCAATTTTGACAGGCTTGCCCGTCTCAATGTCGATTTTGACAAGCTGCAAGTAGCCCTCCAACTCTTCATCCAGAATGTTGTAGGTTATGTAGCTGCCGCTGGGCGTTGTGATGCTGCCGGCAGGCACAGTAAAGCTGCTCTGCGGGCTGGATGCATTGACATTGATAAGGAACGGTTCAGCCTGAAAAACATCCTTCGGTACGGTGGTTTCCACGACGATGTACTGGCCGTAAGGAAGCCCCTGCACACGCAGGATGCCTTCCTCGTTCGTGAAGATCTCGGATAAGCGATATTCTTGCGCATTGTTGGTCGGCACCCAGCCAAGACCCTGCCCGTTGGCAAAATCGCCGTCTGCGGTCAAGGTTGCGTTATAGCGGGTGACGACGGCGGTGTCACTCTCGTACATCGTTGCAACAGCCTGTTCTTCGTCAGAAAAATCAAATTTCAGCGTGTCCTGATCGTAGCTGGATTTACGGTAGACATCCAGAATGCTGGCGGCATCGTAGCTGCCATCGGCGTTTTGGGCAAACTGGTCTGCCTTGCTCAGCAGCGATACACGGTACACTTTGAACCCGGCACCGCCCAGCTTAATGGCAGGGGAGGGCTGACCGGTGGTGGACACCAGCTTTTGCAGACTGAACCCGGATTTCAGTACTTCGTCCTGCGTCTGATCTTCAGCGCGGACAACGTAAGTGGATTCATCTGCATAAGTAAGGGATTGATAGTGGTTGACTTCATCACAGAGATAGCCTTTCGCAAAGGACAGGTAGTAGCCGTCATAGGTCTTGCTGCCGTCTAAGGCGCGACTCTCGGCAACAGCAGAATATTGGTTGCGGTAGACATAGTCGATGTATTCTGTGCCATTGCTGGCGAGGGCGGCATAGCTGCCGGTAGGCTCCAGCTTTTTGTTGAGCAGGGGATACTTGCCGGAAAGATAATACTGCCCGTTGGAATCCACGGGGATCACGATGCCGGTGGCGCGCTCCACAAGGTAGTAACGACCTAAGTAGAGATTAGAAAACGCCAGCTTGCCGTCCTTGATGGCGGCGGAGGCTACAAGGTAATCCTTTTTCAGCACCGGGAGATAGTCGGACTTCCATGCGCCGTTGGTAAGCACGGTGGTATGCCAGATGGGGTTGCCGCTGGAATCGGTGATCTTGGAGTAATCGACAATGCCGGAAACGCCGTTCGGATGAAGAATGTCCTCGGCGGCATACAGGTCGTACACGGCACCTTCAAGCGTGCTGTCACCGTTGCTGCCCGCAGCCAGATACCGGGCGGCATCAAAGTCTGCTTTGGAGAGAGTGATGCTGCCGAGAGTGCGGTCGTTCTGCATGGTGTCGACATCGGCGTGCATGGTGTAGGAATCCTCGTTGCTGGCAATACCTGTAGGATCGGTGGTATAGGTCTTATCCGCATTGCGACTGCCAAATGTAATTGTGACGATGCCCTCGCCGGTGTCGATGAGCGTACCACCGCTGTTGGCCGTGGTAATGTCGGCGTTATAGTCCGCGTTGCCCAGCCAAATCGTCTGACCGTCTAATGCTTTCGTGATTTCAAAGGCATACGCCCGCTTACCCAGCACAGAGCCTGCCGTGCCGGGTTTGGTTACATCCGTCCAATCGCCGTAGTACCCGCTGGGTGCGCGGCTCTCCACGATGACGAACTTGCCCTCGTTGCGCTGGGTGTAGAACAAATCATCCGAACCGCCCGCATAGTCACTGTGGTTGATGACTTTGTAAGTTCCATCTGCTTGGCGCTCAACCTTGTACTGGTTGTACCCACCATTGGGGATGTAGCACTGCCGGACGGTATCCCACTCGAAAATCTTAAACTCGGCATCGCCCTTGATGCGCTGCTTGGTTTCGCTGTCGATTTTGTCAATACTGACTTTGACCGACCACTCATCGTTTTTCATCTGGTAATAGTTCGAGCTGTTGGCAGGAACAGTAATCGTCTGGTGGCTGCTCAGAGCACCAGACGTGGTATCGAAGCCGTGCGGAATGGTGATTTCATCGTAGCTAAACGTAATATTTGCAAGCTGTGCCCGCGCCGAGGCGATGGCAGCATCTACCATACCTTGTGCTTCGTTTTTCAGTTGGTTGATGGCTGCATTTTTGGCAGCCTCGGCAGCGGCATCCGCTTCAGCCTGGCTGGTGAACGGTCCTTCCTGCCCGCTGAGTGTGCTTGTGCTGGTCTTGGACACCTCATAATGTACTGTCCATGTGGCAGAACCATCGCCGCCATTCAAATGGTAGTTGTCGTCCTGCGTGTGACCGCTGGTGGTAATGGTCTGCGCTCCGGCAGGAGTCATCTTCCAACTACCGCCGTCCACACTGCCGCTGGTCTGGCTTGGAGTGACGGTAATGACTGCACCATCCACTTTCTCCAGCGTATTCAGCTGATACTTATCGGTGTTGACGGTGAACGTCAGATCAAAGCTGCCTCTGGCGCTCTGTGCAGGAGCGGTCCATGAAGCAGAATAATACTGCGGCTCAGGAGCACTCGGCACGTCCGGAATTTCGGTGCCGCCAGCAATTTCCTCACCAACCAGCGCCACAATCTGCCATGCGTAGCCTGCGGGCGGATTATAAATGTAAGTGTAATAACCGTTCTCACCAGACTGCACCGCCGTGCCGTCTGCCAATTCTTCGGCGGCAGCAACATAGGCCTGCGCAGCATAACTATCAGGATAGTTGGTAATGATCCACTGCTGGGTTTCATCGTAGATCTCACTGATGAGGTCGGGCTGCTCTGTATCCGCGCTCATAACAACGGGCTTGCTGTCCAGCATATCGAGACTCAACTGACCGAGGCCGCCCCAAATGTTGATTTGGTTCGCGTAATGGTTGCCGGGGGTGTACTGGCCGGGCTCAAGGCGAGACACATGGTCAAAAGTGTAGGTCGGGCAGCCATTGGGCTGACCGTTCAGACCATGACTGCAACAGTAGGCTTCTTGTCCGTTGAACCAAATAAGCCAAGTACCGCCCTCTTTGGCGATGCTGGTAATCTTGCCGGTGGCATACGGCGGGGTCGGCCCTGCCGCAAGAGTTGCAATGCCGTTGTCTGCGTAAAGCTGCGTCGGGGCAGAATCTTCCGACAACTGCACATGGATGGATTTCTGCAACTGTTCGCCATCTGGGGCTGTGTAGACAAACTGCGCGGTGAAATCGGCAGAGGCTTTCACATAGAATCCTGTGGCTGCTGCAGACTGCTCTGCGTAGGTCTGGTGCAGGATTTGAGCCAGCTCGGCCTTGTTGGCGGAGATGAGGTCATAGTCGGTGGACGCATAGCTGAGAAGTTCTACGCCATCCGGCAGGATGATTTCGGATGCCGCACCGTCTGCGGGATATTCCGTCTGCACCAGCAGAGGAACGACTGCATAGTTGGCATCGGGCGTTTTGCCGACAGTGATGTTGCTTTCGTCTGCGTTCAGCGCATCTGCATCCATGTGGGCATCGGTACCATCATACAGGTCAGATACCCATGCCGAGATGCTGATTTTTGTCTCGCCGGTTGCCACAGGCAGACCCATGCTGCCGAGGTAGCTGCCGGTAGGTGCATCCGGCAAATCGTTGTACAGATTTTCGGTAATCTGAGAAAGGTCTGGGGTTACGCTGTCCGTAATTTCGGGAACAAATGTATCTGCTATCTCTGGCGTGGAAATCTCCTCGGCCGAGGCAGCAGGAATCATCGTACAGCACATGGCACCCGCCATGAGCGCCGCAGATAAGCGGTGTTTGAGTTTATATTGCATTGCATATCTCCTTGTGTGGTTTTATACGTCAAAAGAGTGCGTGCGATTTAGGATTTTACATCTGCACCACCTCCATCAATCAGCTTGGCAACGACCAACAGGCGGCTGTTAGGGTCTGCCGTGCAGGTGGAAAGCGTCAGAATATGGTCATCAGTCGTCACGTCCACACCGTAGTCGAACGCACAGCCGGCAACAGCCTTACCCAGAATCTGCTGGAAGGCCGCATCGTCCGGGTCAGCCTGAATACAATCGGTATCATCGTTTGCATCGCAGACCCACACACTGAAAATCTGGTACGCCAACTTTTCATCTGCCAGCGAAACATAAATGTACGGGTTTTCCTGCCCGAACTCGAACACGCGGTATTTGTGCAGATCCTCAAACCCGCCGGTATAATCTTCGTCGGTAAACGTATGCCCGTAAAAAATCAGATTGCGAGAAACTTTTACGCTGCTGTCCATGCGGCAGGCATAGTCGGCGTAGATGCAGCCGTGGTAATCCTCGGACCCATTCTCGTCACGGCGCAGATAATAGTCATTGTCACCGTACTGCTGCACAGGCGCGTCAATGTTTGTGCCGGGAATCGTGATCCACGCCACGGTGTCCGGGTTTTCTTTCTGCGCGGCGGCAAGTCGTTCATCGGGTGGCTCAACATGTTCGGCCTGTTCCCACGCGGGCATCACTGAATTTTCATTACCGGAACGCCCGAAAAGCAAGAACCCAGCCAACAGCAGCCCGACCAAAACAAAAATAATGACGAGTCGCAGCAAATCGGGATTGGCGGTATCGCAGAAGCGTTTGAATTTTTCTCTCACTGCGGCACCTCCGCAACATCATCTTC
>ENA-OPDG01001977-OPDG01001977.1-human-gut-metagenome-genome-assembly--contig:-NODE-1977-length-12503-cov-4.489637_pt1 | contig 12503 bp, 17 predicted proteins | sample MGYA00241259_ERZ501498 | MGnify/ENA primary metagenome ERZ501498 (study PRJEB25962, sample SAMEA2042582) | human gut metagenome | biome: human gut; feature: human-associated habitat; material: faeces... | reverse complement strand
ACTGGAATGGATACGCAGGGGTGCAAGGGCACGTTCCACAAAACAGAAAGCACATATCCAGCGCTATGAAGAGCTGAGAGACCGTCAGACTCCGGTGCAGGATTCGCAGGTAGAATTAAGTTCTATTTCTACAAGAATGGGAAAAACGACTGTGGAGTTAGAAAACATCTGCAAGGCCTATGGAGAAAGAAAACTGATCGATGATTTTTCTTATATCTTTTTGAAGGGAGACAGGGTTGGATTTATCGGACCAAACGGTTGTGGAAAGTCTACTTTAATGAAAATTATTGCAGGCATTATTCCACAGGATTCCGGGCAGGTTATCATCGGACAGACTGTGAAAATGGGATATTATGCGCAGGAAATAGCCTCAGAAAAAAATGAGGATGAAAATGAAATTGATCTGTCATATATGGACCCAAATCAGAGAGTGATTGATTATGTAAAGGATACAGCAGAATATATTCAGACTGTGGATGGAGTCATATCTGCATCTGTTTTATTGGAGCGTTTCTTATTTCCGCCGGAAAAACAGTACAGTCCGATTGGAAAACTGTCCGGCGGGGAAAAGAAAAGATTAAATCTGCTTCGGGTACTGGCGACATCCCCGAACTTTATTCTGCTGGATGAGCCTACAAACAATCTTGATATAGCTACGCTGACAATTTTAGAGGACTATCTGGATCGTTACGATGGCATTGTTGTCACGGTATCGCATGACCGCTATTTCCTTGATAGAACAATGAAGCGTATCTTTGCCTTTGAGGGAGACGGAAAACTGAAACAATATGAAGGCGGCTATACAGATTATGTAAACCGACTTGCGGCAGAGGGCAGGACACCGGGTGGAAACATTGCGGCGCGGTCTGCTGGTGCCGATATATCGGGTAATTCACAAAACCAGAAATCCGGAGAAAGTGTGATCGAAAAAAATGATTCGACTGCAACCTGGAAGCAAAAAAAGAATGGATCAATGAATTAAATGTATTTCCTGTTCCAGATGGAGATACAGGTACAAATATGACTATGACGATCATGTCTGCAGCTGCAGAAGTAAGTGCGCTGACAGAGCCGGATATGGAAACGCTGGCAAAAGCCATTTCTTCCGGTTCTCTTCGTGTCCATGCCGATATGGGAAAGATCCAGCAGGTACTTTATAACCTGATCGACAATGCGCTCAAATTCAGCCACGCAAACTCCGCAATCACGATCGAGACGACCGAAAAAAATGAGAAAGTCTTTGTTTCCGTCAAAGACACCGGAATCGGCATTCCAAAAGACAGCATCAAAAAGATCTGGGATCGTTTCTACAAGACAGACCTCTCCCGCGGAAAAGACAAGAAGGGCACCGGACTTGGACTTTCCATTGTAAAAGAAATCATCCAGGCACATGGAGAAAATATCAACTGTATCAGCACGGAAGGCGTTGGTACGGAGTTTATCTTTACGCTGCCGTTGGCAAAAGAGCAGAAGGAGCATGCCTAGTGGCATGCTCCTCCTGCTGCATAACAGAGTTGTTAAAATTCAACTTTCTCATTTTTCCTTATTTCATTAACATTGCTTTTGATATTCGGCACACAATCTTTCTAATAATTTAAAATCACAACTGTTATTTACAATACTTGGATTTACTTTATTTATGACTTTGGAGTAAGTTTGTTTTGCTTTATTTCTTATGCGAATTTCATTCTCATTACAAAATTTCCACTCTAGATTTAACAAAATTTTATTAGGATCATCCGCTATTATTCTTTCCTTTATACATTCATCTGGAACTGGAAACATATAGTTAAACCGCAGTGCCCCTTTCACTTTGTTATAGCGTTCAGATTCAATGTTTATCAATATATTATCCGGTTTTTGCATTTTGTAAGATGATACCGGGACATAATATTTATATTCATGAACATCCAAAACTACTCCACATGTAAACTTAGGCAAATTTCCCGGATATTCTATATTCGGAACCTTAGTAAAGTCCCTCTCGTTCATTTCTTCTTTTTGTAAGTATTTAACGTAATCTTTATCTATGTCGTAAAATGATAATGCCATTCTTCCTCCCAAAAAACAATATTGTCATACATCAACATAAACTGTCTCATTATTATGAACTATGAGGATTACGTTTTACTCGTCTATCATATTATCACAGTGGTTCTATGTCAGTACTTGTCAAATCTTCACACCCTAACACTCGATTAATTTTTTTCATGACTCATAAACTAAATAAGAGATGGCAAGCCATCTCTTATTTATCCATTATAGTTCACTCTCAAAAGTGGCGAAGCACTCTAACATTATAACTCGCTCTTAAAAAGTGGCGAAGCACTCCAACATATATAATTCGCTCTCAAAAAGTGGCGAAGCACTCCAATATTATAGAATAACTATCTTTTCAACAATTATTCTCTATGTTTATAGTACGATAAATTTCATTAATTGTCAATTACTTTTTGTACTACATCTTTATTTTACCTTCCTACTTCTTTTTCTTCCCTTTCGCCCCTGGCAGCTCCCCATACATCGCAATGAACAATCCCTGCAAAAACTCTTTATCATCCACAGATAGGAAAGTGCCGCTTTTACCGGCTTTACCAACAGCCTGTCATCATAGATACCACCAACGATTTTACCGCGGTAATAAATAATAAATTCGCCCATCATAGCCCGGTATGAGATTTCTTCCAACTCCGCTAACTGTCCTAATATAAATTGTAAATATTCCTTACTTGATGCCATATCCTACTGCTCCTTCCAAAATCCACCCTTATGGAAGTTTTCATTTCCTAACGGTATTGCCGTCAGTCGGAACATCACACATCCGTCCGGACACACGATATCATTCACATATCTGCTGCTTCCGCCAAGATTCTCAAGATCTCCGCCACTTCTAACCGCCTCCATGAGTGGATAAAGCATCATCATTGTTTTTGAGCAGATTCCCTGACCATCTTTATTGACCGGACATCCATAGGTGCAGGTATATTGATCCCCAACCTCTTCCCCATTTCTGCAATAATGTTCTGTGTGATCTCCCCGTAAAAACCCTGTAACTTCTATTTCAAATTCATATTCTTCATTGTACCATTTTTTCATAGCTGGTTGCTTCTCTTAGTAATTTATTGCAACGGGGCAGCGAAAATCTCAAATTGGTATGCAGGCACATTTCTTATCCAACCCGCTTTTTATGTGCTTTCATTTTCTTCATCGCCCAATCATAATGACTGCTTGTATTACTGATAAAATAATTTCCAATACAGCTTCCGCCCACCCATGGATAATAAGTCCTGGTAAAAAGTTCTTCCTGTGAAAACGTATCTAATGCCTCCATCACTCTTTTGTGTGAATCCTTAAACCGTTCGAGTGCCTCTTCTTCGGAAATATTCTGACAGCGCCGAAAGAATACCATATTCATATCACCATACGTTTTCCAGTTATATCCTTCCAGCAGGAATGGCTTATTGCTGCCGTTTTCACGGTTTTTGACCCATTCTAAAAGCAGCAGATGCCACTCATTCAGATGTATCAGTACGTCTCTTAAATTTCTATCACGTCTCCAGTGTGCTTCCTTTTTCTTTTCATCATCCAGAAAATCATACGGTGCACTTTTCTCCGCTTCTGTTCTCCGTTCAATCATAGAAAGCAGTTTCTCATAATTTGTGTTTGCAGCCTCTATTAACTCCTGTTTATTTTTCGGTCTTGCCATTTTCAATCCCTCCATTTTAGCACGGCAACTATATATCATGTTTAGCATAACATCTTTCAACACATATGAACAGACTTCGACCGGAAACTTCGTATGAAACAAATTTTCTTATTTTCATACAACGGCACAAAACAGCCTCGGCTTAGTGCAATTTTCCACTCAAGAATCTAAAAACCACCTTTTGATATCCAAACCTATCTACAACATACAAAAAAGCCAGCCCAGTCTGCATCATCTGCAGCCTGGACTGGCTTTTTTCACGTTCTCATATTTTGGATAGTGATTATACTAACTCAAGTAATACCTCTAAAGCGCCATCACCTTTACGCTGACCAATCTTTACGATTCTTGTATAACCACCGTTACGGTCTGCATATTTCGGAGCGATCTCATCAAATAATTTAGCAACAAGATCAACTTCTTTGGTGTTTTTCTTTCTTCCGGCAGCTTCAGTCGGAACTTCTTTTACGGTGTAGAGAACTTTTAACATCTCTCTACGAGCATGAAGACGGGATGGCTTATCTTTCTTGATAGTCTTCTCAACTTCATCGTATACAGTAACTTTCTTACCGTCTACAACTTCTTTTACTCTCTTACCGTCTTTATCTTTGCGGGCAACTTTTGCTTTTACAGTAACTTCTTCATAGTTGTCTTTCTCTTTTACTGCTAAAGCAATGATTCCCTCAGCGATTTTGCGAACCTCTTTTGCTTTTGCTTCTGTGGTAACGATCTTACCATTGTTTAATAATGCTGTTACCTGACCTCTTAATAAAGCTTTTCTCTGGCTAGAGGTTCTGCTTAATTTACGATACTTTGCCATTTTTAATATCCTCCATTTTGTGGAACATCCGGCCACGCGCTTTGGACTTACTTACCAGACGCCATATTCTTGTTTCGGAGTGACTCTGTGATACCGCACAGTGCCATTCCAAGTGCCACTCATGATCCGTGTGTCAGAATCTCGTCTGCCTCATCCCTCTGACTGTCTCTGACGCATTTCCTCGTCAGGCATATCAGAGCAACAAATGCATACACTCTGCACACCAGACATACTCCATGCCGCATGGTCTTACTGTTTCTGCCTGTATCGGGGAATGTAAAGCGCTCGCTTTACTCCTCTCCCTGGTTTAACTGAAGTCCTAACTCTTTTAATTTGGCGAGAACTTCTTCTAATGATTTACGTCCTAAGTTACGAACCTTCATCATATCTTCCGGTGTTCTGTTTGTCAGTTCTTCGACTGTGTTAATGCCGGCTCTCTTCAAACAGTTATAAGAACGAACGGAAAGTTCAAGTTCATCGATATTCATCTCAAGAACTTTCTCTTTTGCATTGTCCTCTTTCTCGATCATGACATCAGCCTGCTGAGCAGCTTCGGAAAGATCGATGAAAAGGCTTAAATGCTCGCTTAAAACCTTAGCAGCTAAGCTGACTGCCTCATCTGGCTCTAAGGTACCGTTTGTGTAAACGTCCAAAGTAAGCTTGTCATAGTCTGTAATCTGACCAACACGGGTATTTTCAATCAAAAGATTTACTCTTTCTACCGGTGTATAGATAGAGTCGATGGCGATAACGCCGATCGGAATGTCCTCTGTCTTATTTTTGTCTGCACTTACATAGCCTCTGCCATTGGTAATGGTAAGTTCCATGTAAAGCTTGCAGTCAGGTCCGCCATTTAAATTGGCAATTACCAGATCCGGATTTAAAATCTGAATATCAGAATCAACCTGGATATCTGCTGCTGTGACTACACCTTCGCCCTCGAATTCAATGTAAGCAACTTTAGGTTCATTTGTAGAGCTGTTATTTCTGATGGCAAGATTTTTGATATTCATAATAATCTCAGTTACATCTTCCTTAACGCCAGGAATGGAACTGAATTCATGTAAAACACCGTCGATCTTAACCTGGCTGACAGCAGCACCCGGTAAAGAAGAAAGCATGATTCTTCTTAAAGAATTACCAAGTGTCGTACCATAGCCTCTTTCCAAAGGTTCTACAACAAACTTTCCGTACTTCTTGTCTTCTGAAATTTCTGCGATTTCAATTTTTGGTTTTTGAAAATCGAACACTACAAAGTCCCTCCTTCTCGGGTAATTTGCTTAACTATTACTTAGAATATAACTCGACGATAAGCATCTCATCAACAGGAACGTCGATCTGCTCTCTGGAAGGTAATTCTTTTACAGTTCCCTGTAATTTCTCAGCGTCAACATCTAACCACTCCGGAACTAATCTTCCGCCGGTAACTTCAACGATGTCTTTCATTCTCTGAAGACCTTTGTTCTTCTCTTTGATCTCGATAACATCGCCAGCTTTTACTAAGTAAGAAGGAATGTTAACCTGTTTGCCATTTACTAAGATGAACTTGTGGTCAACGATCTGTCTTGCTTCTTTTCTTGTTCTAGCGAATCCCATACGGAATACTACGTTATCTAATCTGGACTCTAACATGGTCATTAAGTTTGTACCAGTCATGCCCTTCATCTGATCAGCTTTCTCATAGTAGTTGTGGAAAGGTTTTTCCAGAACACCATAGATGAATTTAGCTTTCTGTTTTTCTCTTAACTGAAGTCCGTACTCGGAAACTTTCTTATTTGCTCTCTTTAACTCTCTGTTGGATTTTTTATCATATCCAAGGTAACTTGGCTCTAAACCAAGTGATCTACATCTTTTCAGAACAGGAACTTTATTTACTGCCATCTTCGTCTTTCCCTCCTAATTAAACTCTTCTGCGTTTTGGTGGACGACATCCATTGTGAGGTACTGGAGTTACGTCTTTGATGCTGGTAACCTCAAGACCACATGCAGAAAGTGCACGGATCGCTGCTTCTCTTCCTGAACCCGGTCCTTTAACCATAACATCTACGGTCTTTAATCCGTGGATTAAAGCTGCTTTTGTAGCTGTCTCAGCTGCCATCTGTGCAGCATATGGAGTAGATTTCTTTGAACCTCTAAATCCAAGACCACCGGCACTTGCCCATGATAAAGCATTACCTTCAGCATCTGTGATAGTTACGATTGTATTATTAAAAGATGACTGAATATGTGCCTGTCCGCGTTCAACGTTTTTCTTTACACGCTTTTTTGTCACTTTTTTTGTAACTTTAGCCATATCTAAACTAACCTACTTTCTCTAAAATATAAAATATCGACTGATACGAATGATTTCTTCTTGTTTGCTACAATACACAAAGAGAACTTCCTCTATGCTGCATTATTTTTTCTTATTTGCAACAGTTCTCTAAAGCGTACCTCAGGAAACTTTATTTTTTCTTATTTGCAACGGTGCGCTTTGGACCCTTACGTGTTCTAGCGTTTGTCTTTGTCTTCTGTCCACGAACCGGAAGACCTTTTCTGTGACGGATTCCACGATAGCATCCGATCTCCTGAAGTCTTTTGATGTTGAAAGCGATCTCTCTTCTTAAATCACCTTCTACTAACTGAGTCTCATCGATTACTGCGCTGATTCTCTTTACTTCATCGTCTGTTAAATCTCTGACACGAGTATCAGGATTTACGTTTGCTGCTGCAAGGATACGGCTAGAGCTTGTTCTACCAATTCCGTAGATGTATGTCAAACCGATTTCGATGCGTTTTTCTCTTGGTAAATCTACACCTGCAATACGAGCCATGTGCTTTTTAACCTCCATTAATTCATCCGATGCATTTTGCACCTGTTATATTGTTTCATTTTTCAAATCACCTGACGCTGTGACTTTATTTCAGAAATCATCTGAGACAGCTCCGTTGTCAGCGGCCTGAAATGTGTGTCCCATCCGTCTTTCTTCTTATTTGGATATGTCCCTTCTATGTCCTCGGTATGTAGACATAAAAAAGCAGCTATCCCGGCTGTTTGATTATGATAACAGTGTGAACAACCCTACCAGGCGTTCCACTGCAGCCGCATATAATTTGGCGGGTTTTAGCTCATTAAAAATGCGCATATTACCCCATTCGCACAAATAAGACAAGAACTGAATCAGCCCTGTCTCTGTTTGTGTTTCGGATTCTCACAGATAATTCTGATGCTTCCTTTTCTCTTGATGACTTTGCATTTCTCGCAAATAGGCTTAACTGATGATCTTACCTTCACAGCAAATCCTCCTTTCTCTATAAAAGCCCTGTTTCTGCGGTTTTCCGCATTTTTCAGGTACTTTCCAAAAAGTGTCCGAATAATATTATACACAGACACCTTGTGGAAGTCAACATATTTTTTTATTTATCTCTCCAGATGATTCTTCCCTTTGTCAGGTCATATGGGGACATTTCAATTGTTACTTTATCTCCCGGCAGGATACGGATAAAATTCATACGAAGTTTTCCGCTGATCGTTGCCAGAATCTGGTGACCATTCTCAAGTTCTACTTTGAAAAAAGCGTTTGGCAGTTTTTCTACTACTACGCCTTCCACTTCAATAACATCTGCTTTTGACATAACTTTCTTTCCTCCTGTATCGACTCTTTTCCATTTTCCTGTTGTTAAAAGAGATTTAAAAATCCGGCCTTCTTTTCCTCTTCTGTCAGAGAAAGGATCTCCGGTTTTCCATCTGTAATAAGTATCGTATTCTCATAGTGAGCGGATAATGACTTATCTTCCGTGACAACGGTCCACTCATCATCCATCCAGAGTACATCTTTGGTTCCCACATTAATCATCGGCTCCACGGCAAGTGTCATCCCCGGTTTCAGCTTAATTCCTCTGCGAAACCGTGACTGTCTGAAATTCGGGATCTCCGGTTCTTCATGCAAATGGCTGCCAATTCCATGTCCACAAAGATCCTCGACCACTCCATATCCAAACTGATTTGCATAGTCACCAATTGCTGCGGAAATATCATAAAGATGATTTCCAGCTACTGCTTTTTTCATTCCTTCGATAAAGGACTGTCTGGTCCGTTCGATCAGAAGCTTTGCCTCCTCACTCACTTCTCCGACTGCAACGGTTCTCGCCGCATCTGAATGATAGCCTTCATAAATAACTCCTGCATCCAGACTGACAATATCTCCTTCTTTGATGATCCTTTCGTCTGTCGGAATCCCATGTACCACTTCTTCGTTTACCGAAACACAAATGGACGCCGGATATCCGCAATAATTTTTAAATGAAGGAATACATCCATATCCGCGGATCATCTCTTCCCCCAACCGGTCAATGTCCAAAGTAGACATCCCAGGTTTGATTTCTCTTGCAAGATTCTGATGCACGGCAGCGAGGATTTCCCCCGCGCGGCGCATTTTTTCAATCTCTTCAGCAGATTTGATCGTTACTTTCATCTTATTCACCTAAGATTGCAACAATATCGGCAAACACTTCATCCATTGGCTTGGTTCCGTCAACGGATTTCAGTATTCCCTGTGCCTTGTAATAATCGATCAGTGGCTGTGTCTGTTCATGATATACAGACAGACGCTTCTGTACAGTTTCCGGCTTGTCATCATCCCGAAGTACAGTTTCTGCTCCACAGGCATCACACTTGCCTTCCACCTTTGTCGGATTAAATACGATATGATATGTTGCCCCGCAATTTAAGCAGGCACGTCTTCCACCCATACGTTTTACAATATTCTCATCCGGAACATCAACATCAATTGCATAATCCATCGTCTGGCTGATTTTCTTTAATGCTGCATCTAAAGCTTCCGCCTGTGGAATTGTTCTTGGAAATCCGTCCAGAACAAATCCGTTTTTGCAGTCATCCTGCTGGATACGATCCATAACCAGATCACAGGTCAGTTCATCTGGCACAAGTGCACCCTGATCCATATATGTTTTTGCTTTTTTTCCTAACTCTGTACCATTTTTGATATTTGCACGGAAAATATCACCGGTGGAAATATGAGGAATCTGGTATTTTGCAGCAATCTGCTTTGCCTGTGTTCCTTTTCCTGCCCCCGGAGCCCCTAACATAATAATCTTCATATCATTTCTCCATTTCTGTTATTAAACACGATATATTTTTATATAGAAGAATTGCTCCCCGTATCATAAGGGAAATGGAGATACCGGAATCCAGTATCTCCAAAATATAATTAGTCGTTCAAAAATCCCTTGTAATAGCGAACTCTCATCTGTGACTCAACCTGCTTAATTGTCTCAATAACAACACCGACAATAATGATGATTGATGTACCACCGAAAGAAACATCTGCCTTAAATACACCGTTGAAGAAAATTGGAATAAATGCAACGATGGACAGACCAACTGCTCCGATGAATACAATGTAGTTGAGTATCTGATTTAAATAATCACTGGTAGGCTTTCCAGGACGGATACCCGGAATAAAACCACCGGCTTTCTTCATATTGTTTGCAATCTCCAAAGGATTGAATGTAATCTGTGTATAGAAATATGCAAACGCGATAATTAACAGAATATAAACCACAAGTCCGATACTGTAGATCGGCTCTTCCGGATTGCACCAGTTAGACTGGGACATTCCCTTTAAGATCTTGCTTCCGATACCTGTTCCATTACCTTTTCCAAGAATCGCTGCGATAATCACTGGTGTCTGTAACAGTGACTGTGCAAAGATGACAGGGATTACACCGCCGGTATTGACCTTAAGCGGAATGTGTGTGGACTGACCACCCACCTGTTTTCTTCCCTGCAGCTTCTTGGAATACTGAACTGGGATTCTACGCTCTGCATCCTGAAGTACTACTACGAATACTACCATTGCAACGATGATTGCAATAATGATCAGGCCTGCCACGATTCCCTTTGGAATGGATTTGTTCGCAATGAACTGACTCCAAAGAGTTCCCATATCTTCCGGCATACGTGAAATGATGTTGATAACCAATACAATGGAAATACCATTTCCGATACCTTTCTCTGTGATGCGCTCACCAATCCACATAAGAACTGCAGATCCTGCCGTAAGTCCTGTAATAACCTCAATAACGGCTAAAGGTCCCTGGCCGGTGAGATATCCACCACGGTAAAAACCGATTGTCATTGCTATAGACTGAATCAATGCAAGAACGATGGTCACATAACGGGTAAGTGCAACCATCTTCTTTCTTCCCTCTTCTCCGTCACGCTGAATTTCTTCAAGCTTCGGAATCGCAATGGTAAGCAGCTGAATAATGATGGATGAAGTAATGTACGGTGTAATATTCAGTGCGAATACAGACATATTCAGGAAAGAACCACCTGTAATCGCATTGAAAAATCCAAGTCCGTCTGCAGACTGGCTTGCCCACCACTGTTTAAACACTTCCCCATCAACCCCCGGAGCCGGAAGTTCACTTCCGATCCGGATGATGATCAGCATCAAAAAAGTAAAAAGAATTCGATCTCGAATGTCCTTTACTTTAAATGCATTACGCAGTGTCTTAAACATTAGATCACCTCAGCTTTTCCACCAAGAGCTTCAATCTTCTCCTTGGCACTAGCACTGAAAGCGTTAGCCTGGACTGTAAGCTTCTTAGTAAATTCTCCATTTCCAAGAATCTTTACGCCGTCTCTTGGGTTCTTAACGATACCTGCTTCGATCAGTGTATCTACTGATACTACAGTGTCATTATCGAATTTCTCAAGAGCTGAAAGATTAATTCCGATGATTTCCTTAGAGTTTCTGCACTTGAAACCTCTCTTTGGTAATCTTCTGTATAATGGCATCTGGCCACCTTCGAACCCTGGTCTTGGTGCTCCAGAACGAGCCTTCTGACCCTTATGGCCCTTACCAGCAGTCTTGCCATTTCCTGAACCGTGTCCACGACCTCTTCTGAAGTTATCGCTGTGTACGGAGCCTTCTGCTGCTTTTAAACTAGATAAATCCATTTTGGCACCTCCTTATTTTATTCTATGCTTCTTCTACGTTAACGTATGGTGCAACCTTGCGAAGCGCGCCCTGTGTAGCTGCGTTGTTTGGTAACTCTACAGTCTTGTGTAACTTAGTTAATCCAAGAGCTTCGATTGTCTTCTTGTTCTTCGGAACAGCACCGATTGTTGACTTAATAAGTGTAACTTTTACTTTATCTGCCATGACTTAGTCGCTCCTCCTTAACCTAAGATTTCTTCTACAGATTTACCGCGAAGTCTTGCAACTTCTTCCGGGCTTCTTAACTGAGAAAGTGCCTCGATAGTAGCAAGTACAACGTTCTGCTTATTATTTGATCCTAATGATTTTGTACGGATATTTGTGATACCTGCAAGCTCACATACGGAACGAGCCGGACCACCTGCGATGATACCAGTACCTTCAGGAGACTTCTTTAATAATACGGAAGCACCTGTGTATTTTCCTGTTACATCATGTGTAATAGAGTTATTCTCGTCTAATTTAACACTGATGAGGCTCTTAATTGCATCTTCTTTTCCTTTGCGGATTGCTTCAGGAATTTCAGCAGCCTTTCCAAGACCTGCACCAACATGACCATTCTTGTCACCAACAACAACGAGAGCTGTGAAGCGCATGTTACGTCCACCCTTAACGACCTTTGTTACACGCTTGATGTCAACAACCTGGTCAACTAATTCTAATTGACTCGCATCAATGATTTCACGTTTCATGTTTGTCTCCTCCTAAAACTCTAAACCAGCTTCTCTTGCTGCTTCAGCTAATGCCTTTACCTTGCCTGCGTAAATAAAACCGCCTCGATCGAAGACAACTGTGGTAATACCCTTATCTAATGCTTTCTTTGCAATAACAGTACCAAGTTTTGCTGCTGCATCAACGTTATTAGTCTTCTCAAGCTCTGCCTTTAAATCTTTATCCAGAGTTGAAGCAGAAACAAGTGTATTTCCAACTGTATCATCAATAATCTGAGCATACATATGGTTATTACTTC
>ENA-OPDG01001976-OPDG01001976.1-human-gut-metagenome-genome-assembly--contig:-NODE-1976-length-12510-cov-2.601285_pt1 | contig 12510 bp, 6 predicted proteins | sample MGYA00241259_ERZ501498 | MGnify/ENA primary metagenome ERZ501498 (study PRJEB25962, sample SAMEA2042582) | human gut metagenome | biome: human gut; feature: human-associated habitat; material: faeces... | reverse complement strand
GCCGCCAGATTCAAGCCAGCCGTATTCGGACGCCGGCCGGTAGCCAGCAGGATGGCATCTGCGTGTAACTGATGTTCCTCTCCCGTGACCGCATCCCGGTAAATGACGTCAGAATCTTTCACGGACTGCACGCGTGCATTCAGCCTGAAAACGATTCCTTTCTGTTCCAATACCTCCCGGACACTGTCCGCAATGTCCCGGTCCTCCCGGGATATCAGTTCGGAAGAACCCTCGAGCACCGTGACTTGCGAACCGAATGAAGCATACATGGAAGCAAATTCCAGTCCGATGTATCCCCCGCCTACAATGACGAGCTGTGCCGGCAGCTCAGTCAGTTCCATAATGGAGGTGCTGGTATATACCCGTGGGTTACCTTGTATCCCCTCTATCGGTGGAATGACGGTTTCGGCACCCGTATTGATGAATATCCGGGGAGCTTGCAATTGTAATGTCCCTTCCACCATCCCAACTTCCACCACATCCGGACCTGCAAAGGAGCCGATACCCGTATAGACCGTTATATGAGGATTGTCGGCCAGATTGTGATAATTCTTCTGACGCAGGAAAGAGACGACCTCTTCCTTCCTTGCAATGGACTGACGATAGTATGCCTTCTTGACCTCCCAAGAAGCGTCTTTGTCCGCATGCTTTGCCGCATGCACCAATGTTTTTGTGGGAATGCAACCGATATTGATACATGTCCCTCCGTACATCTTTTCCGAACGCTCCACTACGGCAACGTCCAGCTTCCGTTTTGCCAACTCGGCAGCCAGCGTCTTTCCGCCTTTGCCGAATCCGATGATAATGGCATCATACTGTTTCATACGTCTATTTCCTTAATTGGTTCAATACTCTTTTTGCACTGTCAGACAGTACGACAATGGCACCGGCAAGAATGGCCGTATCCTTGATGACCAAGCGCCCTGCCCCCGTCAGCAACGGAAAGCCGTGCTCCTCGCTTCCCAAGTCGGGCACCCACACCTCAGGGGTTGTCACCAGGAAAGAGAGGGTACCCATCGTCATGACAATGGCAAGTGCGGCTCCCGCCAGTCCGATTTTCGGAGAGAATATCCCCAGAAATGTCAGGATGCCGATGGCCATAATCAGAATGCCCAGACCGTGGGAGAAACCATACGTATTGTTCTCCACGTGCCACTGATGTTTCGCCTCATTGAACTCGCCCTCTTTCAGCTTATACTCCTTGTACTCCGGGGCACTCTTTGTATAAAAGAAGCTCATGAACGGGCTGTTCGCCACAAAAGGGACAATCCCTTCAGCCTCATAATTCCAGAATTTCAACCCACCAATCCATACGAAAATAACCAGGATGGCTACACGAATCAAATTAACACCCAACTTTTGAGTGGAAGCGGCCAGCGTCAACGCAGCCATAAACAAGTTTTGCAATTTCGTTTTCATCTTTGTTCTACTTTTTAAATGGTTTCAGTAATATGACTTGATTTTTGTTTTTGCAAAGTTCCTTGTTTTCCACCACGTACGAAATGGCAATTATTCCGCAACAGTTGGCAATTCTTCCCGTTTCACTCTTTTCCGGTAGTCCGAGACACTCTCGCCGGTCATTTTCTTGAAAAAACGGCTGAACGCGGACAAGTCTTCGAAGCCCAGAATGGAGCTGATTTCCTTAGCGCTTTTGTGGGTATACAGCAGCAATCTCATGGCTTCTGCCTCAATGCGGTCATGAATCACCCGTAAAGGGGAAGGCAACCCGCAGGTCGAGAACAGATTGGAAAGTGTCTTGGGAGAACGGCAAAGAATATCGGCATAATCCTGCACTTGCTTCTTCTCCTTGAAATGCCGGTCCACTAATACGTAATACTGCCGGATGATGTCAAACGTCTTTTCCTTCTCCTGCCCCACCCCAAAACGCTGGCGCGCAATGCGTGTGCAGGTAATGATGAAACGTTTCAAGACAATGCGCAGCATCTCCTCCTGCAGATTGTCATGGATGACCGATTCCTGCCGGAAAATGCGGACTATGTCATGCAGGTTGGAAGACTGCCCGGCAGAAAGTGCCAGTCTCATCACCTGGGAAGAGCCATAAAAAAGGAATCCATTGCAAGAGACCTCGTTGTCATGTCCATAGATGCAATAAAAATTGCTGTTGAATACAAACGTCAGGTATTCACCGTCCACCTCTTTTACCTCCAGGTGATGCAACGGGGTCAAGGTCACGATTTCATCCTTTTCCAGGCGCATGGGGATATGGTCTATTTCCAGAGTCAGCGTACCGCTCTGTACCCAAATGAATTTATACAGAGTCTTGTCACGTTGCAGCGACGCACGCTCATGGTAGCTGGAAGTCATGGCTATGTTGCCATTCAAGCGGGTGTTCAGTTGATAATCCATAAAAAACAGATTGTTTTAGTAAATAACAAAGATAGCGAATATCTTGTTTGCTACTGATTATTTCCCCACTTTTGTAGCCGTTTTGCTGTTCTTTAATTTTTAACCTTTAATGTCTTCATGCAAATGTTCCCCGTCATATTTGTATCTCTCGGTCCCGGCGAACCGGAACTGATTACCGTAAAAGGCTTGAAAGCCCTGCAGACAGCCGACTGTATATTCTGTCCCGAGACACTGGCCAAAGATGGAAACAGAGTTTCACGCGCAGCCGACATCCTATTGCAACTCGACATTCCGGAAAACACGGTGCACCGCTTTCCACTCCCCATGAGCAAACAGCGCGAAAAAGCCCTGAGCGCCTACGACGAGGTCTATATGGAGAGCTCCACCCTCCGGCAACAAGGAAAGAAGGTCTGTATCGTTGCCGAAGGAGATGCCGGATTCTACTCTTCCATACATTATGTATATGACAAACTGCAGGCAGACGGCATCCCCGTGAAGCACATCCCCGGTATCCCCGCCTTCATTGCCGCCGGCGCACTGGGCGGGCTCCATGTGGCCAGCCAGGAAGAGCGGCTGACGGTGATACCCGGCATTACTACGACAGAAGAGATAGAGAAACTGACAAGCGAAAACAGTGCGGTTGTCATCATGAAGCTGTCCAGATGCACCGATGAGATTCACCGCTGCATCCGCCTGTATCCCGAATACCGGTATCACTATTTTGAGAATGTAGGCACTCCGGAAGAGAAGTATATCAATGACAGCAAGCGGATAGCGACCATCCGCTTCCCCTATTTTTCCCTGCTTATCATTCGTACAGAGACCTTTTGAGCCCGATTTAATACAATTTCGCACGCCATAGGCATTATTTTAATGAAAATGGGTTACCTTTGCGCCGTTGAAATATAAAAAAGATAAGAACATGAAGAAAGTCGTTTTTTATATGATGCTGCTGGTTATGAGCATCGGTTATGCCTATGCACAAGGAAAGGCAGACATCAAATTCGAACAGACCACCCACAACTTCGGCACATTCTCCGAAAACAGTCCTGTGGTCAGCTACACCTTTAAGTTTACGAACGTAGGCGATGCTCCGCTTGTCATCCATCAGGCTGTAGCTTCCTGCGGATGTACCGTTCCCGAATATTCACAAGAACCGATAGCACCGGGAAAGACTGGAACAGTGAAAGTAACTTATAATGGAACCGGAAGATACCCCGGACACTTCAAGAAATCCATTACCCTGCGCACCAATGCCAAAACGGAAATCATGCGATTATTTATCGAAGGGGACATGACCGCTAAAGATGCCAAATAAGCATTTTACCATACAGAATTAAGGAGATTTTTTTAAATCTCCTTTTTTTTTGCTTTCTTTGCCTAAAATGCGAAGATAGGCTGCACCTCAGCAGAATAATAATGAGCTTGCTCATTTTATCCTGCATTCGGTTTGCACTATCTTTGAAGTCTATTAAAGAAAAACATAAAACTACAAAACCTATGAAACAAGAAGAAGAACCAATCACCGGCTTGCCGGAAAATGCGTTCCGTGAACTGAAACCGGGAGAAGTGTACAACCCTCTGATGAGCCCGGACAAGAAGTATTCAGAAGTAAATGCCTGGTCGGTGACATGGGGTATTCTGATGGCCATCCTCTTTTCGGCCGCAGCCGCCTATCTGGGGCTGAAGGTGGGGCAAGTATTCGAAGCCGCCATCCCCATCGCCATCATTGCCGTCGGCGTATCGGGTGCCGCCAAACGCAAGAACGCATTGGGCGAAAACGTCATTATCCAGTCTATCGGTGCCAGTTCTGGCGTCATCGTGGCAGGTGCCATCTTCACCCTTCCGGCACTCTATATCCTTCAAGAAACTTATCCGAAAGAAATCACCGTTACCTTTGCACAAGTCTTTATCAGCTCTCTGCTGGGAGGTGTGCTGGGTATTCTCTTCCTTATCCCCTTCCGCAAATATTTCGTGAGCGACATGCACGGCAAGTATCCCTTCCCCGAGGCGACAGCCACCACACAAGTGCTCGTCTCCGGTGAAAAGGGCGGCAGCCAGGCAAAACCATTACTCATGGCTGGTATTATCGGAGGTCTATACGACTTCATCGTGGCAACCTTCGGCTGGTGGAACGAGAATTTCACTACCCGCGTATGCGGCCTCGGCGAAATGCTGGCCGAGAAAGCCAAGCTGGTATTCAAGGTTAATACGGGTGCTGCCGTGCTCGGTCTGGGTTACATCGTAGGACTGAAATACGCGTCCATCATCTGTGCCGGCTCACTGGCCGTATGGTGGATTATCATCCCCGGTATGTCCATGATTTGGGGAGATTCCGTACTGAACCAATGGAACCCCGAAATCACGGCAACCATAGGCGCTATGGCTCCGGAAGAAATCTTCAAATACTATGCCAAGAGCATCGGTATCGGTGGCATTGCCATGGCAGGTATCATCGGCATTATCAAGTCTTGGGGCATCATCAAGAGTGCCGTAGGACTGGCTGCCAAGGAAATGGGAGGTAAGTCCAACGTGGAAGCCAGTGTGAAACGCACACAGCGGGACATCTCCATGAAGATTATCGCCATCGGTTCCATCATCACGCTGCTGCTGGTTGTTCTCTTCTTCTACTTCGATGTGATGCAGGGCAACTTGACACATACCATTGTAGCTATCCTGCTTGTTGCAGGTATCGCTTTCCTGTTCACCACCGTGGCAGCCAATGCCATTGCGATTGTGGGCACAAACCCCGTATCCGGAATGACGCTGATGACATTAATCCTGGCATCCGTAGTCATGGTAGCCGTAGGGCTGAAAGGTCCCGAAGGGATGGTTGCGGCACTGGTGATGGGCGGTGTTGTATGTACGGCACTGTCCATGGCGGGAGGCTTCATCACAGACTTGAAAATCGGTTACTGGCTGGGTAGCACGCCTGCCAAGCAGGAAACCTGGAAGTTTCTCGGAACCATCGTTTCCGCCGCTACCGTAGGTGGGGTAATGATTATCCTGAACAAGACATACGGTTTCACCAGCGGACAGCTGGCCGCTCCGCAAGCCAATGCCATGGCGGCCGTTATCGAACCGTTGATGAACGGTGTGGGTGCGCCCTGGCTGCTCTACGGCATCGGTGCAGTGCTGGCCGTCATCCTCAACTTCTGCAAGATTCCCGCACTGGCATTTGCATTGGGTATGTTCATCCCATTGGAACTGAATGTTCCGTTGGTAGTGGGCGGTGCCATCAACTGGTACGTGACCAGCCGCAGCAAGGATGCCGCTCTCAATGCCGAACGCGGGGAGAAAGGTACCCTGCTTGCCTCCGGTTTCATTGCCGGCGGTGCATTGATGGGCGTGGCAAGTGCTGCCATGCGTTTCGGAGGAATCAACCTCGTAAACGATGCATGGTTGCAGAACACCTGGTCCGAAGTGCTGGCGCTGGGTGCTTATGCCATTCTGATATTCTACCTCATCAAAGCTTCCATGAAAACCAAATAATTTTTAAATATTTAGAACATGAAGAAGATTCTGCTTTTATCTTTTCTATTTGCAACGACCATGTTATCTGCACAAAAGCCCGTTGAGCTACCTTTGTGGCCCAACGGTGCCCCCAATAACAACGAACTGACCGGAACCGAACAAGGCCGGAACAACGGAGGCGTCTCCAATGTTACCGAACCTACCCTTACAGTGTACCCTGCCCCCCACCCTAACGGCATGGCCATCATCATGTGTCCGGGAGGCGGCTACGGGGGGCTGGCCATGAAGCACGAGGGACACGACATGGCTCCCTGGTTCAACACACAAGGCATCACCTATGCAGTACTGAAATACCGTATGCCCAACGGACACCATGAAGTGCCCCTTTCCGATGCCGAACAAGCCATCCGAATGGTACGCAAACATGCTGCCGAATGGGGTGTCAATCCTCAGCGCGTAGGCATCATGGGCGCTTCTGCCGGTGGACACCTGGCAGCTTCGCTTGCCACACTATACAGCAGTGACAAAACCCGTCCCGACTTCCAGATATTGTTCTATCCGGTGATTTCCATGCAGAAAGGCGTTACCCATGGAGGTTCCCGTAAGAACCTTATCGGAGAAAACCCATCTCAGGAACTGGAACAAAAGTATTCACTTGAAAGACAAGTGTCCCCACGCACTCCGCAAGCTTTCATCATGCTTTCTTCGGACGATGACGCAGTGCCGCCCATCAACGGCATCGGTTACTTCCTTGCCCTGCGCGACCATAAAGTACCTGCCAGCCTGCATGCCTACCCCACCGGCGGACATGGCTGGGGATTCCGGGACAACTTCACCTACAAGCGTCAATGGACGGAAGAACTGGAGAAGTGGTTGCGTGAAGGGCTCGTATTCCCGGTCTCTGAACCTACCACAAAGAAATAAAAGCAATTATGAATAAAAAGTATTTTTTACTCACTTGCCTCGCAGCGTTTCCCTTTGCCCTGACTGCTCAGGAGAACAACCGCTACGAAGAGATTACCAACCCCAAGCTGACAAGCATCAACCGGGAGCCTGCCCGCAGCACGTTCACCTCCTACGTCACGGAGGCCGATGCCGTCATCAATGACCGCAAGAACGGAACCTACCGCCTATCCCTCAACGGGAAATGGAAATTCCATTACGTGGAAGCCTTCGCCGACCGCCCCACGGACTTCATGATGGACCGTGTGGACGCCAGCCGCTGGCCGGACATCAATGTACCCGGAAACTGGGAGTTGCAGGGATTCGGCACGCCCATCTACGTGAACCATCCCTATGAGTTCTGTTCTTCGGGCTATTCTCCTTATTGGGACAAGCCCAATCCTCCATACGTTCCCCAAGAATGGAATCCCACCGGCACCTACCGCCGCGAGTTCACTCTTCCGGGAGACTGGGACGATAAGGAAATTTTCCTGAGTGCCGACGGCGTACGCGGGGCAGCCTTCTACTACCTCAACGGCAAGTTTGTAGGCATGAGTAAAGATGCAAAGACTCCGGCGCGTTTCAACGTCAGCACCATTGCCAAGAAAGGGAAGAATGTCATTGCCATTCAGATACACCGCTTTTCCGATGCCAACTATCTGGAATGCCAGGACTTCTGGCGCATCAGTGGTATCGAACGGGACATTTACTTATATGCCCAGCCTCAAATCCATCTCACGGACTTCAAGGTGGAGTCTCCTTTGGATGAGAACTACCGGAACGGTATCCTCAAGGTAAAGGTGCAGTTTACCAATGAAAGCGGACAAAATTCCCCATTTGTCGTTGGTTACCGCCTGCTGGACAAGAACGACCAGCAGATAGCCCAGTCCTCTACTCAAGTCAGCGGTGACCAAACGGAAGTGGAATTCACCAAGAAGACCATCCAGGAACCCCTGCAATGGACAGCCGAAACGCCCAACCTCTATACCCTCGTCGTCAGCTTGAAGCGCCCGAACGGAGATGTGATTGAAGCGACAAGCTGCAAAGTAGGTTTCCGTACAGTGGAAATCAAGGACAAGCAACTGTTGGTAAACGGACAACCTATCCTCGTGAAAGGCGTGAACTATCACGAACACAACGAGAATACCGGTCACTATGTCTCCGAAGAACTGATGAAGAAAGATTTCGAGCTTTGGAAGAGATACAATGTCAATACCGTACGCACTTGCCACTATCCCCAGCAGGAACGTTTCTACGAACTCTGTGACGAATATGGTATCTACGTCATCGACGAAGCCAATATCGAAAGTCACGGCATGGGTTACGACTTGCGGGTAGGCGGTACGCTGGGAAACAATCCGCTCTTCATGAATGCCCATCTCGACCGTACCATGAATATGTACGAACGGGACAAGAACCATCCGTCAGTCATCATCTGGTCGCTGGGCAACGAAGCCGGAAACGGATTGAATTTCTACGTCACCTACAACACCTTGAAGACGCTCGACAGCCGTCCCATCCAGTATGAACGCGCACTGTTGGAATGGAATACGGACATCTACTGCCCGATGTACGCTTCCCCTTCCTATCTGGAGAAGTATGCCCGGAACAAGGAGATGACGCGTCCCCTCATTCTTTGCGAGTATGCCCATGCCATGGGCAACAGCCTCGGCAACTTCCAGGAGTATTGGGACATCATCGAAAAATATCCCATCCTCCAGGGTGGCTGTGTCTGGGATTGGGTAGACCAGGGCTTTGCCGCCAAGACTGACGATGGCCGTAAATACTGGACTTATGGCGGCGACTATGGCGAGAACGGCACTCCCTCTGACGGTAATTTCTGCATCAACGGCGTGGTATACCCCGACCGCAGTGTCAAGCCGCAGACAGAAGAGATGGGAAAAGTATACCAGAACATCAAGTTCCTTGATTTCGACAAGCAGACTTCCACCGTGAAAATCCGCAATGATTTCTCCTTCACCAATCTCGACAAGTACGACTTCTACTACATCATCCGCGACCATGGAAAGGAAGTCTACCGTGGCAAGATTGAAAATATCCATGCTGCACCGGGCAAGACGGTAACCACCGGCTTCCTGAACGGCATACCCAAAGAGAAACAGACAACGGGAGATGTGCGTATCGAGTTCTATGCAGCCATCAAGACGGCAGAGCCTTTCCTCCCGGCCGGCACGGTCATCGCACGCGAACAGACCTACGTCCATACTTTCTACAAGAAAGAGGCTACGGCACAGCAGCCCGCCACTTCTAAGGAAGAGGGAAATTTGGTGGCGTTCTCCGGTCCCGACTTCAAAGCCACCTTCGACAAGCAAAGCGGTCTGCTCACCTCCTATTTATACAAGAAGCACGAGTACATACTGAACGGTCAAGGTCCCCGTCCCTTCTTCTGGCGTGCACCGACGGACAATGATTATGGAGCCAACCTCCCCGTCCGCCTCAAAGCCTGGAAAGAGGCAAGCTATCAGGAACCGAAAGCCGAAAGCTTCCAAGTGACTCCGGGCAGCAATGCCACGACAGTAAAGGTGACCTACCGTTTTCCGCAGACAGAGGCCCGTTGGAACATCACCTATAAGATATATGCCAGCGGAGTCATCAAGGTAGACAACCGGTTCGTGGCCGAAGGAGACCAAGCTCCGATGATACCGCGTGTGGGCCTGCGGATGCAGTTGCCGGAAAGCTTTACAGACTTGACCTACTACGGTCGCGGTCCGAAAGAGAATTACCGAGACCGCCGTACCTCCCAGTTCATCGGAGAGTACGCCATCCCGGTCAAGGATATGTACGAGCCGTATGTCCGCCCACAGGAGAACAACCATCGCACGGACATCTATTGGTGCGCCCTTACCGATAAGACGCAACGTGGTTTGCTGCTCATCGCCGACCGCACCTTTGAGCTGAACGCCTCCAACTATCCCCTGGAAAGTATGGACAGCGGCGATACGATTGACAACGGCGCTCCGCGTACCGAAAAGACCCATCACCGCCACCTCACCGACCCTCTGCCGGAAAAGATGGTCGATTTGTTCATTGATTACCGCATGATGGGTGTCGGTGGAGACGACAGTTGGGGCGCAACCGCCCATGAGCCCTATCTGATTCGTCCGGGCAAAGAGAACGCCATTGAATACGGTTTCTCCCTTGTTCCGTTCGATAAAAAGGAGGATTATAAATATTTAATCCAGCAATATTGAATTTAATCCCTCCGGATTAAGCTTTTATAAAAAGGATGTAGTAAATTTGCTGCATCCTTTTTACGTTTAAGAACAATAATAATCAAAAGAGAGAAAAATGAAAACAATGACTAAATTTATGTTCAGCGCCCTCTGCGCCGCAGCCATGGTAACTTCCGTTTCTGCCCAGGGAGGGAAAGATATGTTGAGCAATGGAATAAAGTATCTGGATGTGCCATACGTAGCCCATACACTGGAGGCAGATGGTCCCGAGGAACTCGTCATCAACTGCGATGAGGTAGACTGCACCACGCTGGTGGAATATGTGCTGGCAGAGACACTCACTCCCAAATTAGCCGACGGGGACATCTCGGAAAGCGCTTTCGCCGATAACCTGCAAAAAATCCGTTACCGTGACGGTAAAATCGACGGGTACACTTCCCGCCTGCATTATATTGCCGACTGGATAAACAATGGCGTACGCAACGGCTTCCTTCAAGATGTAACGGGCGCCATGAGTCCCGACACCGAACGGTTGTCTATCTCCTACATGTCTTCCCATCCCCAACTTTACAAGCAGCTGGCCAATTCGCCGGAGAACGTAGCCAAAATGAAGAAGATTGAGCAATCCTTGTCCGGCAAGGAAGTTCACTATCTTCCCAAAGCCAAACTCCCCGCCGATGGTCTCCCGTGGATTAAAGACGGCGATATCATAGCCATCACCACCAACACTCCGGGGCTGGATGTAGCCCACATGGGAATCGCTTTCTATGCGGATAACAAACTCCTGCTGGTACACGCTTCCTCTACCGACAAGAAAGTGGTCGTCTCCAAAGTCCCCTTGTCCCAAATGCTGAAAGACAATAATAAGTGGACGGGAATACGGGTGCTGAGGATGAAGAAATAAAATGAAATACTATAATATGGAAAAGGCGATGAAGAATCAAATCTTCATCGCCTTTTCCGTATATAGGATTGTTCGTTCCTATTCCTCCACGACAATATATTCATCAATATTCCGTGTTTCTTTACTGAAGTTCACACCTACTTTCACTAATTTCCTGCCATCCAAGGTATAAGGAATCAGATACCCCTTCTCATCTATTTGCTTCAGAGCTGCGTCGGCTGTACCGTCCAGTTTGAACTCAAAAACATAAATAGCGGTAGGAGTATGAACTACTGCGTCCGCACGACCACGGCTGCTGCGAACCTCGGACCGGATAAACTGTCCCAGCAAAGTAAACACTACATGAAAAATAACCTGATAATGACGTTCCGTATCATCACTCAACTCGTACGGAATACCGGAGAAGAATATCTTAAGACGCTCCATAAACGCCTCCACATCCCCACTCTTCAATTCACGCATGAATTTAGCGATGTGGAAACCAGTTTCATCATCAGTAACTTTAGTATAAAAAGGAACCAGAAAATTGAGGAAACCATAACAAACTTCATCATTCGGAAATTGAAGCGTATAAAGGCAAACCTCTTTATCATAAGCTTTTATAGTCAAGTAACCGCTCTGATAAATCATAGGCAGAGGATTATTAGCTTCTGCACGATATTCAGAGAAGGCAGAGGCAGTAACCTCTACGCCATTCAGCAAAAGGCGAAGATCATAGTCACTCTTTTTTAATAAATCCACCAAATAAGTAGGTGTACCCGTCTGAAACCAGAAGTTGCCGAACTTCAATTTCTGGAATACATTCAGAAGGCTGAAAGGGTTAAAAAGCCCCACCGAAGTATCTTCACAAAAATGATAGCCGTCATATTTCTTTGCCAAACGAAAAATCGTTTCCTCCAAAGTCAGTTCTTCATTCTCACTTAACCGTTGTATTTCCGGGCCAAATGTTTTTATAAGTTCATCTTGTGTAATGCCGCACAAAGCATTGTATGCTCTATCCATGCTGATATCATTCAGCTGATTCAAGTCACTGAACACACTTACTTGCGCAAACTTGGTCACTCCGGTCAGGAAAACAAAACGAAGATAACGGTCAGCGCTCTTCAAGACACCGTAGAACGCTTTCAATATTTTCCGATACTCATCCAGCAAGTTCTCATCCAAGACCGCTTGAAGCAATGGCTTGTCATACTCATCAATCAGCACAACAACCTGCTTTCCCGTCAGCGTGCATGCCCGCTCTATCACGTAAGCAAAACGCTCCTCCGGACTACGGTCTTCCTTCTCCTGACCATAGAGCAGCTCCCATTTCTCCAGATATTGATTAAGCATAGCCGTCAGGTCAGCAGCAGTTTCATATTTCCGGGCATTCAAGTCAAGATGTAGAACAGGATACTGTTCCCACTTCGTTTCCAACTGTTCGATGGCCAAGCCCTGAAACAAGTCTTTGCGTCCTTGAAAGTAAGCTTCGAAAGTGGAAATGAGCAGACTCTTGCCAAACCGACGGGGACGGCTTAGGAAATAAGGAGTAGAAGTAGATGCTATTTGATAAATCATAGCAGTTTTATCTACATAAAGAAAACCGCCTTCACGTAGTTTATCAAAAGTCTGTATGCCTATCGGCAGCTT
>ENA-OPDG01001972-OPDG01001972.1-human-gut-metagenome-genome-assembly--contig:-NODE-1972-length-12539-cov-3.926306_pt1 | contig 12539 bp, 13 predicted proteins | sample MGYA00241259_ERZ501498 | MGnify/ENA primary metagenome ERZ501498 (study PRJEB25962, sample SAMEA2042582) | human gut metagenome | biome: human gut; feature: human-associated habitat; material: faeces... | reverse complement strand
AGATCGCCAATGCGGATTCCTTTATCAGCCGTCTGCCGCAGGGGTATGACACGATGCTTTACGGAGATGGGAGCAACTTATCTCAGGGACAGCAGCAGCTCATCGCGATCGCAAGAGCGGCGATCGCAAAACCTCCGGTACTGATCTTAGACGAGGCGACAAGTTCGATCGACACAAGGACGGAGCGTTTGATCGAAAAAGGCATGGATGCCATTATGGAGGGAAGAACCGTATTTGTCATTGCACACAGGCTCTCAACCGTAAGAAATTCCAATGCGATCATGGTACTTGAAAAAGGTGAGATCATTGAGCGCGGCAGTCATGACGAGCTTTTAGAGCAGAAAGGCAGATATTATCAGTTATATACAGGACAGTTTGAATTGGAGTGATGTTAGGGTGAAAAATGAGATTTTTGATGTTGAAATGTTAAGAAGACGGTTTATCCGGCCGTATTTTATAGAGCTTGGACTTACGGTGGGACAGGGACAGCCGCACATTTTAAAGGAACTGAGGGAGCACGGTGCAATGAACCAGAAAGAATTGTCTGATGCCTGCCTGATCGAAGTTACGACGATGTCGCGGACGATCGACCGGTTAGAAAAGATGGGACTTGTAAAGCGGGAGAGCAATCCCGCCTGCCGCCGTTCCTGGACGATTGCACTCACGGAAGAAGGATGTGAGATGGCGGATAAAGTTATTGAGATATTTGAGATGGCAGATGGTATAATGAAAAGCGGAATGAGTGAGAGTGAGCTGGAAACATTGTCTGCCGGGCTTGAAAAAGTAAAGGAAAATCTGTGGACGGCAATCAAGGATAATGAAGAAAATATGAGGTAAACAAAATACAAACTGAAATCAAATATGGAATGAAATCAAGTGTAATAGTAAACACAGCATTTGAAGAAAAGGAGAGAAATGCAATGGGCTATTTAATTTCAGAGACAACAAAAGAAGAGCGGGAGAAGATCGTGGCGGAATCATTAGGAAATATTGATGCAGCCTGTGATGGCTGCATGTCCGGACTCGTGGAAATGTATCAGGATTACATCGACGGGAAATTGAACATAGCGGGTACTATGCCTTGAAAAATCTTATGGAATCGCTTAAGATATCATTAATTAGGCGGTAAATCCTAATAATGATTTTTGAAATGCCTCAACAGATGGCATTTCCCAGGCATCAAGATGTTGTAGCATCATGATGCCATAGAGGCGGCAGTACCACATCTTAGTCGATCGGTGCCTGCCGTCTTCTAATTTATAGTCTTCTTTCTCACGCTTATTAGAGCGTTCCACGGAAGTTCTTCGATTGTATTCCTTTTCCCATGCTTTTGAGTCTCTTGGCGGTATGTTAAACAGCCTTGGATTATCCTCGGTAAAGATGTGCACGGTTCTGCCGTATTTTGCTGGCGAACAGGGATGTTCACAGAAACAGCCACGTTTCCGGTTAGCCTTTGGACACCGGTATTTCGCCCGGTGTTTAGCAGCTTCATAACCATCTTTATGCATGCGTAAGCCCAACTTACAGACAGGAACGCCATCATCGTCGATTGTGAAATCATTCTTATAAGTGAAGTGTCCGGTATGACCGGGGCTCAAGTCGATAAAAGGCGTGATCTTTTCCCGACAACAGTATTCATAGACAGCATAAGCATCATGGGCGGAATCCAGAAGGAGTTTTTCAATCCGGAATTCAGGAAGATATGCTTTCATCGTGAAAAAGGAATGTAGAAACGAAAGCATGTCATGCCGGGAAGCCCGTTCCAAAAGCGGAAATATGGGAAGGTCGCTGTGAGAATCGGATGCCACGTACATGTAGAGATGGTAGCCGAAAAAATAGCATTGGATAGGAGGATATCTTAAGTATCTTCCATTTTAGAGTTATTTTGTTAAAAAGTGTCAAAAGAGTGATATTGACGAGTCAGTTCAGTTATAGAGATGATGAAAGAAAATGATTAATATAAAGATACACCAGAAGAGAGGTGAACATAAATCACACTGTCACAGAGAGGAGAAAATGTATGAAAAAAAGAATTCTAGCAGCTATGCTTACTTTGTCTATGGTTGTGTCCATGACAGCATGCGGAAATTCAGAAGCAGGAGGATCAAAGGATTCAGCTAAAAATAACGGTAATGGGGATGAACCATATACAGTTACCATGGTTCTGAATGGAAGCACACAGCCGGATGAAGAAAGAATCGAACAAAAAATCAATGAGATTCTTGAACCGGAACTTAATGCGAATCTTGATATTGTTGTGCTGCCGTGGGCAAGTGCAAGCCAGCAGTTACAGCTTATGTTATCAGGGGATGAAAAAATTGATGTCTTTTATACCCAGGCAACCAATGCAGTGCAGTATATGAATGCAGGACAGATTGTAGACATGTCTGAACTGATTGATAAATATGGAACAAATATCAAACAGATTTATGGAGAGGATATAGCTAAGATCAATCAGATCGAAGGCTTTGTATATGGCGTGCCAAATCAGATTGAACGAGGAAGTATTCCTGCCATATTTATGAGAAAAGATCTGGTGGAAAAGTACAATATTGATACAACACAGATTAAAGAACCAAAAGATCTGGAAAGTGTTTTTGAGACAGTAAAAGCGGGAGAGCCGGATATGACAATGTTATATTCGAGCAGTGAGAATGATGCACCGGCTACAAGATTATTCCGTGGAGATACTCTGTCAGATAACAATTATCTTGGTGTACTCATGGATCAGACGAACAGCACAAAATTAGAAAACTTCTTTGCGACAGACTGGTTTAAAGATACAACTACCATGCTGCATGACTGGTATCAGAAGGGATATATCAGCCAGGATGCAGGAACTAACACAGAGAACTGGAGAACAGTATGCAAGGCTGGAAATTTATTTTCACTGTTTTTTTCTTATCATCCTGGAACACCGGTAGAATTTGAAAGCTCCACCGGCTATGATTTTGAGATCGTGCCATTTTATAACGAACCGATCATAAATAGCTCATCCTATAATGGTGTTACATTCTCAATTGCCCAGAATTCAGAAAATCCGGAGAAAACAATGGAAGTACTGGATTATATCTACGGAAGTTCAGAGATCATGAATCTTTTAAACTGGGGTGAACAGGATAAAGACTATGTGATAGAAGATGCTGATAATGGCATTATCAATTTCCCGGAAGGAATCACTTCTGATAATGCAGGCTATAACTTAAACCTTGGATGGGAATTGCCAAATCAGTTTATTGCTTATAAATGGACTGGTTCAGATCCGCAATTATGGGAAAAAATGGAAGAATTTAACGGTTCTGCAAAGAGCTCCAAAGCAGTAGGATTTTTATTTGACAGCAGTAATTGTTCAAGTGAGATCGCAGCTCTTTCCAATATTGTAAAACAATACAGCGGAGCACTTTACAGCGGTTCCGGAGATCCAGATGAACTTATTCCGGAATTGTTAGAAGCATTAGATGATGCGGGAATCAATGAAGTGATCCAGGCAAAACAGGAACAGTTAGATGCTTTTCTTGCAGCAAAATAATCAGGTTCAGAAGGAAAGTCCCACAGATACAACGTGGGACTTTTTCATAAAAGGAGAAACTTATGAAGAAGAAAAAGAACAAAGTTAAGGAATATCTGCCGCTCTATCTGATGATGCTTCCGGGATTATTATATCTGCTGATCAATAATTATCTTCCGATGACAGGTATTATACTTGCTTTTAAAAAGTTGAATTTTTCAAAAGGAATTTTGGCAAGCCCGTGGGCAGGACTGGATAATTTTAAATTTTTGTTCTCGTCAAAAGATGCCTGGATTATTACAAGAAATACATTGCTATATAATATAGCGTTTATTCTTGTCAATATGGTCGTTGGAATTGCAATCGCAATTTTAATCTGTGAAGTTAAGAACACAAAAATGAAAAAAATATACCAGAGTGCTATATTATTGCCATTTTTGATGTCGATGGTCATTTTAAGCTATATTGTGTATGCACTTTTAAGTGCCGAAAATGGTCTTGTAAACAATACGATCCTGCCATTACTGCATATAGATCCGATCCAGTGGTATCAGAAACCAAAATACTGGCCGGCGATTCTTATCATTGCAAACTGCTGGAAAGGAGTGGGATACGGATGTCTGATTTATATTGCATCGCTGATCGGTATTGATCCGACTTATTATGAGGCAGCAAGACTGGATGGAGCCACAAAGTGGCAGGAAATCACAAAAATCACATTGCCATGCCTGGTACCGACAATCATTACGCTGTTATTATTGAGCATTGGAAGAATCTTCTATTCTGATTTTGGATTATTTTATCAGGTTCCGATGAACTCCGGTGTGTTGTTCCCAACAACAAACGTAATTGATACGTATGTATATCGTGCATTGATCGAACAGGGAAATATCAGTATGTCATCCGCAGCGGGTGTATACCAGTCATTAGTAGGTTTTGTCATTGTCATGTTAAGTAACTGGATCGTTAGACGTGTAGATAAAGACAGAGCATTGTTTTAGGAGGAGAGTCCATTATGACAAATTCAAAAAAAACAAAGAGATACCAGTTTTGGATCAATCTGATACTGATAGTGATGACATTGACTATTATTTTACCATTTTTGCTGGTATTTATTTCATCCATCACGGATGAAACAGTGTTGATCCGGAATGGATATTCCTTTTTCCCGGAAAAAATAAGCTTTTATGCATATCAGTATATTATCAGACAGGGAGAGAAAATACTCCGTGCGTATGGCGTTACAATTTTTATTACGGTAGTAGGTACCTTTTTTAATCTGATGTTTTCAGCATTACTGGCATATCCGCTGTCTGTGAAGACATTGCCTTATAGAAGGCAGATTACTTTTTTTGTATTTTTTACAATGTTATTTAATGGCGGTTTAGTACCTACATATCTGATGTATGTAAATTATTTTCATATAAAAAATACAATATGGGCACTGATAATTCCTAATTTGTTGCTGAGTGCGAACAATGTGCTGATGATACGGAGCTATTTTATGACAAGTATTCCGGAAGCATTGTATGAAGCGGCAAAAATTGATGGCGCAGGACATACAAAAATCTTTTTTCAAATTACGTTTCCACTTGGTAAACCTATCCTTGTAACCATGGGATTATTTTCGGCACTGGCATATTGGAACGACTGGACAAATGGTTTATACTATTTATCAGGAAATCAGGGACAGAAATTATATAGTATCCAGAATCTTTTGAATCAGATGATCACTGATATCCAGTATCTTGCAAGCGGTAAGGTTGCCGGAAATATAGGGGCAGAAGTTGCAAAACTTCCGACAACGTCCATAAGGATGGCAATTGCTTTTATAGCAATGCTTCCATTATTTATCATTTATCCGTTTTTACAGAAATATTTCGCAGAGGGTATTACGCTAGGGGCAGTAAAAGGTTAAAGGAATATCATGGCGTTTGGAAAAAAGATGAATTTAAAAAGACGAAAAAAGAAATCTTTAGCACAACAGAGTAAGCAAATATTAATTTTAATGACAGTCATTCTGGTAATTATTCTGGGAGGATGCACTTATGTTTTAAACAAAACAAGTGGGCAGATTTACGAACAGATGAGCCAGATGGCACAGCTGTATGCGCAGGAGCTTGACAATCGTTTTTTGAGGATCAGCCGGAATCTTTTTTCTGCGATCATGGATACCAATGAGACAAATTCCACGTTCTGGGGAAATGTAAATCTGATGAAGAATGGGGATTATTCGGAGTATGCGATCGGAAAACTCAGAGAAGAATATTTTTCTTCAGCATGGGAATATGGAACGGAATACAGGATTTTTTTATACACACATGATACGGATAAATTATATCAGCTTTCCCTGTCTTCGGATGGAAATTACACAATGTCACCTGATATTGCAGCGTCTATCCGTGAACAGATAGACAAATTAGATGAAAAGACATATGCAGTGAAGCGGAAGTGGGATGTTTTGGAGTGTGATAATGAGGTATATATCTGTAAAATTGCACAAAAAAATGGAATTGTATTAGGATGCATTGTAAATGTAAAAAGTATCTTAGAACCATTCTCAAAGCTTTCGTTGGGAAAGCATGGATATGTAAGCCTTGTCGATCAGGATGAGGTCTGTATAGGTATGTTAGACCAGAGCGGAATCATATCAGAGCCGCAAAGTATGAATACCAAAAATACTTATACGATCCGTCAGGGATTATCCAGAGCACCCTTTGAGATCCAGGATCGGGATTTCTTTAGGCGGTGTCTTAAGCCTGATGGCGGGAAGTCTGCTCGGAATGACAGTATTGATCTTTATGATTCTTATTATGAGTGGGATATCGCTATTTCATGTGTATTCCAATATTATGAAACCGCTTAAAGTGTTCACACAAAACCTTCAGCAATATGATGAGGGTGGATATATGCTGAACATGACGGAAGGAAATCTGCTTGAATTAGAGCAGATTGATGGAAAATTCCGTACAATGATCCATCAGATCCGCAAATTGAAGATCACGCTATATGAACGGGAATTAGAGAAACAGAAAATTGAGATGGATTATCTGAAAATGCAGATCCGGCCGCATTTTTATTTGAATTGCCTGAACTTTATTTACAGCATGATCGACTTTGGCGATTATGAACACGCAAGGGCAATGACAAAAATCACTTCGGATTATCTTTCATATATTTTTCGGAATACAACGGACAGAGTTCCGGTTTTAGCGGAATCAAAGCATTGTGAAGATTATTTAAAAATCCTGCTGCTGAGGTATCCGGATAAGTTTACCTATTATATTGAAGTTCATGATGAAGTGGCAGATGCGGAGATATTTCCATTCTTAATACAGGTTTATGTTGAAAATGCTGCAAAACAGGCATTGATGGCAGATGAAAAAATGCTGATCTCAGTTACGGTATATCCTGAGGACAGGGACGATGAAAAATACGTTAATATTTTTATCTCGGATACGGGAAAGGGATTTCCGGACGAAATATTATGTAAACTACAAAATGGACAAAACATTTCTGACAATGGAAAACATATCGGTATTTGGAACTGTATGAGGCGGTTTCAGTATTATTATGGGGATCAGGGAGAGATCCATTTCAGCAATAGTCCATTAGGTGGTGCCGTTGTGGATATTCATGTTCCATATAAAATCGGAAGGAGCGATACACAGGAATGAAATTATTGCTGGTGGATGATGAACGTTATGTGATTGAAAGTATAAAGAAAAATATCTGCTGGGAGCGGACAGGTATTACTGAGATTTATACAGCATTTACTATGAAACAGGCACAGGAAATTATAACAGCTGTTAAAATGGACATTATTATCAGTGATATTGTGATGCCTGCTGCAACAGGATTTGATCTGGTGCAATGGGTGAGGGAGCAGAATTTCAGGATACAGGTTATTTTTTTGACCAGTTATGCGGAATTTGACTATGCAAGACGTGCGATACAGCTGGAAAGCGTTGAATATCTGCTAAAGCCAATTGATTTTGAAAAACTGGAGGAAGCATTAAAAAAAGCAGAACAGGCAGTGCTTCAGGAAAAACATATCGAAAAACTTACAGAAGCGAGTGAGCAGTGGGAAAAAGACCGGATAATCCTGCAAAAGGATATCTGGAGAAATTTATTGAGCGGTAACATGACACAAAACCAGTTCTGCGAATCTGCAAAAAGGATGGATCTGTATCAGGATGGATTGATATATTTTAAACTGATCTGCTTTTATATGGATCATAAAGCGGAAGAGACACAAAAGTGGGACCCTTCCACCATCGAATTTGTCATGCAAAATGTGTTGACGGAGTTATTTCATTCCTTTTATGCCAGAGTGGACACCGTATTTTGTGAAAACGAATGTCGATACTGGGTGGTTCTGTCAACGGATAAAATGCCGGAGGAAGGAGAAAAAATAAGGGAAAAAGATCTGCTCAATCATTTTGTGCAATGGATGACAGATCATGTACATTCCTATTTTTGGTGTGGAGCGGGAAATTGGAGTGGATTTTCTGAAGTGACCGCACAGGCTGACGATTTGCGGAAGATGCGTGAAAGCAGTCTGTCGGTATGGAATGAGGTTATATATCTGTATGAGTTCCAGCCAAGTGGAACAGTCTATAAAAATCCGGAGCTGGATACATGGAAAACCCTTTTGGCAGAGGAGGAAGTGGAAGCAGTCATAGCAAGCATACGCAGTTATCTGGAGACAGTCAGGAAGAATGAGATGATCACACGGCAGTTTTTGCTGTCATTAAGGACGGATGTTACACAGATGGTGTATGTATGGCTGTCAGAGATGGGGATTTATGCCAATGCACTTTTTTCAGATAAAGAGAGTGAGAATTCCATGCTCGGTGCTGTAAATGGATTTAACGAAATGATGGAGTATGTAGAAAATCTGATGCGGAAAGCGGTTGGATATAAATTATATATCACAAAAGAAGACTCTGTCGCAGATCAGATATGTACCTATATTGACAGTCATTTCAGGGAAGAGATACACAGAGATGAACTGGCAGAATTAGTCTATTTGAATACAGACTATATGTCTCGGATGTTCAAAAAAGAAAAGGGAGTATCTATAAGCAATTATATATTGCAGAAAAGGGTAGACGAAGCAAAAAAACTTTTGTGTGGCAGCAGTCTTCCAATCAATACGGTTTCATTACATATTGGATATAGTAATTTTTCCTATTTTACAAAAATGTTTAAGGAGAATACAGGATTGACGCCACTGGAATATAGAAGAAAATTTGGAGAGGAAACATACGTATGACAGAACAGAAATTAACAGAACTTTTGAGAGACATGTCTCTGGAAGAAAAAGTAAATCAGATGAGTCAGGTGACAGGAGGATTTTTTAATGGTGAAATCGTTGTCACAGGTCCTATGGCGGATAAGGGATTTACAGAAGACAATGTAAATCTTGCAGGATCAGTCATCGGATCCATGGGCGCTGAAACCCTGAAAAGTATACAAAAAAACTATATGGAAAAGCATCCGCACCATATTCCATTACTGTTTATGCTAGATGTCATAAATGGTTATAAGACGGTGTTTCCAATTCCGCTTGCGCAGGGAGCTTCCTTTGAACCGGAATTGTCAGAACAGTGTGCATCTGTGGCAGCAAAGGAGGCTTCGGTCAGCGGTCTTCATGTGACATTTGCACCTATGACAGATCTGGTAAGAGATGCAAGGTGGGGACGTGTCATGGAATCAACGGGAGAAGATCCTTACCTGAACAGTCTATTCTGTGCAGCAATGGTGCGTGGATTTCAGGGAAACAGCCTGAAAGATAACTATGCAATTGCAGCATGTGTCAAACATTTTGCAGGATATGGTGCACCGACAGCAGGGAGAGATTATAATACGGTAGAACTTTCCGAACATACATTCAGAGAGTTCTATCTGCCATCGTATCAGGCGGGAATCGATGCAGGTGCAGCTCTTGTTATGACATCTTTTAATACAGTTAACGGAATCCCGGCAACCGGAAATAAAAAGTTGATGCGGGACATTTTAAGAGAGCAGATGAAGTTCGATGGTGTACTTATATCAGACTGGGCAGCCATCGAGGAGACCATTTATCACGGATATTGTGCAGACAGAGAAGAAGCAGCAGTGCGTGCAGTGGAAGCAGGCGTAGATATTGACATGATGACAGGAATTTACAGTGAAAATCTGTGTCAGATGGTCAGGGATGGAAAAATAAAAGAAGAACTTATAGATGAGGCATGTCTTCGTATTCTGCGGCTTAAAAATAAGCTGGGACTCTTTGAGAATCCATATAAAGATGCAGATCAGAAAAAAGAACAGGAATATATTTTATGTGAGGAGCACCGGAAACTGGCTAGGGAAGCTGCAAAAAAATCTTTTGTTTTGTTGAAAAATGAGGAACATATTCTGCCTTTAGAGCAACAGAAAAAGATTGCCTTTATTGGTCCGTATGTAGATAACAGAAACCTGCTTGGGGCATGGTCGTTTATCGCAGATGCAAAAGATGTTATGACGCTGCATGAGGCAGTACAGGAACAGTACGTTTCAGAAAACAGTACATTTTGCCAGGGATCACCAATGTTAGGGGCGGATGTATGTCTGGAAGGATTTGGAGAACAACAGCAGCAATCCTATACTAAGGAGCAGGAGGAACATATGCTGCAAGAGGCGGTACAGGCAGCAGAAGAGGCAGATATCGTAGTACTTGCAATAGGAGAAGACCGTTTACAGTCGGGTGAAGCAACCAGTAACGCAAATATCAGAATCCCTGAGGTACAGGAAGCATTGCTTGATAGAATTGCGGAAGTCAATCAAAATATTGTAGTGGTTTTATTTTCAGGACGTCCGTTAGACATACGTGAAATAAACAAAAAGGCAAAATCTATCCTTCAGGTGTGGCTGCCTGGAACGGAAGGGGCGCGGGCAATTGTGGACACTTTATTTGGAAAGTATAATCCAAGTGGAAAACTGCCTATGAGCTTTCCATATTGTGTAGGACAGGTACCAGTACATTATAATGAATATTCAACAGGACGCCCACATATAGAAGGCAAAGATAAAGACAGATTCCGCTCGAAATATCTGGATATTCCAAATGAGCCATTGTATCCATTTGGATATGGCCTGAGTTACACAACATTTGAGGTATCAGATATTCATTTGGATCGGACATGGATGGATACATCGGGACAGATCGAAGCGGAGGTAACTGTAAAAAATACAGGAAATTGCACGGGAACAGAAACCCTGCAGCTTTATATCCATGATATTGCGGCTTCTGTAGTGCGTCCGGTCAGAGAATTGAAAGATTTTAAGAAGGTTACGCTTCGTCCGGGAGAGGAAAAGAAGGTAGTCTTTACCATAACAGAACAACAGCTTCTTTTCTTGACGGAGAATGGAATCTATGAGAGCGAAGCAGGAGAATTCGAAATATTTATCGGAAAAGATAGTTCGACAGATAATAAAGCTTCATTTGTATTGAAGAAATAAGGAAGAAGTGAAAAAAGGCTTCCAACCCATTCGGGCTGGAAGCCTTTCCCATTCATTCTTATTTTGTCTTAGATTTCTTAGCGGCCTTTTCTTCATTCATAGATTTTTTCTCTTTCTGAAGTTCTTTGTTGGCGCTCTCAGCTTTTCTCTTTAACTTGGTTCTCCAGCTTACTTTGCCTTCCGGTTTCTCTAATGGACCGCGGACACCGGTAACTTTCGTGATATAAATACCACTTACTGTAGCTTTGACTTCTTTTTTCACAGGGATCATATCAAAACATGCATCATCAGCGATCAGAGTCATAACCTTTGGTCCGACCTTAGCCTTTACGATCGGAAGCTTGGAACGGCGCATAAGCTTTGGTGTCTGGTCAATGACTGCCTGTGGCAGACCGGACTGGTTCAGACGCATCCTCTTCTTATCAATAATCAACATGGTAACAGTCTGTGCAGTTGCAGCAAGCTGTGCATCCTGCTCGTCTTTTCTCTTCTGAGCTTTCTTTCCGAGGAAATATAAAGCAATTGTTGCAGCAATAAGCACTGCTAAAATAACTAATAATACAATTGTTACTGGACTCACAACGAAAATCCTCCCTAATTTCAAATTCGTGTTTTATTGTAGCATTGATTTTTGGAAAAAGCAATGTGATTTTGGGGAAATACCTTTTATTTTAGGGAAAATTGTGATATGTTATAAAAGTTAGACGGCAGACTCCGTCTTTTGGATTTCCGGCAGAAAAGCCGGAAAAGGAAATGAGGAAAAGAAAGGTAAGATTAAATGAAAAAGAGAGTGTTAGCACTTTTATTGTGTGTATCCACAGCGATCAGCATGACAGGATGCGGCAGCAAAGGTGAATCAGTTGAGGCAACGGAAGCAGTAGAGAACACCGAAAGCACAGAAGAGGTGCCGTCAGTTCCGCTTGCACAATATGATCTGAAGGGATCGGATTATGTGACATTGTGTGACTACAGTGCAATCCCGGTTACGATTTCAGGAGATTATGACGTCACAGATCAGGATGTGCTTGATTATGTGGAAAAGATTTTTACACAGGGCGGACCTTTTTATACGGCTGATCCGGACAAGACAACAGTGGAAGAGGGCGACATTGTAAACGTAGACTATGTCGGAAAATTAGACGGTGAGGCGTTCAGCGGCGGAACAGCAGAGGATCAGAATATTGATGTGTCCAACAATTCTTCCGCAAGCGGTTCCGGTTACATTGATGGATTTACAGACGGACTGATCGGTGCATCAGTAGGCGATGTGATCGATTCCAATGTGACGTTCCCGGATGAGTACCCGAATAACCCGGATCTTGCCGGAAAAGAAGTTGTATTTACATTTACGGTCAATTCTATCCAGAAGGAAGTGACCATGGATACGATGGATGATGAATTCGCATTGGAACAGTTTGGCGTGGATTCCGTAGATGGAGTGTACGAGCAGGTACGCCAGTATCTGGAGTCAAGCGCAGAGAGCACTCATAAAAATGATATTTACTCCGCTTTGGAGGATTATCTGTTAGAAAATTAAAGTAAG
>ENA-OPDG01001960-OPDG01001960.1-human-gut-metagenome-genome-assembly--contig:-NODE-1960-length-12613-cov-5.080984_pt1 | contig 12613 bp, 5 predicted proteins | sample MGYA00241259_ERZ501498 | MGnify/ENA primary metagenome ERZ501498 (study PRJEB25962, sample SAMEA2042582) | human gut metagenome | biome: human gut; feature: human-associated habitat; material: faeces... | reverse complement strand
AGGTTATCAAGGTTGTTCGTGAAATCACAGGTCTTGGATTAAAGGAAGCTAAGGACGTTGTTGATGGCGCACCTAAGGTTGTTAAGGAGCAGGCTTCTAAGGAAGAGGCTGAGGAAATCAAGAAGAAGCTTGAAGAAGTTGGAGCTAAGGTTACTCTTAAGTAATTCACTTGATTGTTCTAATGAATATAATAAGAAAGACAGCGGGCCTTCACGGCTCCTGTCTTTTCTTTTTTCTATAAATCACATCTTTATTTTATTATGCCAGCTATGGCAGAAACACTATTATCTTTATACAATTCTGAATATTCATGGAAATTTTCAAAAATCTCTTGACATATATATATCTTTGATGTACTATGGACAATGCACTATTGTGGTAAATTGTGCTTATTCTTTGCACATTTACTGATAATGTAATATATTAATGTGAAGAAAACTAAGGGGTGAAACGTCAATGGAGAAAAACAGATTACGCCCAATAACGTCGGGCAAGGCAATGCGTATGAGTTTCTCAAGACAGAAAGAAGTTCTTGAGATGCCTAACCTTATTGAGGTGCAGAAGGATTCTTACCAGTGGTTTTTGAATGAAGGCTTGAAAGAGGTCTTTGATGACATATCTCCAATTGCAGACTATAATGGAAGATTAAGTCTGGAATTCGTAGATTTTGCGTTATGTGAAGACGAAGTTAAGTATTCAATTGAAGAGTGTAAAGAAAGAGATGCTACATATGCAGCGCCTCTTAAGGTTACAGTAAGACTTCATAACAAAGAGACAGAAAGCATCAGCGAGCATGAGATTTTCATGGGAGACCTGCCATTAATGACTAAGACAGGTACATTTGTAATTAATGGTGCTGAACGAGTTATTGTCAGCCAGTTGGTACGTTCACCTGGTATTTATTATGATATACAGAAAGATAAGTATGGTAAGATTTTCTTGTACAGCTGTCAGGTAATTCCTAACAGAGGTGCATGGTTAGAGTATGAAACAGATGCTAATGATATATTCTACGTTAAGGTTGACCGTAATAAGAAGGTTCCTATTACTGTTCTTATCAGAGCATTAGGATTTGGTACTAATGCGGAGATTCTTGATATTTTTGGCGAGGAACCTAAGCTTCTTGCTACTATGGAGAAGGATACTTCTACTAACTATCAGGAAGGTATTCTTGAACTTTATAAGAAGTTAAGACCAGGAGAACCATTATCTGTAGAGAGTGCTGAAGCACTTATTTCAGGTATGTTCTTTGACCCAAGAAGATATGATCTTGCACATGTAGGAAGATATAAGTTTAATAAGAAGCTTTCTTTCAAGAGCAGAATTACAGGACAGGTTCTTGCTGAGGATGTTGTTGATGAAAACGGAACTGTTATTGCAACAGCAGGTGAGAAGCTTACAAGAGAATCAGCACAGGCTATCCAGGATGCAGCTGTTCCTTCAGTATTCATTACTGTAGAAGTTAAGGCTGCTGATGGTACAGTATCTGACAGAGTTGTTAAGATTCTTTCTAACCGTGCGGTTGATATTACCAAATGGGTTGATATCAGCGAAGAAGAAGCTAAGGAGCTTGGTGTAACAGAGTATGTATACTATCCTGTTCTTGCACAGATTCTTGCTGAGAATGAGTCTTTAGAGGATATTAAGGAAGCTATTACTAAGAATATTGCTGACCTTATTCCTAAGCATATTACAGTAGAAGATATTCTTGCTTCTATTAATTATAATATGCACCTTGAATATGGTGTTGGTACAAAGGATGATATCGATCACCTTGGAAACAGACGTATCAGAGCTGTAGGAGAACTTCTTCAGAACCAGTTCAGAATTGGTATCTCAAGAATGGAAAGAGTGGTCCGTGAGAGAATGTCTACACAGGATCTTAGCGGAATATCTCCACAGTCACTTATTAATATTAAGCCTGTAACAGCTGCTATTAAGGAATTCTTCGGAAGTTCGCAGTTGTCACAGTTCATGGATCAGAATAACCCTCTTAGTGAGATTACTCATAAGAGACGTCTTTCAGCCCTTGGTCCTGGTGGTCTTTCAAGAGATCGTGCAGGTTTCGAGGTTCGAGATGTACACTATACTCATTATGGTAGAATGTGTCCTATCGAGACTCCTGAAGGACCTAACATTGGTCTTATTAACTCTCTTGCATCTTATGCAAGAATTAATGAATATGGATTCGTTGAAGCTCCTTATCGTATTGTAGATAAGTCTGATCCTAAGAATCCAAGAGTTACTGATGAAGTGCGTTACTTCACAGCTGACGAGGAAGATGATTTCCATGTAGCACAGGCTAATGCTGAGATTGATGAGAATGGTTATTTTGTAAGAAATACTGTATCTGGACGTTACAGAGAAGAAACTTCTCAGTTCGATAAGAGCCAGATTGATCTTATGGATGTATCTCCTAAGATGGTATTCTCAGTTGCTACATCAATGATTCCATTCCTTCAGAATGATGACTGTACACGTGCCCTCATGGGTTCTAACATGCAGCGTCAGGCCGTACCTCTTCTTATGACAGAAGCTCCTGTTATCGGAACTGGTATTGAGAATAAGACTGCTGTTGACTCAGGCGTATGTGTAGTTGCAGAAGCTGATGGTGTTGTTCTTTCTTCTGAATCTAACAAGATTGTTATCAGAGAAAAGGATGGCAAGGCGCGCGAATACAAGCTTACTAAGTTCTCAAGAAGTAACCAGAGTAACTGCTATAACCAGAGACCTATTGTTTTCAAGGGTGATGAGGTTAAGGCAGGAGATGTTATTGCTGATGGTCCATCTACATCTAATGGTGAGATTGCCCTCGGTAAGAACCCTCTTATCGGTTTCATGACTTGGGAAGGTTATAACTACGAGGATGCTGTACTTCTTAGTGAGCGACTCGTAAGAGATGATGTGTATACATCTATTCATATTGAAGAATATGAGACAGAAGCAAGAGATACTAAGTTAGGACCTGAAGAGATTACAAGAGATCTTCCTTCAACAGGTTCAGACGCTGTAAAGGATCTTGATGAGAATGGTATTATCCGCGTTGGTGCTGAGGTAAGAGCCGGAGATATTCTTGTTGGAAAGGTTACTCCTAAGGGAGAGACAGAGCTTACTGCTGAAGAGAGACTTCTTAGAGCTATCTTTGGTGAGAAAGCAAGAGAAGTAAGAGATACTTCACTTAAGGTACCTCATGGTGCTTATGGTATCGTCGTTGCTGTTAAGACATTTACAAGAGAGAACGGAGATGAACTTTCACCAGGAGTTAACAAATCTGTTCGTATATATATTGCACAGAAGAGAAAGATTGGCGTTGGTGATAAGATGGCTGGTCGTCATGGTAACAAGGGTGTCGTTTCAAGAGTACTTCCTGTTGAAGATATGCCATTCCTTCCTAATGGCCGTCCTCTTGATATCGTACTTAACCCACTGGGCGTTCCTTCACGAATGAACATTGGACAGGTCCTTGAGATTCATTTGAGTCTTGCTGCCAAGGTACTTGGATTTAACATTTCTACACCAGTATTCGATGGTGCAGATGAGAATGATATTATGGATACTCTTGATATGGCAAATGCTTATGCTAACCATCCATTCGATGATGAAGAGCTTGCAGCCCAGAAGACTGAGGCTGAGAAGAATGGCGAAGAATATCCTGAGGATATGGTTACATTTACAGCACAGTATAAAGATGTTCTTAATAAAGAGGTATTTGATTACCTTTCAGAACACAGGGATCACAGAGCTGAGTGGAAGGGTGTTCCAATCGGCCGTGATGGTAAAGTAAGACTTAGAGATGGTAGAACAGGTGAGTACTTCGACAGCCCTGTAACTATCGGATTCATGCATTACTTAAAGCTTCATCATCTTGTTGATGATAAGATTCATGCACGTTCAACTGGTCCTTACTCACTTGTAACTCAGCAGCCACTTGGTGGTAAGGCTCAGTTCGGTGGACAGAGATTCGGAGAGATGGAAGTTTGGGCACTTGAGGCTTATGGTGCTGCTTATACTCTTCAGGAAATCCTTACTGTTAAGTCTGATGATGTTGTAGGACGAGTTAAGACTTACGAAGCTATTATTAAGGGTGAGAATATTCCTGAACCAGGAGTTCCAGAATCATTCAAGGTTCTTCTTAAGGAACTTCAGTCACTCGCACTTGATGTTAGAGTTCTTGATCAGGACAACAATGAAGTCAGACTTCTTGAGAGTTCTGAATATGAAGTTACTGATTTCAAGAAGGTTCTTGATGAAGGTAATGGATACAGAAGAAACAGCAGAGAGGAAGAGGCAGAGTACAAGGCTGGCGGTATGTCAACAGTTACTCTTAATGAAGATGGAACAGAAGATGCTGTAGATTCAGATGATGAAGCTGATTTTGATATGGCCGATGATTTTGATGACGATTACGGCGATGGCAATTCAGATGAATATTAATTAGAAGGGAGCACTATAATGGCAGAAGAAATTAAATCAAATAAGTCAATGAAATTTGATAAGATTCAGATTAAGCTTGCTTCTCCTGAGAATATTTTGGAGTGGTCTCATGGTGAGGTTACCAAACCTGAAACAATTAACTATAGAACACTTAAGCCAGAAAAGGACGGACTTTTCTGCGAAAGAATATTTGGTCCTAGCAAGGACTGGGAGTGCCACTGCGGTAAGTATAAGAAGATTAAGGACAAGGGTATTGTCTGCGATAAATGTGGTGTTGAGGTTACTAAGGCCAGCGTAAGAAGAGACCGTATGGGTCATATCCATCTTGCTGCACCAGTATCTCACATCTGGTACTTCAAGGGTATTCCTAGCCGCATGGATCTCATTCTTGATATTGGTCCTAAGAACCTTGAAAAGGTATTATATTTTGCTTCATATATTGTAATTGATCCAGGTGAAACAGATATTCCTTTCAAGAAGATTCTTTCAGAGACTGAATACAGAGAACTCTGTGAGCAGTACGGAAGCAAGGCTTTCCGTGTTGGTATGGGAGCTGAGGCAATCCTCGAGCTCCTCCAGATGGTTAACCTTGAAGAAGAAGAAGTAAGACTTAAGGAAGAACTTGCTAACACTACTTCTCAGAAGGCTGCCAGACTTATAAAGAGAATTGAAGTTGTTGAAGCATTTAAGAATGCAGGAACTAAGCCTGAGTGGATGATTCTTACAGAAATCCCTGTAATTCCACCAGATTTAAGACCTATGGTTCAGCTTGATGGTGGACGTTTTGCAACTTCAGATCTTAATGATCTTTATAGAAGAATTATTAACAGAAATAACAGACTTGCAAGACTTCTTGAGCTTGGAGCTCCTGAAATTATTGTACGTAACGAGAAGAGAATGCTTCAGGAAGCTGTTGATGCTCTTATCGATAATGGACGTAGAAATGGTCGTCCAGTAACAGGTCCTGGTAACAGAGCACTTAAGTCTTTATCAGATTTATTAAAGGGTAAGCAGGGACGTTTCAGACAGAACCTTCTTGGTAAGCGAGTTGACTACTCAGGACGTTCAGTTATCGTAGTAGGACCAGAACTTAAGATTTACCAGTGTGGTCTTCCTAAAGAGATGGCTATTGAGTTATTCAAGCCATTTGTTATGAGAGAGCTTGTAAGACGTAATCTTGCAGATAATATTAAGAAAGCTAAGAAGAGCGTAGAACATCTTGAGCCAGAAGTATGGGATGTACTTGAAGACGTTATTAAAGAGCATCCAGTTATGCTTAACCGTGCTCCTACGCTTCACAGACTTGGTATTCAGGCTTTCGAGCCAATCCTTGTAGAAGGTAAGGCTATTAAGCTTCATCCACTTGTATGTACAGCGTTCAATGCCGATTTCGATGGTGACCAGATGGCTGTCCATCTTCCACTTTCTGTTGAGGCTCAGGCAGAGTGTAGATTTATGCTTCTTTCACCTAACAACCTTCTTAAGCCATCTGATGGTGGTCCTGTTGCCGTTCCTTCACAGGATATGGTACTTGGTATTTACTATCTCACACAGGAAAGACCAGGCGCAAAGGGCGAGGGTAAGATTTTTAAGAGCATTAATGAAGCAGTTCTTGCTTATGAGAACGGTGTAATTACATTACATGCCAAGATTATGGTTCATGTAACTAAGAATGTTAACGGAGAAGAGCTTTCAGGTAATATTGAGTCTACACTTGGAAGACTTATATTTAATGAGATTCTCCCTCAGGATTTAGGATATGTTGACAGAAGCAAGGAAGAGAATTTATTACTTCCAGAAGTTGATTTCCATGTAGGAAAGAAGCAGCTTAAGGATATCTTACAGCATGTTATCAATACTCATGGTACTACAACAACTGCAGAAGTTCTTGATGATATCAAGGCTATGGGTTATAAGTACTCTACCAGAGCTGCCATGACTGTTTCTATTTCTGAGATGACAGTGCCACCAGTTAAGAAGCAGCTTCTTGCTGAGGCAGAAAAGAAAGTTGAACAGATTACTGTTAAATATAACAGAGGTCAGGCTACTGACGAGGAAAGACATAAGAATGTAATCCGCGTATGGCAGGAGACTGATGATAAGATTAAGGATGCCCTTCTTCAGGGTCTTGATAAATATAACAACATCTTCATGATGGCTGACTCAGGTGCCCGTGGTTCTAACCAGCAGATTAAGCAGTTAGCAGGTATGCGTGGACTCATGGCAGATACATCAGGTAGAACTATCGAACTTCCAATCAAGTCAAACTTCCGTGAAGGTCTTGATGTTCTGGAATATTTCATTTCTGCCCATGGTGCCAGAAAGGGTCTTTCAGATACCGCATTAAGAACAGCCGATTCAGGATACCTCACGAGACGTCTTGTTGACGTATCCCAGGAGCTTATTATCAGAGAAGTTGACTGCTCAGAAGGCAAAGAAATTCCGGGAATGGTAGTTAAAGCATTTATGGAAGGCCAGGAAGTAATTGAAGGATTGAAGGATAGAATCACAGGAAGATATCTTGCTGAAGATATCGTAGACCCTGAAACCGGGGAAATCCTCATTAAGAAGAATCATATGATTACTCCTAAGAGAGCAGAAATTATTGAAAAGCTCGGACTTAAAGAAGTTAAGATAAGAACAGTTCTTTCATGTAAGTCACACCTTGGTGTTTGTGCTAAATGTTATGGTGCCAATATGGCAACAGGACAACAGGTACAGGTCGGTGAAGCAGTCGGTATCATTGCTGCCCAGTCAATCGGTGAACCTGGTACACAGCTTACCATGAGAACATTCCATGCCGGTGGTGTTGCCGGTGATGATATCACACAGGGTCTTCCTAGAGTAGAAGAACTTTTTGAAGCAAGAAAGCCAAAGGGACTTGCAATTATTGCAGAATTCGGTGGCGTTGCCAAGATTGTTGATACTAAGAAGAAACGTGAAGTTGTTGTCACAGATCCAATGACAGGTAATGTTAAGAATTATCTTATACCTTATGGTTCAAGAATTAAGATTGTTGATGGACAGGTACTTGAAGCCGGTGATGAGCTTACAGAAGGTAGTGTTAACCCACATGATATCCTTAAGATTAAGGGTGTAAGAGCGGTTCAGGATTATATGCTTCGTGAAGTACAGCGTGTATACAGACTTCAGGGTGTTGAAATTAACGATAAGCATATTGAAGTAATTGTAAGACAGATGCTCAAGAAGATTAAAATCGAAAATCCTGGTGATTCTGAATATCTTTCAGGAGTAACAGTTGACGTACTTGACTTCAATGAAATGAACGAAAAACTTGCTGAACAGAAGCTTGAACCTGCAGAAGGAACACAGATTATGTTAGGTATTACAAAGGCAGCTCTTGCTACCAACTCATTCCTTTCAGCTGCATCTTTCCAGGAAACAACAAAGGTTCTTACCGAAGCAGCAATTAACGGCAAGGTAGACCCACTTATCGGTCTTAAGGAAAACGTTCTTATCGGTAAACTTATTCCTGCAGGTACAGGTATGAAGAGATACAGAGATGTAAGACTTGACTCTGATGAGAGCAGTGAAGAAGAACTTTCTTTTGAGGAAGATTTTGAAGGTGAAGACATTGCTGAAAAAACAGACAATTCACCTGAAGAAACAGCAGAAACTTCAGAAAGCACAGATAATGCAGCAGAAGAAACCACAGAAGAAGTTAATACAGAAGAATAAAACTTTAAATCATATAAATTTACCTGTTGACAACAGATAAATTAACATTTATAATAAGCCGTGCGTGCAATGTAGCATGGCTTATTTTTGTGCGCAAATGAGAGAATTTGAATAATCAGATTCGCAACCAAGGAAATTTATTTATCAGGAGGTGAAAAAGAATGCCTACATTTAACCAGTTAGTAAGAAAGGGAAGACAGACATCTGTTAAGAAGTCAACAGCTCCAGCTCTTTTAAAGAGTTACAACTCACTTCAGAAGAAAGCTATCGATACAGCTTCTCCACAGAAGAGAGGTGTTTGTACAGCAGTTAAGACTAAGACCCCTAAGAAACCTAACTCAGCTCTTAGAAAAATTGCCAGAGTTCGTCTTTCTAACGGTATTGAAGTAACAAGCTACATTCCGGGTGAAGGACATAACCTTCAGGAACATAGCGTTGTTCTTGTAAGAGGTGGTAGGGTAAAAGACTTACCAGGTACAAGATATCATATCGTAAGAGGAACACTCGATACAGCAGGTGTTGCTAAGAGAAGACAGGCGCGTTCGAAATACGGCGCTAAGAGACCTAAAGACGCAAAATAATATTCACTTAATTGTCAGATTGGTTTAAGTGCCGGATAGATATATTTCCTGTAGGTTGCAGGACATAAGATATACCGAGCGCGAACACATAGACACATGTGAGTACCTATGAATTAATTAAATTATGTTAAGGAGGGAAGAACCGTGCCACGTAAAGGACATACTCAGCATAGAGATGTATTAGCAGATCCAATGTACAACAGCAAGGTTGTAACAAAACTTATCAACAATATTATGTTAGACGGTAAGAAATCTACAGCTCAGAAGATTGTATATGGAGCATTCAATAAAGTTGAAGAAAAATCAGGTAAGCCAGCTCTCGAGGTATTTGAAGAAGCTATGAACAATGTAATGCCAGTACTTGAAGTTAAAGCAAGACGTATTGGTGGTGCTACTTACCAGGTACCTATCGAAGTAAGAGCAGAGAGAAGACAGGCTCTCGGACTTCGTTGGTTGACAACTTTCTCACGCGCAAGAGGCGAGAAGACTATGGAAGAAAGACTTGCCGGCGAAATTATGGATGCATCTAACAATACAGGTGCATCAGTAAAGAGAAAAGAAGATATGCACAAAATGGCAGAAGCAAACAAGGCTTTCGCACATTACAGATTCTAATTTTTATGAAACATATTCTGCAGCGTAACTTTCCGCTGCGGAATTACTAACCAAAATAAGGAGGAAAATACCTTGGCTGGAAGAGAATATCCATTAGAGAGAACCAGAAATATCGGTATTATGGCTCATATTGATGCTGGTAAGACAACATTAACAGAGCGTATCTTATATTATACCGGTGTTAACTATAAGATTGGTGATACTCATGAAGGAACAGCTACAATGGACTGGATGGAACAGGAACAGGAACGTGGTATTACAATCACATCTGCTGCTACAACATGCCATTGGACTTTAGAGGATCATCATAAACCAATGCCAGGTGCGTTAGAACATCGTATCAACATCATTGATACTCCGGGCCACGTAGACTTTACAGTTGAAGTTGAACGTTCACTCAGAGTTCTTGATGGCGCAGTAGGTGTATTCGATGCTAAGGCAGGTGTAGAACCTCAGTCTGAAAACGTTTGGAGACAGGCTGATACCTACAATGTACCTCGTATGGCATTCATCAATAAGATGGATAAAATGGGTGCAGACTTTTTCTATTCTGTTCAGACAATCATTGATCGTCTTGGAAAGAATGCAATTCCTGTACAGATTCCAATTGGACAGGAAGATGATTTTAAGGGCTTAATCGACTTATTTGAGATGGAAGCTTATTATTACAAAGATGACAAGGGTGAAGACATCGAGATTACAGCAATTCCTGATGACTTAAAGGACCTTGCAAATAAATGGAGAGATAACCTCGTTGAGAAAATCTGCGAATTAGATGATGATTTAATGATGATGTATCTTGAGGGAGAGACTCCTTCTAAAGAGCAGTTAAAGGCAGTTCTCCGTAAGGGAACAATTGCCAGTGAAGCAGTTCCTGTATTCTGTGGTTCAGCATACAAGAACAAGGGTGTTCAGAAGTTATTAGACGGTGTTATTGAATACATGCCAGCTCCAACAGACGTTCCTGATATCACAGGTACAGATATGGAAGGCAATGAAGTAACAAGACCATCTTCAGATGACGCTCCATTTGCTGCTTTAGCATTTAAGATTATGGCTGACCCATTCGTTGGTAAGCTTGCATTCTTCAGAGTATACTCTGGTACATGTAACTCAGGTTCATATGTATTAAATGCATCAAAGGATAAAAAGGAACGTATTGGACGTATCGTACAGATGCATGCCAATAAGCGTACAGAAATAGATAAAGTGTATTCAGGAGATATCGCTGCTGCTGTAGGTTTCAAATTTACAACAACCGGTGATACAATCTGTGATGAACAGCATCCTGTAATCCTTGAATCTATGGAATTCCCAGAACCTGTTATCGAGCTCGCAATCGAGCCTAAGACAAAGAACGATCAGGGTAAGATGGGTGAAGCTTTAGCAAAACTTGCTGAAGAAGATCCAACATTCAAAGCTCATACAGATCAGGAAACAGGTCAGACAATTATTGCCGGAATGGGTGAGTTACATCTTGAAGTTATCGTAGACCGTCTTCTTCGTGAATTTAAGGTTGAAGCTAACGTAGGTGCCCCACAGGTAGCATATAAGGAAACAATCACAAAACCTGTTGATGTTGATAGCAAGTATGCTAAACAGTCAGGTGGTCGTGGACAGTACGGACACTGTAAAGTTAAATTTGAGCCTATGGATCCAAACGGTGAAGAAACATTCAAGTTCGTATCTACTGTAGTAGGTGGTGCTATTCCTAAGGAATACATTCCATCTGTTGGAGAAGGTATTGAAGAAGCTACTAAAGCAGGTATCCTTGCAGGTTTCCCTGTACTTGGTGTATCAGCTAACGTATACGATGGTTCTTACCATGAAGTCGATTCATCAGAAATGGCATTCCACATTGCCGGATCTATGGCATTCAAGGAAGCTATGCAGAAGGCTAATCCTGTTCTCCTTGAGCCTATCATGAAAGTTGAAGTTACAATGCCTGAAGAATATATGGGCGATGTAATCGGAAGCTTAAATGCTAAGCGTGGACAGATCCAGAGCATGGATGACATCGGTGGCGGTAAGATGGTAACAGCATTAGTTCCACTTGCTGAAATGTTCGGATATTCAACAGAACTCCGTTCATCTACACAGGGTCGTGGTAACTACTCAATGTTCTTCCAGAAATATGAGCAGGTACCTAAGAATGTACAGGATAAAGTAATCGCTGCAAGAGCAAAATAAATATTGAAAAAATTTCTTTTATGAAATATAATTAAAAAAGCTTATAAAAAAAGACAACCCGGAAGAGGGAAAATTTAAGGAGGATTTTTTTAAAATGGCTAAAGCTAAATTTGAAAGAACTAAACCACATTGTAACATTGGTACAATCGGACACGTTGACCATGGTAAAACAACTTTAACAGCTGCTATCACTAAGACTCTTAATGCTAGACTTGGTACAGGTGAAGCTGTTGCATTCGAAAATATCGATAAGGCTCCAGAAGAAAGAGAAAGAGGAATCACAATTTCTACTGCTCACGTTGAATATGAGACAGAGAGAAGACATTATGCACACGTTGACTGCCCAGGCCATGCTGACTATGTAAAGAACATGATCACCGGTGCTGCTCAGATGGATGGCGCTATCCTCGTTGTTGCTGCTACTGATGGTGTTATGGCACAGACAAAGGAACATATCCTTCTTGCTCGTCAGGTTGGTGTTCCATATATCGTTGTATTCCTTAACAAGTGCGATATGGTTGATGATGAAGAACTTATCGAATTAGTTGAAATGGAAGTTACAGAACAGCTTGAAGAATATGGATTCACAGGTTGTCCAATCATTAAGGGTTCAGCTCTTAAAGCACTTGAAGATCCTTTCAGTGAATGGGGTGATAAGATTCTTGAACTTATGCACACAGTTGATGAATATATCCCAGATCCTGTAAGAGATACAGATAAGCCATTCCTTATGCCAGTAGAAGACGTATTCACAATCACAGGTCGTGGTACTGTTGCTACAGGTAGAGTAGAAAGAGGAACACTTCACCTTAATGATGAACTTGAAATCCTTGGTGTTAAGGAAGATGTTCTTAAGACAGTTGTTACTGGTATCGAAATGTTCAGAAAACAGCTTGATGAAGCTATGGCTGGTGATAACATCGGAGCTCTTCTCCGTGGTGTTAACCGTGACCAGATCGTTCGTGGACAGGTACTTGCAAAACCAGGTACAGTTACATGTCATAGAAAATTTACTGCTCAGGTTTACGTTTTAACAAAAGATGAAGGTGGACGTCATACTCCATTCTTCAACAACTATCGTCCACAGTTCTACT
>ENA-OPDG01001953-OPDG01001953.1-human-gut-metagenome-genome-assembly--contig:-NODE-1953-length-12660-cov-6.532206_pt1 | contig 12660 bp, 17 predicted proteins | sample MGYA00241259_ERZ501498 | MGnify/ENA primary metagenome ERZ501498 (study PRJEB25962, sample SAMEA2042582) | human gut metagenome | biome: human gut; feature: human-associated habitat; material: faeces... | reverse complement strand
GAAATCACTTTTCAATTTCCTTTTTCAGTTCTTTCTCATAATCAAGGAGTTCCTGTATAGCATCCGCAAAGAGTCTATTCAATTCTTCTTTACTCCTCACATAAGTCATAGCGTCAATAGTTTCTCTCAATTTATCTTTTGCATTGTAAACTCTCAAGTTCATATCTTTTCAACCTCTCATTTTCTAAAAATTCATTCCAATTTCCAACAGATGCCAGAATGTACATATACTCAGCCGATAGACCGATTTCATACGTTGATTCTCGTAGCACAACATTTGAACGAATCTCAATTCTATGTTCTGGTGAATCATCCGGATAGTAAATTCCATAATCACAGTCATTGTAGACTGATTCCAACTTACCCGTATTACAGAATATGAAACCAACATTGAAGTTTTCGATTCTTTCCATTTCTTTCGCCCCTGCTTTCTTGGGGACTCCTGCGATTGTAATTTTAAACTGTCCATCTTCTCTAACATATGCATACTTCTTAGCTCCTAACGTTTTAAACTGTTTGTATGTTTCTTCGTATTCATATACACCTAAGTAGTGTGTAATACCTTTTTTATCATCAGCAAATCCCTTATTGGAAATACTGAGTTCTCTCAGTCCCTTGTTGTACTCTTCTATCTTCTGAATAATTCTATCATAATCATTACGAACAAGAAACTTGACTGAGTCAGTATCACAATATACAAAATTATCTCCCACAATGTTTATCATCTCTTTCAATTTGAGTCTTGCCCACGCAGTCACCCAACAACCCCACGCATATAACAGAAATGCTTTCTTGTTGTATTTCTCAAGTTTTTCTCCTATGTTCATAATCTCTTCCAACTTAAAAGCCTGTTCGGGTTCATCCATGTATATCACATCCGGCTTAACGGGGTTCTGAGCACACATCCCATATAGTGAGTTGATTAATTCCTTACTCCTCATATAGTTCAACTCTTGACTGTCAACATTCTTGAGTGATGTTTTCTTGTGAAACAAGTCAATGACCAAATTTCTAAATGCCTGTGGCAAATAACCATACTTGGCAATATATACTTGACTTATCTCGACTTCCCCGGTATACTCACTCTTGATTATCTCCCAATCAATATCATTGAACACATACACAGCCTTGTCAGCACTCAGTACTCGTCCATTGTCAACTACTTGACCATGTATCTCGACAGCTTTGTCAAGACTAAGGTATGGTGCTCCGTAGTATATATCCCTCTGTTGCAAATTCGTGATAGTAAACGCAGCAATGAAACAGCAATCTCCGATTTTGCACTTTTGTTCAAGTTCCTCTATATCAGTTATCATCCTTGGCGTGAATGCACTCATTGGAAATCTGTAATTAAGCATGACATCAGGATAACTACTTGCCCGGTCAAAACTTGCCACGTTCTCAAGTATCTGATTAACATGATACCTGTTTGCGTGTGTGTCACCGCCACGGAACTCTAGTCTTAACAGTCTATACACATCGGTATTGCACATCATAGCCTGTAGCTGGTTATGATTGAATGACTTCATCGCATTTTTGGCAAGCCGTCTTACATATCCTGTAGAGGTTAGCGGTATAGAATACAATGTGTCATGTTCCATATCCATTCTAACTTTCATAGCTTCGAGTAGACCCACAACATCATTACAGCAATAATGCAATTCATCTTCTGACATTTCAGTCCACGGATAACGCTTTTTCGAGTAGTCAAATTCAACCCCACTGAGTTTTTGATGCTTCACGCCCATGTCTTTTGTAAATGCGTCCAAACTCTTGTTAGTCTGTATATAAGAACACCTAAACTGTACCCCGTCAATATCCGCTCTCACAACTTTTCTTGATTTAAGGGCAAATATCTTGTCTTTCATAAAGGGCAACCAATGCCGCATAAACTGGAATTCATAACTTAAGTTATGTACCCATATCATAACGGTAATACCCTCATGGTAGAAGCTGTTCAACAGTTCAATAAACTCTTCCCACGTTCTACCAAAGCAATACCAGATATTCTCTGTTCGCAAGTCCATCACGGCGAACTGCCAGATGTACATAATGCTCTGTTCAATCTCATCCAGATATGAAGTTTCAATGTCAAAAGCACACATACAGTTTCGGAAAAGTGTTTTATCAATTTTCTTTCTCCTGTTGTAGTTTCTGGCAATCGGAATACCTCTGATAATATCAGAAAGATACTCTCTTGGGACTTCTTGTACGGAATTCGCTTTCAAACTCTCTATACCTCTCAATTATCTTTTCTGGTTTCTCATCTGAGTGTTCCAGAAATATGTCTACAGCCTTGTCACTGTCATAGATAATATCTTGTGAATGCTCACGAACCTTTTCCATGAACTCATAAAATTTAGATGCCTGTCGATAGTTCTTAAAGTAGTCAGTGCCGAATGTCTCATTCAGCATTTCAACAGCTTTCTTTCTTGCCCGTTTTCTCTCAGCAATGACAAAAGTTTTATTCTTGAGTGCGGCTTCCGCTTCACGGATTGCCATTTCTAAATTCCTTTTAGAACCAATTTTAGAAACACTTGGAATTCTAGGTTCTATATATTTCTTAGCTTTCTCTACATCTTTAGCGTAAGCACTTTTTGATATTTTCTCAATCTGTCCCACCAGTTTCTTTCGCAACTCTCTGTACTTGACTTCAAGCTGTACTCTACTTGCAGATTTCTTTGCCATACTTTCCACACTCCTTATTTAAGAGGGAGAGTATAACGTTCTCCCTCAGTACAATCATTAACGTGTTACTCCTCGAAGTCCCTAACTTTTCAGCCAGGGAATCAAGGTTGCTTAATATCTGTTCGTCAAAATTAATGCTCACTGTTTTCATTTCTTTCTCCTCTCGTCCAACCCAAACATTATCATTCCTACCATATAACCTACGATGAAACCTAAAAGACTCATTTATTCACCTCCGCAAACGTATATGACAGGTCTTTGATAGCATCACCTAATGTAGATGAAAATATTTTATTGTTAATTAAGAAGTTAATAAAGTATGTATCTGAGGATTCATAATACACAACTTCAACACTAATACCCTCTTTTAACATGAAAAAAGTGCTATCAATATTTACAGATTCAAAACGTTCACCTTTTTCAATCATTTTCTTCATTGTTTCAAGTGTTTTTCTTACTTCTTTGTTATTCATTGTTAATCTCCTTTACTAATATTACATTTCCTTGCTACAAGTATATAATACCACACTTCCTATTGAATGTCAACAACTAATTCGAAAAAATTATTGAAAACCAAAAAATATTATGCTATTATAATATCGTACTAAGAAGTACATCTGAAACGACAATATAATAAGAAAGGAGTGACAACATTGGTTAGAACTATCACAACTACAGTGATGACTCTGTACTACAAAGAACAGGGTTCCGAGGAAGTCAAAACAGCAACAAGAGAATTTGTCGGCACATTTTGGACACAGACCAAAATGTATAACGACATGAAGAAAGATGAGACACTTATCCCGTCTGGTGCAACTGTAGAAAACATCACTACAGAAACCAAATTCTGTACTTACTACCTGTCAGATGAAAACTTCATCAAGGCGGCAATCGCAGAACTCGAAGCATCTGGTGGTGCGTCAACAGAACCACTTGAAGATGTAAAACCAGTAGTGGATTAACACTACACAATAATAACATATTAAAACTTTCGATTCGCTATTCTAATCACTAACTATACAACGTTTCACGTGAAACATTGAAACTGGAACTCCTCATATATAGTTGTTACGTTTCACGTGAAACATGAAAAAGGAGAAAATAACATGGACATTATTAGAACAAATATTGCAGACAATGAGTGGACAATGGATTTATCTTATGATATGTTTGAGTCCCCAGATAGAATGCGAGGAATGGATTTAGAGGGACAGAGGGTACACGTTGACAAGTATTGTCTTTATGTAGAGGATGACGCATGGGGCAATCCAATTAAAATCCTCACAGTATCAACAACAGAGGGTCATGTATTTGCCACCACATCAGCGGCATTTATCCGCACTTTTGACCGCATTATGGAACTTGCTCGTAAATGCAAAGTAACAGATATATGTATTGATATTACTGCTGAACGTAGCAAAAATAACCGTAATTATATTACCGCAAAATATGTCAAATAAGAAGAAATCTGAACTATACACACCACAGGGATATTTGAACATTAAGAGGATAGTCAACAACGGCTATCCTTTTAATTTTATCTGGGGAGGGCGTGGTACAGGAAAGACATATGGTGGTCTGAAATATGCCTTGGAAGAACACAAGACCTTTATGTATTCGAGAACGAAACAGACTCAGTTGGACAAAATCAAAAATAAAGAACTGTCCCCATTTAAGCCTATTAATAGTGATTTAGGCTATAACATACAGCCTTATTCTATTAATAATATTGCAGGATATTACCACACGGAAGAGGATGAAGATGGAAAAATGACACCAGTAGGAAAACCTGTAGGCTATGGCTCTGCTATCACAACATTGTCCAACTTGCGTGGATTCTCCGCTGAGGATGTATCATTGTGGTTTTGGGATGAATTCATTCCGCAAAAAGGTGATAGAGTTCCTCGCGGCATTGCAGAATCATTCCTACACGGATATGAAACCATGAACCGAAACAGGGAACTAAAAGGATTGCCGCCGCTACAGGTGTTATGTTTCTCGAACTCAGATAATGTCGGCTGTGAACTGTTCGCCAGTCTGGGACTAATCCGGAAAGTCGCGGATATGTCACGGAAACGACAGGAAACAGCTTTCCTCAAGTCAAGGGGAATAGCACTCTATAACTTATGTAACAGTCCTATCTCGCAAGCCAAGAAAGAAACAGCACTCTATAAAATGGTAGGTGAACACAGCGGATTTTCTCAGATGGCTTTAGGCAATGAGTTCTACGACACAGATTATTCAGACGTAAGAACACAGAACCTATCAGAATATCTTCCACTGGTATTCTTCGAGGAAATTGCAATCTACGAACACAAGTCCTCAGATATGTTATATGTCTGCAAACATAAACAGGGAGTCCCTATCCGTACATTTACCGGAATCAACGAAAAGAATATTAAAGCCTTTAAGCGGTATTATGCATGGATATGGAACATCAACTATCTCGAAGATAAAATCTATTTTGAGGATATAGAATCCAAATTTTTGCTTGACAGCTATTTCCATATGTAGTACACTGTATGCGTGGGGAAAACAAAGTCCGTAGCACAAGGACATACAGCGGAACTGTAGTGCATGAGTTCGTCCAACTCACGACTCGGACTTCCCCACATATGACACGAATGCACGTAGTTCCGAAAGAAAGGGGAGTGAACGAATGGACTTAAACACAATCAGCACTATTTTTGCAAACCTCGGTGTTCCAGTAGCTTGCCTTGCTGTAACGTTCTATCTATGGTATCAGGAAATGCAGTCCCATAAGGAAGAAGTCAATAAATTACAGGACGCACTCAATAACAACACACTGGTATTACAGAAACTTCTTGACCGGCTCGGAGAGGAGGATATGCATTGAATATATCAGCAGAAATCATCGCAAAAACATCAGAACGCACAAAAGGTTATATGCTGCATCCCCACACAGATGTGTACGGGAAAATGAAAGTAGACACCAAAAACCTTGACTTGATGTTACGTGACGCACCAACATACGACAGCAATGTGATTGCATCCATGCCGAAAGGTAGTGCATTTTTTGGTTACGGCTTTACCGATTCCACCCTTAAATGGGTGTTAGGACAGTATACCATGCCAGACGGAAAAATGATCGCGGGATTTGCACACATTGACTATTTAATCAAAATCAAAAATTAAAAGGAGAAACAAAGCTATGACAATGAATGACATTATCGCATTAGCTGGGGCAGGCTTTACAAAAGCCGACATTCTGTCGCTGATGGGCAGCCAGACTACTGTGCCATATCAGACACCAGCACCAGCACCAGCACCAGCACCAGCACCAGCACCAGCACCAGCACCAGCACCACAGCCAAACATGGGGATGCCACCAGTACCAGTGGGAGCCATGGCACAGCAGATGGTAACACCGCCGGAATTATTACAGGGACAGCTCACAAATCCGGCATTAGCAGGACAGGCTCAGAGTCAGATGTTAGATTATGCTTTTCAGCAGGGGAATTATAGTGGGATGCCGACTCAGAGCATTGTGAACAGGCAGTTTCTAAACAATGACCAGTTGACTAATTCCATTAACGCACTGACTAGAGCGGTTCAGGCGAATGGGATTGCACAGGATTTATCTGGCGGAAATCATGTTCCGACTGTTGATGAAATGACAGCAGCTATTATTAATCCACCAGAAATTATGACAAGGGGGTAATAGAGTATGGGAGCTAATACATATATTGAATCGTCCAGTCCGTCTATCAGCAATTTCAATTCTTCAGCTGTTCTCAATAGTATTATAGCACAGGCAACCGGAAAATTAGACATTACAGAGTTAGATGGGGCGGCTTTTACATCTGTCGCCACTGTGGCTCTAGGGATCGCGCCGGATGCGTTGCTTAATGCAATTTCGCAGATTATCTCACGAACTGTTTTTTCTATACGTCCATATAACAGAAAATTTGCAGGACTTTTCGTGGACAATATGAAGTGGGGCAATCATGTACGAAAAATTAACATTGGTGATAAAGATTGGGAAGCAAATGTTTCTTACGACTTAGCCGATGGACAGAGCATTGATGCGGATATTGTGAGCAAACCAGATATTTTACAGACCAATTTTTACGGACAGTGTGTATACAGTAAGCACTATACCATTTTCCGTGACCAGTTAAATATTGCTTTACAGAATGAGGAGGAGTTTCAGAGATTTTATACCATGCTCGTTCAGAACAATATGGATATGATTGAACAGTGCCATGAAAATACCGCAAGGGCAACTATTGCTAACTTAATCGGCGGCAAGGTTAAAGGTGATGATACAAATGTTATTCATCTAGTGGCAGAATATAATGACGTTACAGGTCTTACACTTGACAGTGCTACTGTGAAGAAACCGGAAAATTTTGTTCCGTTTTATAAATGGGCGTTTTCCAGAATTAAAACTATCTCAGGTCTTATGACAGAAAGAAGTTTACAATATCATATAAACGTGACAGGTCATAATATCATGCGTCATACACCTGTTCAAAATCAAAGGTTATATTTATATACACCGGAAATGAATAATGTAGAAAGCACTGTATTTTCCAGTGTGTTCAATGAACAGTATCTTAAAATGATGGACTATGAGGGAGTTAATTTCTGGCAGTCAATTAAGACACCAATGGGAATTAATGTCAAATCTCGATATATGAAATTAGATGGAACTATTACGGAAGAAACTACCCCGACAGCCACGTCAAACATTCTCGGCATTCTCATGGATGAAGAAGCGGCAGGAATCTCAACCTATGGGGCAAGAACTGCTACTACTCCTTATAATGCAAGGGGCGAGTACATGAACGTTTGGTGGCACTTTAACGACAGGTATTGGAATGACTTCACAGAAAATGTAGTTGTTTTCCTGTTAGATTGATATTTTTGTTTCACGTGAGCATTGTTATAATGTTTCACGTGAAACATTTTTAAGAGGGAATGTTATGAGTTTTAACGTTGAATTTTTCAAAGTGGCAAAAAGAAAAAATTCCACTTTTGTTCCAGAAACTAAAGACGTTTCAAGAACAGAAATGTGTACGATTAAAGAGGGAACGGGAGTATTGAATCCTATTATTACGATAGCAAATTCTTCCGCTTCTTTTAATCCGTCAAGATGGAACTATTGTCATATTAGTGCATTTTCCAGATATTACTGGGTGAGTGACTGGAAAAATGAAGATAATATGTGGACTTGTTCTCTTCGAGTTGATGTTCTTGCGTCCTATAAAGAAACTATTGAAGACTATAACTACTATGTGGTAAGGTCTTCTACTTCTTTTGACGGCGGTATTGCTGATGCCCTTTATCCGAAAAAGCCGCAGGTTCATAGACAAACTGTGACTGGTGAACCGTTATGGCAAATTGAACAGGGATTTGACGTTGCTGGAACCTATGTAGTAGGTATTGTGAACAAACAGGGACTTTGTAACTATTACGCTATGAATCCGGCAAACTTTAAGAATTTTGCAAATGCAATATTCAGTAATATTAAGTGGATAGTAGGTGACGGTATCTCGGGAATATCTAACAATCTGGTACAAATAGCGGTAAATCCGGCTCAGTATATCACCTCAGTAACATGGTTCCCATTCACACTTGGCGGCACACAAATGTCTGGTATTTCTATCGGCTGGTGGGATGTAACAGGACTGACATTATACAAATTGGATGATGATTTGTGGAAAACAAAAACAACTTCCGTCACTCCGACCTCTCATCCTCAGTTAGAACGTGGTAATTATCTTAACTGTCAGCCATATAGATATATTAGGATATATATTCCACCTTTTGGTTGTCTTTCTGTTGACAGCGGTAAAATAAGAGATGGGGAAAGTATTAAAATAAGTGCAGATATAGACCCCCGTACTGGTCATGCGGTATGTCGTGCATTGGTTGAAAATACCGGCGGTGGAAATGAGCTACTCGGAATCATGTACTCTAATGTCGGTGTTTCCATTGCAACAAGTGACATAAAAACCAATTACTCAAACGTATCATCGGGTGTAAGCAACGCATTGGGTTCATTATTTAAGCTCAATATTGGCGGCTTTGCAAAGGGAGTTGCAGACAGTGCTATGGCTGTAGGTTCGGCTGAGGTTTCTACAAAAGGTGGTCAGGGTTCAACTATCGGATTGACTTCCAATGTATATTGTTATATTGACTGTATGTTATTGGTCGATGAAGATAGAGCGGATAACGGAAGACCTTATTGCAAAAACGGTAAATTCTCAGCACTTGGATTAGGTTATTATGAGGTTGAGAATGGCAGCACACCTATAAGCGGAGCATATGAATCTGAAATTGATGAAGTTAAGAATTTTCTGGAAAGTGGGGTGTATTATGCGTAGTTATTATAATGACAATGGCAATATGCTACTCTTCTATATTCTCGGAAAACAGCAGGGTGGTACTGTTCCACCAGTTATCCCAGCAGGGGAATGGAAAACTATAGTTACTGATACCTCAGCAGGTTATCTTAACGATGCTGACATGAAGAGTAACGCTTCAATTATCTGGGATTATTTCCGACAAAAACTCGGATGGAATGTGAACAGCGTTGCGGCACTCCTTGGAAATATGCAGGGTGAAAGTACACTGAACCCTGGTCTTATTGAAGTTGGTGGCGGTACTACATCAGCAGGGGCAGGACATGGACTTGTTCAGTGGACACCGGCAACTGACCTTTATAAAGTTCTTGACGTTCTGTATGGTGGACACGAAAATTGGTATGATGGCAACAAACAGCTTGGCGTTATATATGCTGAATATCAAGAGAGCGTGGGCGAAGCACACAGAGGGATTGAGCCTCAGTGGTATAAGACCACGAAATATCCATGTGATTTTAGGCAGTGGGCGTTTAATCAGCTTAACTATGACTTGGAAAAATTAACCTATGCTTTTGCGGCAAATTATTTGCGTCCGGCTGTAGTAGAACAGCCACGAAGAGTAGAGTATACGCGACAATGGCTAGACTATTTCTTAAAGGGGTGATATGATGAATGTTTTTAATACAAATGTACCTGTTAGTTATGATATGATTAACTTGTATACTTCCAGTTATTCTCCGTCTACACTGCATTGTAAAAACACTCAGTTATATTCCTATTTTCTGAGGTATCTTTTGCAGAAATGTATGTCAGTGTTTAAGTGGGAGATACCGGAAGAATGGGACAAAAATTATTTTCTGTATACTCTGTATTGTTGGGGTTTTCTATGCGTTTTTCATACTGACAAATACGGAGTGATTCCACAGGCTTGCGGTTTACAGGGGTGTAGTATTTTTTATCAACCAACAGAGGTTAATATCGCAAATCCATTGCTGACAGGTATCAACCGAAGAACTATTAATAAGGACTGTGTGATTCTCAGATTACAGCCAGACTGGAGCAGTGCAATGAACATATGTTCTTATTATGCGGATAATATGGCACTGACAGCAGAAACTTGTGAAATTAACATTGCAAACAGTAAGTTAGCTTATATGTTTGGTGTTGATGGAAAAGTACAGGCTGAGGCATTAAAGAAAACGTTTGACCAAATTATGGCAGGGAACACAGCGGTATTCTACGGTAACAATCTAAGAAGAAGAGATTCCATGGGAAATACTACAGAACCATGGACAACGTTCTCTAATAAGTTGAAAGAAAATTTCATTGCATCAGACTTGCAGGATGTATTGAGGAGATGGGAAGAAATGTTCTGCAATGACGTTGGAATCCCAAACGTAAGGTCAGACAAGAAAGAACGTCTGATTACTGTTGAAGCTGAAAGTAACAATTTCGAAACACAAAGCAAATGCGACTTGTGGCTCGAAGAATTGCAGAAAAGTTGTAGAAAGATTAATACTATGTTTGGTGACAAACTGGGTAGTGCTGTGTGGGTTGATTGGAGGAAAGATAGGGAAGATGATTAAGATAACGATTGCTTTTCTGGTTGCTGTTGCTATTATAGTGTGGGCAGACTTTACGAAATGAGGTGATGATGTGAGCGCTTATGTATCTGTGATAGGGTTGCTTAACTGGGACGAAAATATCATTGACAATACGTTTCTTGATGTATTTATTGCTTTGTTCAAGACCGAAACAATAGCATTAAATATGCTAGAACGTTTGGAAGATTTGCTTGTGTATGAATGTGGTGAATTGGAAGTCACATTGCCTAACCCCACATTCTTCAAAAAGATTGTAAAAAGTTGGGCTGACAACCAGACAAGTGTGTGGAAATCATACTATTCCGCACAACAAGCTATAGAGGTTGATGTGAGTAACATTTTACTGGGAAGTTCGCAGGAAGTGCTGACAGGGAAAGATGGAAAATCAAGTACCAGAACACTAGACCGTGGTGGAAATACTACCGTTCAGCATAATGGCAATGTTACGACTGACAATTCTGTTTACGGTTTCAATGAGGGTGGTACAAAACCAAAAGATAAATCTATTATAGTAGAAGATTCTACAGACACAAATAATATTAATCTGACTGATAACGAAACAGTTGCCGATGATATAAGCAGAAATCAGACAAAAACATTCACAGATTATAGTAAATTTTTTGATTCTGCTAGCAGATTAAATATGGTAGCTGAAATAAATGTTATCAACAAAATTGTGTTTGATTTCAGAGATAGATTCTGTTTAAGCGTTTATTAAAAGGGGGTACAAATTATGGCATTTTGGAATAAGTTTACATTCACAAATTTTCATGAAATGAATCTGGACTGGTTGATTAGTACCATGAAAGACTTATTAACTGGATATAATGATTTCACAACCGACATAACAAAAAAGATTGAAACACAAGACGGAAAAGTTAATACTTTTATTGATAATTACACGAAAAAAGTAGATAAAATACCACAACTTGTACAGACTGACGTTATTGATATAATGGACATGTATAGAGCAGACGGCACATTTAGCGATATTATAGAAACCACATATGGGGCGGTAAGTTATCTTAATGTGTTACAGGGTAAAAATATGGTTGTGTTAGGTGACAGTTTGTCAGCAGACAGGGGCGGTGTGTCGTGGGTAAATAATTTAAAGACAATGACAAAAGGAGTTCTTAATGTAACTAACTATGCGGTGTCAGGTGCTAAACTTGCTGAACAGGCTGATAAATACTCAAATTATAATGGTGAAGTTGATATTCTTGTTGTATGGTGTGGTATTAATGATGTAAGAGACCAGACAAGCCTTGAAGATGTTAGGACAGCATTAGAGAGTATTCGAACTAAGACGTTAGGTCTTAACAAAAAATGCCAAACTTACTTGTTTAGTACTTACAAAAATTTACGAGGTATGAAAACAAACTGGGTTATTCCGCAGACAGCTTATTGGCGATTTTTTAACCAGTATTGTACTTCACAAGGATGGACTTTTGTTGATTTATTTTCGTCAGCTCCTATCATCTCTACTATCTCACAGACAATGTTAGATTATTACTTCACGGAAACAGATAAAGGTTACTTACACTATAATGAAAAATATTCCCCTATCTTAGCAAGATATATTCTTAATGTACTAGTGAGCCAGTCACCAGTTCCATTGGGTGACTATTACGAGAGAGTGTCAGGCACTAATCTTAATGCTAACTGTTCACCAGTGACTAATGTATTCAGTTTAAATACCAATGGTTCTTATGTAGATTTTGGAACTCGATTTATTAAGGTTCATATAGCAGGTACTTTTACAGCACCTAATGTGAACCCACAGTATACCAAAATACTTACTTTACCATCTTGTTTTAGACCATCTGATAACAGTAATTACGCTACAGCATTTAGAGCAGGTGGCATAGGTTCAGATGGTGGACAGTATTCAACAAAAGCATTGTTAAATGCCGATGGATCTTTGTATTTATTCAATCAGTATAACGAGAATACTAGCAAAGTTGCAATGACTTGTTTTATGGACTTTAAAATTGATTCATGGAAATATAACTGGAAACGAACAGCGGAATAATTTA
>ENA-OPDG01001943-OPDG01001943.1-human-gut-metagenome-genome-assembly--contig:-NODE-1943-length-12729-cov-4.034401_pt1 | contig 12729 bp, 10 predicted proteins | sample MGYA00241259_ERZ501498 | MGnify/ENA primary metagenome ERZ501498 (study PRJEB25962, sample SAMEA2042582) | human gut metagenome | biome: human gut; feature: human-associated habitat; material: faeces... | reverse complement strand
CGCTACCTTTTTGACCTCTGTGTCATCTTATGAGGGCGGTTGCGGATTTGAGGATGTATTTTTGTATCCGTAATATTTTAAGGAAAATGAAACTCAGTCATATAATATTTATATTGGCGTGTGTCCTTGTTTGTGGTTGCAAAGAGAACACGGCACAAAAACAGCTCAACCAAATAGACACTCTCCTGTCAAAAAAACTATTAGATTCAGCAAAGGTACAGATTTTGCGAGTTGACACTTCTTCACTAAGCAATGAAGAAACGGCTTACTACAACATATTGAATATGATATATGAATATAGGACGCATAAACCTAAGAAATCATATACGGGAATCGACAAGAGCATAGTTTTCTATGAAGACAACGGAGACGCACACAGACTCGCACGCGCCTGTTTTGTTAAAGGTGCATCGCTATTAGACGAGAAGAAGACCCAAGAAGGACTCGTCTGGCTGAAAAAGGCAGAGGAACAGGCAAAAGGGATAGAAGACGCAGAATTGCATTTCTATATTAATGGCTGTTTAGCTTACGTAAACCATGTAGCGGGAAACTTCAGATTAGCACTCTCATACGGCAAGAAGGCTCTACACAATGCTATAAAAATCAGGGATAAAGAAAAAATGGGTCATGCCTATGACATAACGGCATCTTCGTTCCTTAGTCTTGGGAAAAGAGACAGTGCGTTTTTCTATATCGACAAGGGATTGCGGTTCGCAAAGTTCTTAACCGACGGAGAGAGAAACAATCTGTACAACAACGCCGCGCTCATATATGAGCAAGCAGGAGATACACATAAAGCCAAAGAACTATTAAAGCAGTCGTTGGCATTCTGCCCGAACGCCAATGCCTACGGCACACTGGCACAGGTGTATTCTGACGAGGGAAAAGACGATTCCGCAGCTTTGTTATGGGAAAAAGCGTTAAGGACAAACCATCTAAGGCAAAAGATTAGCTTTATGAAGTCATACGCCAAATGGCAGAAAAGGAATGGGAAATACGAGGAAGCAAGCGCAACCAGCATAAAAGCCGCCGAGCTGAAAGACAGTCTTGCACGCCAGCAACAAGCTGAGATCGTGAAGGAGATACAAGACAAATACGACATGAAAGTGAAAGAGGGGGAAGCGCAAAGATGGATAATAATATTCCTTTCCGCCATCATCGTGATACTGATTGCATCGATAATTATATCGTGTAAGTATATAAGGACAAGGAAAAAGGAACGGCAGGCACAGGAGGAAATTGCAGCCAACAGGATGATGATAGCCGATTATACCACGCTGATAAAGCAAATGAAAGAGTCTGGCAAGGAGAAGTCGGCGGAAGTGCGTAAACTACAACGCAAGTTAGATATGCTTTATGAGAAGCAAGCGGAAATCATATACAATGGGAGATGTATATTTGAGGATGTCAAGAACGGAAAAGGCAAGAAGAAATGGACCGACGAGATGTTCGGGTGGTTCGTGGAATACTACCGTACAATAAACTACCCCTTCGTAATGCACTTGGAACATGACTACAAGGGCCTGTCGTACATGAATATGGCATTCCTCATTCTCTACGAGATAGAGTGTAAGGACGACCTCCACAAGCTCGGCAGGATTATGGGAATGGAAGACGGTGCCATGAGGGTCATGAAGTCGAGGATAAACAAGAAACTGGTATAATTATTTCTATATCTCTTATTTACCACGAAAAGGTCAATAGCATACAGAAAACTTATCAATAGCAGTATTATACCTTTGAATATATCTTTTTTATAATCTGTTCCATCAAAAAATAATGACGGAACAAGTCTGATAAGTAAAGTCAGCCCCAATACAAAGCTACACGAAATAATCACTTTGTAGAAAAGACTTGTATATATACTTCTTATGAAATTCATAATTATAATTTTCTCTTTATGTAACGATAAATATAATAGGGATTATCAATATAATCTTGACGTGCCTGGTGTGTAATCTTTGTATTCTTCTACGACTCTCTGCCCCTTATTAAGACGGAGTTTAATAGAGATAAGGAATGTCGGGCCGATATTCTCCATTGTAGAATGATAATGCATATCCAAGAAATGAGATTTCCTGATATTGTCCTTTGCGAATAAATCAGATATAGTGGCAGAAACTATAAGATTTTTCTCTTTCAAGAAAGAATAATACATTTCTAAGTCCATCGACATATTTTTGTTCTCTGTATATATAAGGGTTGATGTCTTGGGAAAATAAGACCCTTGTATTGATATGTTACACCTTTCTGTAGGAACATAATTAACAACTGCGGAATAAGACCTTGTCCAATAGTTCGCTGAACGGTCTGTTGGTCGTACAAAACCGTTTTTGAAAGAATATAAATGATTATAAGAAGCATTGAACTGAACCTGTCCTGTCAGTTTCTGCTTGAGCATACTGAACGGCAGCACAATGTTGGTCTTGAAAGAACGGTTGTCTGCAATGTTATCACTTGATTTGCTAAGGATATTCCCTTCCATAACATATACATTACCAATAACATTTCTACCCCAGACATACGAGAAGTTCAATTGCGCATATTGGAATAATGTATTATAAAAAACAAGAGCGTAGTTACGTGTCGGAAGAATATTGGGGTTTCCCAACACATATATATAGTCATTTATTTTCCTTTTGCCAGGAAGCATACTTTCATATTTAGGTCTTGTTATATTTGATACAAAACCCAGTGATGAATAATAATTCTTTGTATTGTAATACAACAGCAGTGACGGAAACACATTCAGATAATTGGAACTTTTATCATCAGAAGACTTATGCCGGTAGGAATAAAACGTATTTTCCATCCTTATACCGCCACGCAGCACGAGATTATCATTGAAACTGTATCTTGCCTGACCGTATACGGCAGACAGAAATTCATAGCCGGTAAACTTTGAGCTTTCATTTAGCAGCGCGTCATCATATCGATAATCCATCTTGTCCCAAACACTATTATAGTCTATCTGAGAACCATAAGAAAAACGCCACCGCCGAATGTCCGTGTTAAAATCGATACTTAGAGTATTCATCCACCCTTCCATATCTAATTCCGCTCTACCAGTTGCGTCTTTATTGATGTTATAATAGTAAGGCTTTGAATGCTGTCCTCCGTATGACAGTGCGTATGCTACAGAACCATTGAACCGGCGGTATGAGGATGGAATCTTGTATGCCAACGATATGTTATATAGGTCACTTCTTTCCCTTTTTTCCTCATAAGTCATGTCTTTCACAGACTCCCAAGAAGAATGCGGCTTACCAAAGTCATTATATATAAAAGCATTTAAGTTTAATGTGTGTTCGTTTGAAAACGTATAAACCAAAGACCCTTGATAAGTGAATATGTTCATGCGCCCTTCACGGTTACTATGATTAAAGAAAAGCCTTGTCGCATCTGAAATTAAGCTGTCATTCCTTATGCCATATTCATTACTGTTCGTATATGATAAAGTGTTATGGAACAATACCCTACGCATCTTCATCATATAGAAAACATTACCACCATAATCATTAAGGCCATCTGGCATTGATGATACAAACGCGTATGGCTGTAACGAATAGCCTAAAGGAATGTTTCTGTTTGTATTGATATTGATTACAGCATCTGTCGACGCTGCATATTTCCCAGTATTTATATTAGTCAGTTCTACGGTTGAAATAGCATTAGAGGGTAGACTTGAAAGAAATGTCTCAAGCGACTTTACGGAGATGTTCTGTTTTATACCGTTTATGAATATGCTTGCAGACTTGCCATTAAGCAAATAATTCCCATCAGAGGATTTTATTACACCGGGGATATATTTCAATACTTGATTTGCCTGAAGATTTTCCGAATTGGGTATTTGCGAGACATCCACTATCATATCACCATCCCGTCTGTATATCCAATTGGATTTTACCACAACTTCATCAAGTACGTTCTCCCGTGGAATAAGATAAATATAAAGGCTTGAGTCTGAAGTTAATGTAATATTCTTGGAGATATAAGATGTGTGAGAGACAAATATAGATAACGTATCTGTATCTGTTGGGATATTCACACAGAAATGACCTGTAGAATCAGACAAAACACGAGTCTCGTATTCATGTGCTTTTATAAGAACGGAAGCTGTCTCTATTGGCTTGTTATCGTAAAGGTTTAACACAATTCCATTTATATTCTTGCCGGAAACATATAATGTAAGAAAGAACATAAAGAACAGTACTGCCCTATTACCAATATAAAGCCTCTGTGCTACTACGCGAGCAAACATGAGTAACGTAAATACTATTGTAAAAAATATTTTATTCATATTGCCTGCAAAGTTATGGACTTTATAAGTTTCTTGCAAATTTCCGGGAAAGCGGTGTTACATTGTGTAAATGCGTAACAATCTGTATTTCAATGATTTATTATTTTTGCCAACCGATATTTGTAACAACTTTAACATTTCGCTTACCCCAAAAAATAGTATTTACATCATTTCTCATTCGGTTTCGACGTAAATAAAATGGAAAATCATAAGCTCCAATAAATATATCATTCCTTATTCTGTACGAGATGGAATGTAAAGAAGACCTTTCTGAAAAAGTCCTGAAAAGACGTGTCCGTACTCTGTGTCATCAAAAACACAGGGTACGGACACGACTCTTTATGCCCTATATATAATAAGGTGTCATTATGCCAGCAGTCTGCGCACGATGCCGGAGATAACGCCACCCTCGGCCTTGCCGGCCATCTGCTTCGATGCTATACCCATCACCTTGCCCATATCCTTCATGCTTGTTGCACCCACCTGAGCGATGATTTCCTTCACTGCCGCCTCTATCTCGGCTTCTGTGAGAGGCTTAGGCAGATACTCCTCGAGCACCGCAACCTGTGCAAGCTCGTCGTCGGCAAGGTCCTGACGGCCGTTGTCGATGTATGTCTTGGCAGTTTCCTTGCCCTGCTTTGCGAGTTTCTGAATGATTTTCAGAGCCGCGTCGTCGGTCAATGTGTCGTTGGCTCCCGGTGCAGTCTTTGCCTCTAAGAACACTTTCTTGATGTTTCGCAGCGTTTCCAAGCGCACCTTGTCGCGCGCTTTCATAGCCGTTTTTATGTCCTCGCTAACTTTCTCAAACAAATCCATAGTACTGTTGTTTTATGTTTATAATGTTTATTGCAACTATCCGCTATATTGTTGGTGCGTGAAATAACCCCTTCTATCACGTAGAAGGGGCCCGGTGTGAGGTAGAGGCTCACGCTTATGTGAACGAGATGACGCCTTGAACGGTGTCCTTCGGAGCATCGTCCTCGTTGTCCTCGTTGCCTGTACCCTGTATTTCTCGCAGCATCTGCTTCGTGCGTTTATATGTCGGTGTGTCTTCTACAGCGATGATGATGTCCTCGTTGTCGAGATCCTCGGGGCGGAAGCGGAAGATGTGCGGGCGGCGTTTGTATGCCGTGTTCGTTGAATCCTTGCCGTAATAGCGGTTGCGGCGGTCCAGACGCTCGGCTGCGCGCTCCTCTTCTTCGGCTATGCGCCGCACCTCCTCCTCGGTGTGCTTCTTTATGTGGTTGTTCATTCCGTCCACGTCCTCGATGCCGAAACCGGTAGCAAGGATGGTTACTTTCACTCTTGAATCAAGCTCCGGGTCGACAGCGACACCCCATTTCAGCTCGAACTCGCTGCCAAAGCGCCCCATGAAGTCGTTCACGTCGTTCATCTCCTCCATCGTGAGGGTCTCCTTGCCGCCCTTTTCGTTTGAGAAGCAAATCCAAAGGAGGATTTTCTTAGAGTTGTAGATGTCCTTGTCGTTGAGCAGCGGAGAGTTGAGCGCGTCGTCAATGGCCTTTTTCACTCGGCCCTCGCCCTCACCGTAGCCTGTGCTCATGATGGCCACGCCACCGTCTTTGAGTACGGTCTTCACATCGTTGAAGTCAAGGTTGATGAGTCCGTGCACGGTGATTATCTCGGCAATGCTCTTAGCTGCCACGCTCAGAGTGTCATCAGCCTTGCCGAAAGCGTCGAGCAGGTTAAGGTCGGAGTATATCTCGCGCAGGCGTTCGTTGTTGATAACGAGCAGCGCGTCGACGTGTTTTGCCATCTCCTCTACACCGTCCAGCGCCTGGTCTATCTTGCGGTCGCCCTCGAAGCGGAACGGAATGGTAACGATTCCGACGGTCAGAATGCCTAATTCCTTAGACACACGGGCGATTACCGGTGCCGCTCCCGTACCCGTACCGCCGCCCATTCCGGCAGTGATGAATGCCATCTTGGTGCCGTCGTTGAGCATATTCTGAATGTCGCTGAGGCTCTCTTCGGCTGCCTCGCGGGCTTTGGCAGGACGGTTTCCGGCACCGAGTCCTTCCTTGCCCAGCTGCAAAAGAACAGGCACGGGTGAGTCGTGGAGAGCCTGATTGTCGGTGTTGCAAAGAACAAAAGACACATTGTGGATGCCCGAACGGTACATATGGTTCACGGCATTGCCTCCACCGCCACCAACTCCGATAACTTTTATAATACTATTCTCTTTCTCCGGCTCGCCGAAGTCTACCATATCTATTACATTATTGTCTGCCATGATGCTCTGTTTAATACTTTACTACTTCTTATTCTTCACACTCTCCGGAGCTATTCGTCCTCTTCCATCATCTTCTTGCCGAAGTTCTTGAAGCCTCGGACCATCTTGCTCCACATACTGTTCTTGCGGCGTTCCTCCTCTTCCTGTTGCGCTTTCTCTTCCTCTTCCTTGCGTCTGCGCTCCTCTTCATCCTTGCGTCTGCGCTCGGCTTCTTTCTCAGCGGCAGTGAGCACTACTCCCTTGCCGTCTATTTCGCTTGGCGTGCGCGGGTTCTGGTGCAGGTCGGCCGTTGTCATTCCGCCCGGTTGAGGCTTGGACTCTCCGAAAATGTCGCGGTTCTGGTTTATTTCCAAGCCCGCGCAGTTGGTCTCTCCTTTGGCAAGGAGGCCCAGCACGGTGTTCATCATGCCGTTGCGGGCAGTGATTTCGCTGTTGTTCGAGTTGATGGTCTGCGTAACGAACTTAGCCACACGTATCTTTTCCATGTGCGTGTAGTTGCGGAACGCACGCTCAATGTTCTTCATATTGCATCCGCCACCGGTGATTATGACACCTCCGAGCAGCTTGTCGGCGAAGTCGGACGGCACCTGACACCATACGTTCTCGATAATCTCGTCGACACGCGCCTCCACAATCTCGATGAATTTGCGGCTCTCCACGGAGCGCTCGGCGTCTATCGGATAGCTCAGCGTGTTGTCGATGTCGTTGTTGTCGGTGTATGCGCTGCCATATTTCAACTTCATCTTCTCCGCGTCCTGCTCCTCCATTTGCAGCGAAGCGATGTCCTTCGTGATGTTTCGGCTGCCGAGTGGAATCACGGCGAGGTGGCGCAGGATATTCTTGTGATATACCATGACGGTCGTAGTGTCCGCGCCGAAGTCTACGAGTATGCATCCGCCTCGCTTCTCTGAGTCGCTCAGCACGCTGTCTGCCAATGCCAAAGGCGCGAGATAAAGCTCGACGACGGCTATTCCAGCCTTGTCGAAGCAGTTGTTCAGGTTCGCATAGAACGACTTGCGGCCTAAGATGTTGAGGAAATTGCCCTGAAGCCGTGAGGCCTTGATGCCCACGGGGTCCATCTGGAGCTGGTTGTCTACCTTATATTCCTGTGTCGCGGCATCAAGAATTTCCAAATCGGGATACGACATATTCCTGTTGGCATCCATAAGCTCGTTTATCATCTCGGCCGTGATGATGGTTTCGGCCGGCAGGTCCTTCACAATCTCGTTGCGGACACTGCGGATAGACTGTCCGCTCACGCCCACGTAAACGTGAACAATATCACATTTCAGTTGGCTTTTGAGCTTTGTCATTATGCTCGACAGGCATTGTGCCGTCTTGTCTATATTGTAAACGACTCCTTTTCGGATGCATTGTGTGGCGTTTTCCTTTACGATGGCAAGCACGGAAATGCTTCCGTCAAGGTTCTTGCGCCCTGCGACTCCTGTGATTTTAGACGAGCCTAACTCTATGGCTACTATAAATTCCTTTGCTGGCATACACGTATATGTTATATTATTGTATTCTTTTTGCAGATTATCTGATTGTCAAACTCGATGTTGATGTATGAGTATTTGTTCCATCCGGCGTTGGAAAGGCCGTAGCGGTAGAACTTCTCAAGACGTGTGAGCTTCTTGTTGGTGAACTCCTCGATGGCTTTCTCGCGCTCAAGACGGTAGCGGCTTTGTGGCAGATAGCCCATGAACACGATATGGTTGCCCACGCGCGGCACAAGCTCGATGCCCAAATCGGGCAGTACATTAATCTGGACTATCTGATTGTTCCATAATTCCGATGCCATGATTGTCCTTGCCAGAGGCGCGATATAGCGCTGGGCAAAGAGGTTGCTGATGTGTCCGGTGGCGATAATCAGGTCGCTTGTGTAATGAGAGTTTGGCAGTTGTCCGCCCTGGTCGTCAAGGTAGTAATCAGCTCCGTTGTCGCTTTTGATACGGATTATGGGTGAGCGTTGTGTGATACTGATGCAGACGTGCCCGTTGTTGGTCTTGTAGCACTCGGCGGTGTTTACAAATGGGCTTGCCTTCAGCGCTTCCTCGATTTGCCGGGGAATGATGCTGCTCATCGTCTTGTTAAGGGGATAAAGCCTTTTCCGCTCAAGAATGCGCTTTATCTCCCCGGCACTCAGGAAGCCGGAGTTGTTGGAATCGGAAATATCTATGGCTACTTTTACGCACTTCACGCCCGTCTCGTCCGGTTTGTTGAACGAGGTAACAGCCATTACAAGATACAGGGCAAGCACTATATCGAATATGACGAAGAATATTTTCCTTATACTCAACATCTCTGTTTCTTCTTTATTATATCTCTACTTCTGCTTTATTATCTCCGCAATCTGTGGCACATAATTGTCAAGGTCGCCCGCACCGAGTACTATCAGCACGTCGAAGTCGCGGCTTCTGACGAAGTCGAGCACATCTTCCTTGCGTATCATGCTCTTCTCTACGCCCTCGGCGAGGTTGTCGTAGATGAGTTTTGAGGTTACGCCGGGGATGGGCTGCTCGCGGGCCGGATAGATATCGCACAGCACAACCTCATCGAGCTGACTGAGAGCCGAGGCGAAATCTTTGTAGAAATCGCGTGTGCGGGTATAGAGGTGCGGCTGGAATATGGCCGTAATCTTGCGGTTCTGATACAGTTCGCGCATACTCTTTGCACTCTGGTAAATCTCCTTCGGATGATGGGCGTAGTCTGACAGGAACACATGGCGGCTGTCCTTGATCTTGAAATCAAAGCGGCGGTCAACACCTCCGTATGTAGCCATGCCGTTGCGAAGCTCGTCTGCCGTACAACCGTTGAGTTGCGCCATCGCCATCGCAGCCACACCGTTCTCTATGTTAATAGGTATGGGCTGGCCGAGTGTTACGTTAGTCACATTCTCGATGGGCGATACAAAATCGAACGTAATCCCGCCGTTCTCTATCTTGATGTTCTCTGCGTGGAAATCACCCTCGTCGCGGCTGTATTCGTACACGCGCACACCCTCCTGCACCTCGGCTTTCATCTCCAGTCCCTTGCGGATTATCAATGCGCCGCCCGGTTGGATGAGCGTGGAATAATGGCGGAAGCTCTCGAGATAGGCCTCCTTCGTGCCGTAAATGTCGAGATGGTCGGGGTCGGTGGCGGTGATGACGCTCATCCACGGACGCAGCCAATGGAACGAACGGTCGAACTCGTCGGCCTCGATAACCACGTAGTCGGACTCCGAAAGAATATAGTTCGTGCCGTAATTCTTTGATATTCCGCCGAGAAAAGCGTTGCAGTCCACGCTGCTTTGGTGCATTATGTGGGCGCACATGGTAGATGTGGAAGTCTTGCCGTGTGTGCCCGCCACGCATAGTCCTTTGTGCGTGCGTGTCAGAGTGCCGAGAACCTGCGCTCTCTTCTGGATGTCGAAGCCTCTTTCGCGGAAGAATACGAGTTCTTTATGCTCTACCGGGATTGCCGGAGTATAGATGATGAGCGTATGACTTGCGTCGCGGCACTCCTGCGGAATGGCGTTTACATTCTCCTCGTAATGTATCTGCATTCCTTCCTTCTCCAAGTTGTGTGTCAGCTCCGACGGTGTCTTGTCGTAACCGGCAACCGTCATGCCCTTATTCAGGAAATAACGGGCAATGGCACTCATGCCGATGCCGCCCGCACCTACGAAATATACGGCTTTTATATCTTTCAGTTCCATTTATCTTCTTGCTAATTTTATCACTTCATCGGCTATCACGTCGGCCGAGTTCTTTAGTCCGAGTTTCTTAATGTTCGCGCTGAGTGTGGCGAGCTTGTTCCCGTCTTTCACGGTGTCGATGGCGAGCTTGAGCAACGTTTCCGGCGCGTCCGCATCCTTTACGTATATCGCCGCATCCTTGTTTACCAGTGCCATGGCGTTCTTTGTCTGATGGTCTTCTGCCACATTCGGACTCGGAACGAGTACAACAGGCTTGCCGATGAGGCAGAACTCGCTGATAGAGCTTGCCCCGGCACGGCTGATGACGAGGTCGGCAGCCTTATATGCTGCGCCCATGTCGCTGATAAAGTCGGTTACGAGCAGGTTATCGGGCTTCTTGCCCTCAATCTCTTTGTTTATAGAGGCATTATAATACTTGCCCGTCTGCCATATAAACTGGATGTCCTTTGCCTGCTCCACCAAGTCGAGATGGCGCAGGATGCTCTCGTTCACGGTGCGTGCGCCGAGGCTTCCGCCCACGAATACGACTGTCTTCTTGTCAGGGTCGAGGCCGAACGACTTGCGTGCGTCCTCCACGCTTATGGTGCTTTCGATGAGCGACTGGCGCACAGGGTTTCCGGTCTTTATGATTTTGTCGGCAGGGAAGAAGCGTTCCATGCCGTCGTAGGCCACGCATATCTTGTCGGCACCCGATGCAAGCACCTTGTTTGTTACTCCCGCGTATGAGTTCTGCTCCTGAATGAGGCAGGGAACACCCATCGCATGGGCTGCGTTAAGGGTGGCTGCGCTGGCATATCCGCCCACGCCGACAGCCGCCATCGGGCGGAAATCTTTCAGGACCTTGCGCACTTTGCGCTTGCTCCTGAGGAAGTCAATCAGCACGCCGACATTCTTCGGCGACCACAACGGACGTATCAGGCCTCGCACGGGAAGTCCTACAATTTCATATCCGGCTTGCGGAACACGTTCCATTTCCATGCGTCCGAGCGCGCCGACAAACAGGATTTCCGCATCGGGATGCTTGGCCTTGATAGCGTTGGCTATCGACACAGCGGGGAAAATGTGTCCTCCCGTGCCGCCTCCGCTTACTACTATTCTTAGTTTCTCGTCCATGCTTATATATTGTATTATTTATCTTGCAAATATAATCAAATTTTCTGTTACTCGCTAATTTAGCCGTCAAAAATCACGTCCTTAACGGCTGCGCTTTCATTTCCTTCTTCGTGTCCTTCTTCTTGGCCGAACGGCTTACGCTGAGTATAGCACCGATGTAGATGCAATTGATGATGGTAGACGTTCCACCCTTGCTGACCAACGGCAGCGGTTGGCCGGTTACGGGCGCAAGTCCTACGGCTACAAGCATATTGAACAGTGCCTGCGTTACCAGCAGGATGCCGAATCCCATCGACAGGAAGGCGGGGAAAGCGTTCTCGCAACGGCTCGCTATGCGCCCGGCGCGGAACAGCAGCATGATGTAGAGGAAGGCTACAACGCCCGACCCGATTATGCCCATCTCTTCGATGATTATGGCATAGATGAAATCAGAGAAGGCTTGCGACAGGAAATCGCGCTCAGTGGAGTTGCCAGGGCCTTTTCCCATGATGTTTGACGAGGCTATCGCGATGTTTGCGTGAGCCACCTGCGCGTCTTTGTCGAGGTCGTAGTCCTCTGGCGACACCTCCTCGCTGTTGAGGAACTTGTCTATTCTCGCTTTCCAAGTGTCGAATCTGTGGAATAGACCGGTACGTTTTCCTGTGGCAGCATTGCTGTCTTTCACTTGCTCAGTGAGTATCTGTTTGTCGGCTTTTTCTTCATTCTTGTCTTCTCCGATAAGCATAATCATCGACAAGCCGAACACTCCGACGATGGCGAAGAAGCCTAACAGCTTGCCGAGCTGCTGCAATGGCACTCTGCCTACAAACATCATGAGGATAAGAGTGAGCGTGATGAGTGCTGCCGTTGAGAAGTTCTCTAAGAAAATAGGTATTATGAGGAAGGCGCTTCCAACCCAAATAAATCCGAAAGCCTTGCGGTCGGCCCCCTTGTCGGTCTGCATCGCGCTGAGAGTCTGCGCCGTAGCGAGAACAAGTGCGCCTTTGGCAATTTCCGAAGGTTGGAACTGTATGCCCAAGATACTTATCCACCGGTTTGCACCGTTGGTCGTTTCGCCGGCCACGAGAAGCCATATCAGCAGGATGAAAGATACGGGTAGGATTATCGGAGTGGCGAGCTTGAAGTACTTACACTTGATGTTGAGCACGACAACCATCATGAAAACGCCCACAGCAAGCAGTCCACAGTGCTTGAGAATGGGACTCCAATAGTTTCCGCCCTTATACGACAGGGAGCTTGATGCGGAATAAACTTCCACGATGCTTATCATGCAAAGGAAGAAGAATATCATCCACACGACCTTGTCGCCTTTGAATATGTTGCCTAAAGTCTTGTTCATTGAGCTTTGTTATTTATTTAGTAGTC
>ENA-OPDG01001936-OPDG01001936.1-human-gut-metagenome-genome-assembly--contig:-NODE-1936-length-12782-cov-14.606506_pt1 | contig 12782 bp, 12 predicted proteins | sample MGYA00241259_ERZ501498 | MGnify/ENA primary metagenome ERZ501498 (study PRJEB25962, sample SAMEA2042582) | human gut metagenome | biome: human gut; feature: human-associated habitat; material: faeces... | reverse complement strand
ATTTTGTCTTTTGACAGATTCCTAAAAGAATCAATTTGAAGGGCTTTCTTCACTTGGTCTTCAGAAACAAGGTACTGTGACATATCTATTTTCCTCCGTTATCAATTATCTACCTGTTACCGAAACTGGGTCTAAGTAGAAAAGTCCACTATTGCTATCAAAAGATACAACCTCCGCAACAATGTGAACATTCAGTCCAACACTCACTGTATCTAAGTTGGTGTTTAAATCGTAATAGGCTACGTTCTCGAATTTGAAAGATGGTCCAATCTGATGGTCTGGGTCATAATCGCCAGCACTCACCAAATAATCAAATCTCGTATTGTAATTCTCGTGTTTAGTGCAATAATCTATTCTTCCATCAAATTCAATAATTCTACCCTTATATTTTGTAGCAAAAGCGGAATAGGAATCATCTATCTCTGCTTTATTGGAAAGTATTGCTGCAAGTTCAGGGCAGTTTTCTACTGTAAGATTCGGTTCTGGCTCATCGCAAATGTAATACCACAAAACAACAATAGCATCCGCTTCGTATGTATCACCAACTGCAAAATCACCTTTGCCAAACGCCCAGTTCTTAATTTCGACCGCACCGATTGTATCATCAGGTTTGTTTATATCTTCGGTTTCAAGGGTTTCGTATTCAAATACTGTGAATCCCATTTCACGAAGTTTTGCTTCTGCATCGGTGTAGAGCATACCAATAAAATCATCTTCACTCATAGTCACCATAATGCTTATATTATAGCGTGTGTAGGGTCGGATGTCGATTGTTTTTTGACCAGTATTTATTCATATGGTTCTTAATCATATTTTTCACATACTCCATACTTGAATCATGAGATATAAAATAGGTTTATTAATAGGTAAACCAATTTAGTGCTCTTAATAATTTTGTTTTCAGAAAAGTGCAAAGAAATCTCCAATATCTTTTATTGTACATTTATTTATAAAAATCGATGCCCCCCCACAATAGTTCTTATACAGATCTCCTACTGATACAAACCCACATTATCTAGCATAAATCCTATCATATATGAAGAGTTTACAACAAATAAGTCCTTACACCTACTTGTTGTGAACTGTACAATGCTCTATTTATTTTTTATAATCGTCACCAGTTACTTAATAAATGCAACTGCCATATACATTCTTCTTAGCATACTAAAATGACCATTTCTCATATGATATTGCATATCATTCTTTACTGTGGAATCCATTTGATTTATATATCCCTTGATTGCAATCTTTTTCTCAGAAGACAAGTCACTATATTTAATCCAAGTATCTAAATCAATATATTGATCATAATAATGTCGATAAATTTTTAGAACAGAATTATTCTTCATCAAGAGTTTATCAATTGTTTCTGTTGTATAAACACTCTCTTGCTTCCGACCACTTTCCTTTTCTGTAAGCAACTTTTCAAGAAAAGGAATCGTATTTGAAGTAGGTGCAACAACTTCAATAATTGCTATTGCCTTTGATGCAACCCGCGCCATTTCATCTATACCTAAAGATACGTTATTGAAATGATGAAATGAACTCTTTGAAATAGCTATATCAAAGCTTTTTGACTCAAATGGAATTTCTTCTGCATACGCAACTCTAAAATCCACCTTGTTTTTCTTCGCCCTATCACATACTTGATCTTCAAATGTTCTGCTGGGATCAATTGCAGCCACTCTATCAAATGCAGACGCATAAAAATCAAACATATATCCATTTCCGCATCCAACATCAATAATCGTTTTTCCATATGCGCTCAATATTTTTACTATCCATTCTCCAAAATTCGAATCGCATAACCATTCATATCTATTGAAATTGTCAGCTCGCCCTTTTGAAATCAAATTCATATTATCACTTCCTTAGATGCATTAAATAAATACTCTGCGTGCGTATACAGACTATCAAACATTTTTGTCGTTTTTTCTTTTTTTATATTAAACAATGGTCTCTCTTCTCCACAATGATATGTAAAATATTCAACAACCATTTCCGCATTTTTTGTTTGTGGATCAATAACCACCATACTCATGGTTGGTGGGGCTGTATATGTTGACAAAGTAATTCTATTTTTCGCTTTAGGATTATTATTATGATCTTCACAAAAAGCCTTCAGTGATTTAAATGAAAGCTTTACATATTCAGCAAAGTCTCTAATTCCAAAAAAATCTTCTAATAGTTTTGCATATTCCTTATTATTCACCAAATAATCTGGATCCAACATATAAAGGTGAACTGATACTGCTCTCAATTGATTTTCCAATGAATTGGATGCCAACCTAGCCAGTTTCGACATACCCGCACCAATAATATAAATTTCAGACTGAGCACGATCCCTAAGCAATCTAAACTCTTCATCACGATCCAAACCAATTGAAGCCCTTTTCACACCTTCATATTGAGATAATAATGCTTTTTCTGATTTTTTAAACTCTCTTCCTGCAACCCAACCAGAACATTTTTCAAATTGAGCCGCATTATTCGCGAATATTCGTGATATTGCTGCAGAAACACCACTAATTTCATGATACTCTCCTGACATTTTTGATTGAATTGCACGCTTTAACTGTTTATAACGTTCATCCTCATTTTGCACTGGAAATTTTGCTGAATAAATACCATCGGCAATCTTTTTCTCCAAAAAATCCTGACCTATTATAACAGAAACTATCGGCTTCTTTTTTTCAACAGCATATTCATATTCTCTATGAGTATAACTTTTTTGACTAGTCGGTTCAATACTTCCATATCGTCCACCAAGTAGAATCAAAAATACATCAGATTCTCTAATCCATCTTTGAATTACTGTCCACTGCTCAGCATTTTCAGATGCAAATAATTCCATACCGGCCGGAATATGCCCAGCTGCAAGGATTGCCTCAACAGCCTTTTGCCTTTCCTCTTTCATATCTTCATAGGTTGAAGATATGAACACTTGAAGCTTTTTCTTCATTGCTGTACACCTCCGCATTTATCTTTCAAACAACACAGTATATTGGTACCATGATAATAAATAATTATGATTATAACTATCAATAAAAGTATACCATAGCCCATCACATTACACTAGATATTTTACAACCTTATTTACTTTTTATCTCCAAATACCTTACACAAATTTTATAACTGCCACAAAAATTAAACAGATATATACTTTAAATCTACTGCATAGACTCTAATCTACACAGTATCGTCCTTCTACCTATTATTATACTTTCATTGTCTTTGCCAGTGACGCAAGCAACGCAGCCATCTCCGGATTTCCCAGTACCTTCATCAGCAGCTCTGCATCCACTCCATCCGGTACAGTAATCGTACTGCTGCCTTCATCCTGCTCTTTCATTTGTGGATTAAGATTTTCCTTATTATAAAAGGCATTCTCCATAAGTTCCGCATTCTTCCTTCGGTCTTCGTCCAGGATATGGCCATACACTTCCGTTACCATATCCGCCTGAGCATGGCCGGAATCTCCCTGGACTGCTTTAATATCTCCACCACTTAATTTCAGCTTGTAGGTGACGCTGGTATGACGCAGACTATGAAACACTACATCTGGCAACCCTAGTTCATCTATGATTTCCTGCATTTTTGTCCTTAGATAGCTGTCTCCTATAGGAAGACCAAATGTTGTCGCCATTACCAGATTATAATCCTGATATTCATTTCCAAGTACTTCCTTTATCTCATCCTGATCTGCTTTCAGATCAATCAGACATTGTGCTACTGATTTTGGAATAAACACCTTCCTGACACTGCTGTCTGTCTTCGGTGTTTTCAACACTCTGACCGTCCTGTTATTTTTCTTCTGGCTTGGAAATATCATGATAATTTCTTTTGAATTGAGTGCTTCTATTGCATCCTTTGATGCTCTCTCTACCTGTTTATTGATGATGACATAGGCTTTGTTATCTGCAATCGCCTCTTCCGAAATATCCATATCATCCCAGGTCAGTCCCAGAAGTTCACCGATACGAAGTGTTGCTGTAAATGCAAGATGAAATGCTATTTTGAGCATTTTGTTATCACAGGCTTCCAATGCCTGCATAAGCATCTCTGCTGTCCAGATCTCACGCTCCTGCTTCTTTGCTTTTGGAACGGTTGCATCCACAGCCGGATTCTTTGTACTCTTTACCGCCGGCATTTTAAGAAGATCCTTTTAATACTTCTCCATAAAGTGCGTGTTGATGCTTGTCAGTTTGGTATCTCCGATTGTAGGAAGAATGTAATTATTTATCAGAGCAACATTGCCAGCGTAAATAGCAACACCCCACTTGTCATGTCCATATATCTGCACATACTCTTCAATCAATTCTTTTACAGTAGTACACTGTGGAACTTCAAATTTTCCGATAGACTGCTTGTACTCAATTTCCTTTTTTCGCTTTTCCGCCTCTTTCTGCGTGGCAAAGGTTTCAGATGTTGTATGTTCTTCCCCATTATCATTCAGAATTTTATATACCACGGAATATGTCTTTCCTCGATGCCTGATAAAAGCCATGTCACATCACCCCTCCCTGTTTTCATTCAGCCAGTTCAAAAACTGCTGCCTGTGAACTCTCAAAACCTTCCCATCTCCGATACACTGGAATCCTCCAGACTGCATCCATTTGGTGACTGTCGATACACTCACTCCAGCCAGTTCCGCTGCATCCTGTCTGGATATGTATTCTTTTATCTCCAAAGACAGTGTCTCTTTTTCCTGTAACACCTGACTCTCTTCCTGTTTATCTCCATTATCCTTGATGTAATATACATTCTGAGCATTAAGAAATAGCTGGAAACTCTTTCTGGTAATCCACCTTTTATTATTGCAGATGGTGGAATCCAGAAGTCTTCCAATCTCTTCACTCCTTGCAATCTTTGCCAGCTTCTCCCGTGAAATCCCAAGCAGATCCGCCACATCCTGTAAACAGATGTAATCTTTCTCCAGTTCCTCTGCTGTTGGAATATGCATGACCTTGCGGTATATATTCTGATCTGCATACCATTTTTCAAATATCTCAACCGGAATACGTCTGACAAAATCCACTGTAATATACTCCAGCTTTTCATTTTTCCAGATATCATACAGGTCACAGTCATGTATTCCCAAAATATTTGTTGCTTCCTTAAATGAATAAGATTTTTCCCTTAACTCTTTTCCCGGCGCCTCACCAACTACTTTTCTATACTTCACCTGATTGACATACCATTTTTCAAAACTTTCAAGGTCAATTCTCATCATCCCACCGATTATTTGAGTCTTAAATAAATTTTTATGGAACAGCCAGTAACTGTCAGTCTTTTTTAGTCCTAGCAGCTTTCGCATTTCAGGCACAGACATGGTACTACGCTGGGTCAGCTTCTGTTCAGCACTTCGCAGCTGAATCTGTTGCCTTATCTCTGTCAAATCCTTCGCTTCACTCATACTGCGGCCTCCTTCTCACCCACTATAACATGTACGTCTGCATATCATTTAGAAGGTAAATTATATAGTTTCGGATTTCTGATCTAGCCATTCGTCAAAACTTTTCTTTGAAATACGGTATTTGTTTCCAATCTGGATCCAGCGGAATTCATTTTTCTTCAACAGCTCATATACAGTCGGTCTGCTGATTCCAAGCATCCCATCTACTAATATACCATCTTTTTCCGTATTTATTTTTAAATTCTTCTATGTGATGATTTGTTCCACCAAAATCATTTATATTTATATTTAAGATTGTCATATTCGTGTCCCTTTAAATTCATAATTATGTATTTATAAATCTCATAGTAAATTTATGCACATTTCCCCATTATCAAAAAGCATAATCAGTATAGTGACATATTGTCTGTAGACTTATTGTATTCTTTTCCTATAATCAAAGAGTAACAACATATTATGAGGTGATCAGATGCATTTAATCCATTATTTTGCGGTCAATGTCCGTTATTACAGAAATAAATGTGGATATTCACAAGAATATCTTGCAGAATTAGCCGGTCTTCATCGCACATATATAAGTGCAGTTGAACGAGAACGTAGAAATATTTCTATTGAAAATATTCAACACATTGCAGAGGCACTAAACATTGAACCTTATTTACTTTTAATGGATCCTCAGAATCTCTCTGAATAGCAAAGGAGTTTTTTATGCCTACACATATAATTGCAAATAAATACAACCAATTAAAATCTACTTCAAGCCAATCTCTACTGAATTCAAATGTCACGGATCTTTTTAAAGAAATTAATGATATTTGTCTCTCTGAGATTAGTAGAATGTCTCAATTACCTATAACAAGTACCACAACATGTATGGGAAAAAATTATGTTATTTTTCAACTTATGGGTGGAAAAAAGGCTTATTCTCGTCCAGTAAATATCGATTTATATAACGAAGGGTTGGCAATAAATTCACAAGGTATTTCAAATGCTGATATTCTTTGGAATAATATAAAAAATCACACCATTATAAATCAAAATTCTCATGAAATTACCGCAACACTTTATTCAATCTGTATGAACTATTGTATTTGCGCAGACCTTGTCAATGGTGTAAAAGAGAACTCTGGAAATTATTTTGAAACACTTGTAGGCCATTTATACTCTATGCATTTGTTAGTAGAGCCTACAAATCAAATGAATGCCGTTGAACTTGACGGAGAGTCAATTTCAGTTCCTACGGATTTCATTTTTGATCTTGGTGCAGGAAAGCCAAAATTTCATGTACCTGCAAAAACTTCCACAAGAGAACGATGTGTTGAAGTATGGGCTCAGCAAAGAATTTTAGATGGTGCTTTTGGTGTTGGTCGATTCATTTGCTTACTCACTTGCATCGGTGAAACAAATTTCAAAAGTTCTGATTTATCTGTACAATTAACTTGTGTTCCAAACCAATGGATTAACTACCAGCTTTTTATATCCCAGATAAAAAGAGCTTATTATTTAGATGTACCTGGAAAATATAATGAATTGAATAATCGCTTTCCAAAAATTCATGTTAAAGAATTTGGAGATTTTTTTCATGAATCAAATAATTTAATAGACTAAATGATTTAGGCTGACATTTAATGGTGTCAGCCTATCTTATTATTAATTCATCCCTAAAATATTTTTTATTTGTATACCCCATGCGTAAGCTAACAATGGTGGAACTGCATCTCCAATTTGCTCATATTTATCTTGTTGCGTTCTGTCATCATGAGCGACAAGATATGGTCCGCCAACAAAATCATAGGAATCTGGAAAACTTTGTAACCTTGCACATTCTCTCACAGTCAAGGCTCTATTCTGTTCAGGATGAACAAACTCATCTAAACAATGACTTGTAACTGTTGGAGAAGCTTCTTCCCAACGAAGTCGATAATTTCGTTTAACATAAATAGTTTTAGGAATAACCTTTCTGCTTTGATATTCAGCAAGTTCTTCTGGAGATAATCTTGCAAATAATCCCTTAAGTCCTTCTCCTTGTTGCAAAATTTGAAATCTTTCAATAATATATTTACGATGATTCATTGGAAGATGATTTAACAACCTATGCTCCCTCGTTTGTCGTTTCCAAAAGTTATCATCCTTCATTAATTTACTATAATCAGATTCTTTATCTAAATAATATGGATTTTCAGTCTTCGTATTTGCAACTACTTCTGGAATATCTATAAACGCTTCTCTAACTGTGACTTCACTAGAGCAAATTTCTTTAGGCGCTTCTATTTTTAAATTTGAATCCTTGGCCGCAAGAATAAAAAATCTGCGTCTTCTTTGTGGAACTCCATACTTTGTAGCATCTAAAACAAACTCTTTAAAATTATTGTAGCCTGCATCCACCAATTCTTTCTTAAGTACCTCAATTATTAATTTTTTCGAGTCTTTTGCTACTCTCTTTGTTGTAATCATAGGTACATTTTCAAAAAGAATCATTTTGGCATTTGCTATCTTCGCAATACGAATCCCCTCTCTAAACAAAAACTGTCTATCATCATATGCCGCTCGAGAGGAATTACCTGCTGTTGAAAATGTTTCGCATGGCATTCCCGATGTCACAAGATCAACACCATCCGATGGAATATATGGAAGTATTTGTTCAGCTGTGACCTTTCTAATATCCGAATGAATAACATGAACTTCTGGATGATTATAAGAATATGTTTCAACGCAACTCTTAATATATTCTATAGCAACTTTTGTTTCAAATCCAGCAGCATGAAGTCCAGTACATATACCGCCCGGTCCTGCAAAGCAATCAATGTGAGTTAGAGGCATTTTTACTCTCCTTCCAAATACTTTCTAAATTTTTGCAATCTATCTTTAATGCCCTACAATAAGCGACCAAGCGCTTCATCGTTTGATAATTGGGAATGGCTTTATCCTTCTCCCATCTATTTACTGTTGAGAAAGATACGCCAAGTTCATTTGCAAATGCTTGTTGACTCATATAACATTCTTGTCTTATTTCCTTAATGGCTTCAGAAAAATCCATTCGCATACCCCTTTCATAATCATAGCATTATTATAGCGTTTATATAGTGTTTTTTCAAGTTTTTCTTATAAAATACTATACAAAAATAGAGGCACAGAATATGCTCTTAGCGATTCTATGCCTCATTTCTTACTATCAGAGGATTTAATATTCCATACTTCTTAATACTCTCCTGCAATTCAATCATCTGACTGTCCGCCTGAACCTTGAATGGGTGGTTTACAAATCCCCGAAGTCTTTCCAGCTCAATCTCTACAACTCTTTCATCCTGATCCAGCAATTCCTTCTTTTCTTCCATAGGCAACTTTCTTTCCCTGAACGTAAAAAAGCCCGTCCAGAATAGATTGTTATTATCTAATCTGAACGGACTCTTCCGACAGGCCTTATACCAGGCAAGAAAATAGTGTTACTTTTACTCTGATTTACACCCCAATTCTTATCCTACATTGTGCCTTATCTCTCCGGGTGACGATCTGAAAAATAAATCCTGATGACAAGATTTCATTTTCGCTGACAAAATCCATTTTTCAATCACTTTTCGCTGACAAATTTGCCATCAAAATCAAAAAAAAGCATGAAAAAAGCGGCAATGATTTTGTCTTCATTACCGCTAAAAATGAACGTCTCCTATAGGAATCGAACCTACAATAGAATCTTAGGAGTTCAAGTCCCCGTTGGAAACTTATATTATTTTGAGTTAAGATAAGTCAATGAAATCATTGATTTTTCTACCCTTCCTGTAAATCCATGTCAAAATAAGAAAACTGAAAATCATCTAAGTTAAGCACCTCTCGCTGACAAATGAGTGACATTGTCACCCTGAGGGTTCAACCATTCCGTTCCTACGAATTCATATTTATGGCTACCATTCTCATTTAGCAATGCAGTAATGATAACACTGTTTTCTTATTAGATTACTTATATTATAACGTGTACGAGGTCGGATGTCGATTGTTTTTTGACCATTATTTACTTCTATTTTCTTTAACTACAAAAGCCGTAAGCTAATACTCCCAGCTTTACATTTTTTTATTCCATCAGTTTTACAAACTTGAAGTTGTCTTTCTGCTTATTTACTCAACATCAAATTCAGCCGCCAAATAATGCGGTGTTCCGTCCTTTGCCTTCATTTCTAATACTACACGATAGGTTCCCGCCTCCAAGCGAGTTCCATAATAATCATATTTTTGAACAATACTTCCCTGCAAGCCCGTACTGTCTCCACCCAATGAGAATTCTAAATTATTAAAAGGAAATATATCCTGCGAATATGTCAAACGATACCATTGCCCGTCAATGTGGCGTTCGAGATACTCAAAGCCAGGACTACCATCCTCACCGAAGGAATAGATTTCTTTAGAATTCGCAGTAACAGCCCAGCGAATGGTATATCCCTTAAACGGAGACCCTGTGGGCTTTTCAATGGTCAATTCAAAGCCGTCAACCTGATTGACAGGATAAGAGACTGGTTCTCCAAGAGTAATCAAAAATAAACACATTTTGCAATTTGATTAAACTCACTCTGTCAACCGCAATCGCTCCACAACTGGAAGGTTAACATCAGTTTTGTAGACCCATATAGGCACAATAAGGCAGATTAGCAACACCAGTCCAGACACCAGCACCAGTGGGATAAATGGATAGGAGAAAACAGCATAATAGGCCACTTTACTAAAAATCATATATAGCAAGATGAAGATTGCTGTTCCAATGGTGACTGCAAGAGAAAGGGAAACGCCCCAATAATAGAAACCTTCCATAAATAGCATTCGTTTGATTTGTCGCTTTGTCATTCCAATGCTTTCAAGAACAGCTAATTCATAGCGCCGAGTATTTACATTGACAACCATTGTATTGACAAAGTTCATGACACCAACAAGCAGCAGGATCACGGACAACCCTGTTCCTAAAACCTTTGCTGTAATGAGATATTCCTGCATTTCTTCTCGCCGTTCATATCGGGATATAATATCAATGTTAGCTTGTGATGCGGTGATTTGCTTTAATTCTTGCAGTATACTTTCGTCATGTTGACCATCCGTATCAAAGGCCACGCGGAACACTCTATATTGCGGAAAGAGTTCTTTCAAAGCTGTTTGACTAATATACAAATCAGGAGCCGTCCCTCTCTCATTGCCTCCTCCTGCTCGAAACCCTTCATTCAAATAACCGTTCGCTACAATAAAGGAATGCTGTCCGTTCTGCGTCTGGATTGTTATTTCCTGCCCCGGCTGAATAAGGTCTTCTACTGTTTTGGACAGCAGCACAACCTTTCCTTGTTCAAAGGCAGACGTGTCAATAGGCAAGTTTAAGGTTTTATTGATTTCTTCCAAATATGCACTGTCAATTCCAAAAACCCCGCTAAAAAAGTTTTGCTGATAATTTTCTAATTTTGCCGGATCAGAAAAATCAATGCCGTTTACTCCGTCTAATGACGCAAGAAACTCGTGAAATACAGCATCGTCATATACAACATCTGCTACTACTTGAGGATAAGGTGCATAGGTCAACCTCAAATTCTCAATGCCGTCAAGCTGACCAATCTCTGAAACCATTTCGCTGGAAATTAAATCTTCTCTTTCGTGGATACTATATGTGAGTGCAAAATCGCTTACTCCCCATTGGCTCACATAATTCTCCGGGCTTAAACCATGTAATAGCCCTGTGACGACAAGGAACAAGGAAAGGCCGAAAAAAAGCGATGCAAAAACAAGGGTTGTACTCTTAGCATTACGAAAGACATTGTTCCATGCCATTCTGGACAACTTCATTTTGCTACAATTTCTGGCGCTACTCTTTGTGCTGGCTGCTGTATATTGGAGTGCTGCTATTGGTGAAACACTTCCGGCAATTTTGGCGGGCTTCATGCTTGCAATCATAACGGTAATGAACGTAAATATGGCCGCTCCTATGAAAATAAACGGCGAAAAAGATACTTTTGTTCCCACATCAGAATTTGTTGAATACATCATATTCAGGAAGTAAGGAACAATGCCAAAGGAAACAACCGCACCAAGTAACAGACCAATCGGAATACCAATACAAGAGATTCTGATTGCCTGCTTATAGATAATTCTCTTTATCTGCCTTTGGGTCGTTCCAATCGTTTTAAGACGGCCATAGAATTGCACATCTTTTATGACAGAGACATAAAGAATATTATAAATCAGCAGATAGCCGCTAAAGGATATAAAAACTGCTAAAATTATTACAGCTAAAATAATAGTTCCACCATTTGCCTGTTCTAATGGTACAATTTCAAATGTTTGCCCTTCTGTAAAGTCAATCTCACGCCGCAATCTTTCACAGTTTTTGTCAGCATTATCATTGCCTTGAAAACGGATCATTGCCGTAACACTATTATCCAGTGATACATTTAAGCTATCCTTAAAAGCGGATGAAACATAAACATAACCACGATTATTTGTGCGCATTGGAATGTAGTCCGTATAGTAGCCCGACAGCAAAAAGGTGTCCGTGACATAATCATAGCTATCGCCAATTTGGTATGACAACACAATCTCCATCCCTATTTGCGGATCAGAAATGCCCATCTGTTCAAGCACCCATGTAGGTAGCATAATTTCGTTTTTACTTGATGGGTAATTTCCTACAACACCTGATATAGTAGGAAGACGGTGGTGTTCCCACTCGGTATCATCTATCCAAACTATACCTAATCTCGCATTTTGCAGTTGCTCTGTATCAACACTGCCTAAACGCTGCTGTATGCCTACGTCAAGTACAAGACTTGATTTTGAAATCTCAACCAACTGTTCTTCCGTTACATTTGTGATTCCGGCATCTGCGGTAGTTCCCATTAAGCGGATTTGTTGCATTTGGTAGGTTTCAAAGTAACTAAAGCCAATACTGAATGTCGCAGTTATCATAAATGCAGTTAGCGCCAGAGCAATGATTGCAAATAAATTACGCTGCCGTTCATGGTGCAAACTGCGCTTTGCCAGTTTCTTTTCAATGTTACTGGTATCATTTTCAAAAGGCCATGTCATAGTCTGCCACCCCCTACTTATTCCACAATTTTGCCGTCCTCAATGCGGACAATCCGATCTGCAAGACGGGCAATATCGTTGTTGTGGGTAATCATCACAACGGTTTGCCGGAACTCCGCACTGGTGCGCTTGATAAGCCCCAGCACCTCAGCGCTGGTCTTGCTGTCAAGATTGCCGGTCGGTTCGTCCGCCAGCACGATAGCCGGTTTGGTAATCAAGGCGCGGGCGATAGCCACACGCTGCTGCTGGCCGCCAGAAAGATTATTCGGCATATTTTTCAGTTTATCTTCCAGCCCCAGCAGGTGAACGATCTCGTCCA
>ENA-OPDG01001911-OPDG01001911.1-human-gut-metagenome-genome-assembly--contig:-NODE-1911-length-12934-cov-2.070114_pt1 | contig 12934 bp, 8 predicted proteins | sample MGYA00241259_ERZ501498 | MGnify/ENA primary metagenome ERZ501498 (study PRJEB25962, sample SAMEA2042582) | human gut metagenome | biome: human gut; feature: human-associated habitat; material: faeces... | reverse complement strand
CGCCGCCATAAGGATTTTCCTGGATTCCCAGCCATTCCACGTAAGGCGCCGTCTCTCTTGTCACGTAATCGAAGCGTTCATCTACACATTCCTGATTCAGGGAATCTGTGGAGGCGTAGGCTTTGAGATGCTGAACCTGAGCACGTATTCCTGTTCTTACATCCGGAAATGCGATTCCTTTGACTCCACCTCCGGTTGTTCCAAGACCTGCGAAATTGAACTGGTCGATTCCCGCATCACCACCGAAACTCAGCCATCCGGTTTCCAGCATTGCCTGCGCAAAAACTACTTCACCACGTACATTCTCGGCATTTGCCTCCTCTACAATAATATTGCAAAAGGTATCTATATCAGATGCTCCGCCGCCACTGAGTTCTTCAGATGGGTAAGTGCATCCCTGACTGTTGTATAATGAACACATTTCATCGACGGAAACAGTTGTTCCACCCATAATCGTGTAGTATCCATAAGTATTATCTGTCGGGTCTTCATCGGAGATAATTTCTTCTCCGTTATTTTCTGCATTTTCGAGATATTTAGGTTTGGAGATCTGTCCCTCTCCTGAATGATCAGTTTCCTGACTGTTTTTTTCTGCACTATCAGTTGTTTTAGCTATCGTGTCGTCATCTGGGGTATCTGCAGCATTGTCTGCTGCGCTGTTTTCTGTATCAGTGGACGCTATCCCTTCACTGGCACTTACCAAAGCAGGTGCCCCGAACATCAGGGCACCTGTTATTGTCATAAGTAGCCAGAAATATTTTCCCAGCACTTTTTTCATCTTATGCGTTTACCTTTCTCATTGCAGCTTCTACCACATGACCAACCAGTACAGAAGTTGTTACACTTCCAACACCGCCAGGTACAGGTGTAATAGCATCTACGATAGGCTCTACTGCTGCGTAATCAACATCACCGCAGAGTTTGCCTTCTGCATTTACGTTGATACCTACATCGATGATTGTCTGGCCTTCTTTTACATATTCAGCACCAACAACACCGGCGCGGCCTGCTGCTACAATAATGATATCTGCTTCACGTGCTACAGACGGCATATCTACAGTTCTTGTGTGGCAGATCGTAACAGTTGCGTTCTTTTTAACCAGCATCATTGCTGCAGGTTTACCAACAACAAGGCTTCTTCCGATTACTACTGCCTTTTTGCCTGTGCAGTCGATTCCGTAATGATCAAGGATTTCCATACATGCCTGTGGTGTACATGGCGGGAAACCAATCTTCTTGCCTGTGAATACACCGGACATGGAAAGGTCTGTCATACAGTCAACGTCTTTTTCAGGAGCAAGTGCATTCTCGATCACTGCCTGATCCAGATGTTTTGGAAGCGGACGGAATAACAGAACACCATGAATACTGTCATCTTTGTTTACTTCATCGATCACTGCCAGAACCTGCTCCTGTGTCGCATCTGCCGGCAGCAGATATTTTTTATATTCCACACCCAGTTTTTCGCAGCGTTTTGTTGCTCCTCTTTCATAAGAAAGGTCGCTTTCATTTTCGCCTACACGTACAATTCCAAGTGTCGGTGTAACACCGTTTGCTTTTAATGCTTCTGCTTTTGCGATAATACGCTCGTTTAAAGCTGCAACAACTTCTTTTCCTAATAACTGTTTTGCCATAATGCTTATCCTCCGCCTATTTCAGTCTTCCAAGAACACTTGCAAAGATCTCATCTGCCATCGGCGGGTATTTTGCCAGCATAGCATCTGCTTTTGCGTTCAGTTCTTCTGCATATTCTCTGTTTTTCATGGATTTTGTGTTGATATACACATTCAGGGAAGCTCCTTCCAGTGCTGCTTTACAGAATACGGCACCTACGCCTGCATCACTGATCGCAAGGGCTGAACCTTTTGCCGCAAATTCTTTGATCAGTTCAATCGCTTCACAGCATTTCTCCATGATCTCCATCGGTACGGAGCAGGCATCTTTCAGCACAATCTCCATAACGCGTGCTTTCTCCGCCTTCTCTTCTTCTGTCTCTCTTGGCATGCCATACGCCTTGGAGAGCGGCTCAAATACTTCCGCATCTTTCTCTACCAGAGTCAGCAGTTCTTTCTGAAGAACATCGCATTTTGCTTTTAACTCCTGCATTTCTTCTTCTACATCCGCATATTTTTTCTTTCCGACTGTCAGGCTTCCGACCATATTTCCAAGAGCTGTGCCGATTGCACCAACCAGTGCAGATGCACCGCCACCGCCCGGAACCGGTGCTTTGGAAGCCAGAACTTCTACAAATTCATTACATGGTACCGTTGAAAATCCCATTGTAAAATCCTCCTTCATTTTCTTTAATGTCCCGATCGCAATATCCCCGACAACTGCCAGGTCTTCTGCTTCAAAGGACAGCGGGAAATTGTCTGAAAACAGAATCTGGGAGGATGGTGGAAATTCCTCATCTCCTGCCCACAGCAAAAACTGTACGCGATGCCCGTTGATAAATTCAAACTCGTATCCGGCATCACCGTGTCCGCAATTTACTGCCCCCAGTGCTTCCATTTTGTTTTTAAATTCCTGCAATTTATTTCCATAAGAAAAAGCAAGCCGCATCATACATCTTCCGTTAAACTGACGGTAATAAACTTCTCCATGCGGCACTTCCCGATAAGTCAGAAACTTTCCGGTGCCTTCTGAGTGCACACCCCTTGTTAAAAATCGGATTACCATGATCTTTGGCGGAACGCCATTCTCCATGGCTCCATATCCTTCATCAAATGGATTTGCCTTTCGAATGGTACATTCCGGCCATTTTACAAGAAATGCTTTCTGCATCATTCGCACTTCAAATTCCTGTGTCTCTTCATGCCAGGGTACTCCCACCCTGGCTGCGGCCTCTTTTGGATCGATTGCTGCAAATTCCTCCAGATAATGTTCAAAAGGAATTCTTTCTTTATTATCTTTTTCGTATCTTACCTGCATAAAATTCTCCTTTTGATGCCGCATTTATCTTCCGTCTTACATACGTTCGACTTGAATTTTACCGATTCGGAAACAGGGATGCATCTGTATGCGGCAGGAAACATGCCCCTACAAATTCATCCATATACTGCGGAATCGTACTGAGTTCAATATATGTCATATTAGCGGCAAGATCATATACTTTTCGCTCGGATTCGGTAGAACAGAGCATCGCATACGCACCTGCCAGTGATGTATTTCCTACATAATGATACATTTCAACCGGAATATCCGGGAACATTCCGATATTGATCGCATTTGCCATGTTGATACCGCTTCCGATACCACCTGCAACATAGACATTCTCGATCATAGAGATATCAAAGTCACAGTAAGAAAGCATGGTGCGGATTGCAGAGAAAATAGCTCCTTTCGCACGGATAAAGCTGTCGATATCCACTTCTGTGATTTCTACATCTTTGCTCGATCCTGCTTCTTCGCCTTCAAATGCCAGCACATAGCTGCCCATTCCGTCTGCATCGCGTTTCACGCGGCGGCCTTCTCTGACAAATTTTCCTTTTGGATTGATGATCTTGCAGCGGAACAGCTCACTGATAATATCAATGATACCGGAACCGCAGATACCAACCGGTTTTGTGCCTTCATTGCCAACGATCGTCAGCTTCGGCTCCATCGTTTCTGCATCTATCGTACATGCCTCGATCGCACCGTCGGTCGCTCGCATACCGCAGCTGATATCTCCGCCCTCAAAGGCTGGTCCTGCAGAACATGCACAGCTGAACATAAAGTCTGAATTGCCAAATACAATCTCACCGTTGGTACCAAGGTCGATAAACAGAGAGAATGGCTCCTGATTCCACAGCATCGTTACAAATGCTCCGGCTGTGATATCTCCGCCGACATAACTGCCGATATTCGGTGCAAGAATGATATGTGCATCCGGATTTACTTTGATGCCAATATCTCCTGCAAAAATCGAATTGGTCTTAAAGAAGGTCGGAATGTACGGTTCCATGCGAACCGGATCCGCATTAACTCCAATCAGAAGATGGTTCATCGTGGTGTTCGCTGCAACCGACATACGGTAAATGTTCATCGGGTTGATCTTTGCCTGACGGCACATCGTCTGTACCAATGGATTGATTGTCTCTTCAATGATCGCTTTCTGAAGTTTGTCCTGACCGCCCGGTTTGCGGGATTCGATAATACGGTTGATAACATCCGCACCGTAGCGAATCTGACCGTTACCGCTTGATCCTTTTGCAAGGATCTTTCCATCTGTCATATCTATGATGATCGCAGATACGGTTGTGGTACCAATATCGATTGCAAGTCCTGCAATAACCGGTGTTTCGTCCGCACCGCAGATGTCATAGACAAAAATGTCTTTTTCTGTTTTCCGGATCACAACGTTTACATCAAAATTGTGTTCACGCAGTACCTGTGCCATTTTATGGATCACAGAATATGGAAGCTTCACACGCTGCATTCCGGTAATTTCACGGATGGCTCTTGTCAGACGTTCGTTATCCGGCATAGTGTCATCCAGAGTTGGTACATCCATTTTAACATGAATGCTTTCAAGATTATTTTTGAGTTCGATACCTGCTTCTGTAATAGATTGCTTAATATTATCAAAGATTTTTACTTCATCCGGTGATGACAGATCCGCAACTTTCATACGGCTGCGATATGCAGAAGCAATATCTGGCACCATTACAGCAACATCCGCATTTATTTTGCTGCAGCATGCCAGACGCCATCCCTGTGCATATTCTTCATCACTGATGTGTCTCGTCTGTTTGGAATCCAATTCTCCCTCTACGAGTTTTACTCTGCATTTTCCGCAAGATGCATTTCCTGAACAAGGTGCATCGATAGCTACATTTGTTTTTCTCGCTACCTCAAGAAGGCTCTCACCGAAAGCAGCGAAGACTGTGACATCTTCGCTGTTTTCAAACTTAAAAGTAACCTTATACATTTATTAGATCTCCAGATAGGAGTCAGCATACAGAGTATTGCCTTTGAATACATCACAGGATTTGATGGTTTCCATCAGACGCAGGTCGTTCGGGTTAACGATTGCAGAAGTCAGACCCTGCATCATAGCCATTGCAACCAGGGCGGAATCCATGATCGGACGGATTGCTTTTGGCATACCGTTGGAGTTATTGGACAGACCACCTGTAGAATTCAGTCCCATATCAGAGAACATTTTGATGCATTCCAGAACCTGCATCTGTTTGTCCTGCATACCTTTTACTACCAGGAAGAGCGGATCGAACCACAGATCTTCTGCTTCCATACCATGTTCCAGACCTCTTTCCAGAAGCATCTGGCAGTAACCCATACGCTCATCGTTGTCTTTTGCAATACCTTCGCCGTTACACAGTGCAATAACGATTGCATCGTTTGCAGCTGCAAGGTCGATGTTTTCGATTCTTCCTGCAGCATCTGCAGAGTTTACGATCGGTTTTCCTTTAGAACGGTTGTATACAGCGATACCGGCTTCGATGGCTGCTTTATTGGATGTATCCAGTGCCAGAGGTACGTTGTCAAATTCACCCTGCAGCAATTCAACTGCCCATTTCATCAGATCCGGGCCATATCCTTCTGCCGGTCCGATGTTTACATCCAGATATGTAGCTCCTGCATCCAGCTGCTGTTTTGCTCTTTTTAAGATCGGTTCCGGATCTCTTTCCAGAAACGCTTTATTTACTGCTGGAGCTGTTGTTGAAAGTCTTTCTCCGATTGTAACGAATTTTCCCATTATTTTGTTCTCCTTTTGCTTGTATATTTAGTTTATGCAAAGTCTTTCATGAACTTAACAAGCTGAACTGCTTCGTTTGGAGCAATGATGATCTCCCAGCCCGGCATTTTTGCTTCCAGCTCGCCCTTCAGGACAGCTACTTTACCAGGGATGATCAGTTTTCTGCTCTTAATCTTTCCTTCGATATCCTGTTCCTGGAAGAACTTGGCGATAGAAGAAGAAGAGAATTTACCAGCAGCCCATGATGTCAGTACGGAAAGACCGCCAGCATCATTGATAATCAGGTTTACCGGTACACCGGAACGTTCCAGCTCTCCGGAAACCAGGAAGTAAGTCAGTGCGAAGTCTACGGTTGTCAGGCATACAGAATTCTCATCTCCACCGTTCATCGGGTAGATACCTGGCTCTACACGCATTGGCTTCTGCGGGTCAGTAAATACGTTCTGACGCAGACCATACAGAGGCAGAGCTTCTGCATAACCGATATGTTCTGCAACGATTACGGAACCATATTTCATTGTGAACAGGGACAGCAGTGCTGCCTGTTTGTGAAGATCACCTGCTGCAATTTTGTGCAGATTTACAATAGAAGGATATCCGAATGTTCTGTCACCGTCTTTGATTGCTGCCTTACGGATCTGAACTGCATTTTTGAATGTCTCTTTTACGTCTGCTCCGGTTACATCGATCACCAGATTCTTGTTTCCAAGACCTTCCAGCTTTTCTACTGTATCGTGGATTTCAGACAGATCTGCTCCGCTTACGCCAAGTACAACACCTGCTGCTGTGGCAACAGCGTTCATTGCTTCGTAGTTGGAAGCATCTGCACCATTCAGGATCGGTTTTCCATCTTTGCATACTTCCAGTGCTGCTTTTGCAATTTCTGCATCCTTACAGTCAAGGATCAGGATACGTCCTGTCTCTGCTGCTTTTTTCACCAGCTCAACATAATCCTGTTTGCCATCTGCACTGTAATTTACATATACCATCTCAACGAACATACGCTCGCCGATACGTTCATAATCAACTTTTTTAATGTCCTCAAGTTTCTGTGCAACTGTCTCATCATCCATGCATGTGCAAAGAGACATTGCATATCTTGTTCTGCTTACGAATGTTTTTTCATGACGGAACAGAACGGTTTCGCCGCCCAAAGACAGCTCTGCATCGCCTGCACCAACTTTGATCGTTTTCATTGGCGGCTCGGTAGCTGCTGAAAGTTTAGCCAGTGCTTCCGGTGCGAAATACGGACAAGCAGCGATATCAACTGCACCCTGTGCAACCTTCATAGAGAATGCCATACATGTCGGGCATCCACATTCTTTACAGTTTTTCTTTGGTGATAATTTAAAAATATCAAGACCTTTAAGTGCCATAATTACATCTCCTCCTTAACGCAACTCTTAGACTAATTCTTTCATCAGACCAGAAATGATCTTGATGGATTCCGGATGTTTCAGGATTACCGCATTGGAACCGGCAGCGATAACTGCCATTGCAGTTTCTACTTCCATATCGATTCCACGTTCTTCCTGTGAGCCCCATTCAGGAGCATCTGTTTCAGAAGCCATAGCTTCTTTTACACCCCAAGCCTCAGATGCTACCGGAGTAATGATCGGCATCTGCAGATTTGCATCGCCCTGCTGCAGAGCTGCCGCTTTTACACGATCCATAGTAGAGATAACATACTCAAAACCGTATCCAACTGCTGCACTACCTACGTTCATAACGACACTCTTGCTGTCAACACCAAGCTGAGAGATCAGTACGTTAAGCTGTTTAGCCAGGTTGATATCAACAGCTGATTCAGCACCTACTATCTGTTTGTAAGCCAAGCCTGCTGCTGCACCTACTGTCTTGTAATTTTCTTCTTTTGCTGAGAGGATGACTGCATTTTTACCGTTCAGGGCTTCTGCCGCTTTTGAGAACAGTTCTGCATCTTTCTCAACATTTTTACATCCGCATACTACAAGTGGAAGATCAACTGCATCTGCGATTTCTTTCAGTTCACCGATCAGTTCTTCTGTAGATTTGTTTGCTCCGTTTGGATCTCCGCCTTCCATACGGAAACTTAAAAAGTCTACACCTTCCATAGAAGCTGCTTTTCTGGCCATATCTGCCAGAGTAGCACAACCTTCATAATATTTTTTGATGCACTCCGGCTCATGTTCCATACCGAAATCTGTGATCTCGATACCTACCTTCGGTGCATTTTCGATTGCAGCATCAAAAGAATACAGCGGGAATACATTCTCGCCTCCGATTTTCACTGCTTTATCGCCAGTACCAAACTCAACAGTGTTGATGCTGGCATTGAATTTTCCTGATTTTGCTGTAAATGGCATTTCTAAAAATCCTCCTTCATGCTTTTTAGACTGTTATAAAAACATTACTTCTATTTTACAACAGCAGCCTGTAAAAATCAATTATTTAACAATAAATTATAAAATTCGGCTTTCCGGACGATCCGCATAAAGCCAGAAAGCCGATATTTGTTACTTTTTTAAGATGATCCTGTCGTTAATCGCCGTTTCAAGCATGATGCTCCAGATTGCTTTGCATTTCATGCTCTCACAATCTGAAAATATTCGAAATCCGCCCTGTCGGGCTACTTTCTCATATTTTTGCGGGATCCAAACTCATGGATTTCCATGCAAGCATGAAATCCATGATCTTTTCTCCCTTGCATCATTACATCATCGGTTCCATGGTCAGAGCCGGATGTCCTTTTTCTTCGAGGTAGGCCAGCAGTGTTTCCGGATCTTCTGCGATAGTCTCATCTGCAATCATATCACAGAAGTTATCGATGCCGTACAGCTCTTTTGCTGTTGCGTTCAGTCTTTCTGCTACCTGTTCTTTCAGTTCTTTTGGCATCCATACGATACGTGCTACTCCGCCTTCTGCTTTCATGAATTTTTTGGAAGCAATGAAATGTTTTCCATGTCCCATAAATCCAGGAGTCTGTACACCACCACCTGTCATGGAAGCCAGTTCTGAGAATGTCATACCGATCGGAGTCATGCCTGCATATTCACGGTTTGCGATGCAGACACCGTTTGACAGCGGCTCGATACCACAGATACACTCGAAGCATCCACAGGATGTCATCGGTTTTTCAATGATAGAGTACAGGGATACGTCTTCCAGCGCACCCTGGGATAATTTCTGAACTGCTTCGTTTACGTCTTCGTATTCACCGATACGTTCATCGATCGGTCTTTCTTTTGTGATAACCTGACATGGTCCCTGAGGATCCAGCTCGTTGGTTGCTTTTGCATCCAGCCATGAAACAGCTCCGCAAAGTCCCAGTCTTTCCGGTGTAACCACGCATACGTGGGATGGGGAAAATGCCTGGCACATGATACAGCTGTAATATACATCAACGCCTTCGTCTGTCAGTGTGTTCAGACGCTCATCACGTTTGTCAAACAGCGACATAGCTACTTCATGACGGACTCTGGTACATTCTGCAGGGTCTGTGTAGATTGTTACCTGACATTTATCTACAACGGCTGCGAATTCGCTCTTTACTTTTGCATACAGAACTTCACCGATATGTTTTGCACGGAAGCCTGCTTCAAATGTCTCTTTGCTTACACGGATACGGATCATATCACGCTGACCGGTATGCATCATACCTTCTACACAGTTCAGGTATGAGTGGAATTTACGCTCGAATACCGGCTCAAAGTCGGACTGCATACTCTTTCCTGCTACTTCTACTACATAACAGATGCTCTGTTTGCTTCCTACCGGCATTTCGTCGATGTCCGGTCCTATCAGTGTGATCTTGTGATCTTCGATCTCAGATGCATCCTTTGTCATAACCAGCTCGCAGCAGTCTACACGGGAGCCGTCGAATTCAACCTGCATATCGCCGCGGCGGATGATCTCACCTTCAAATGCAGATGCGAATGCAACCGGAATGTCGATGTTTGTGATCTTGATCTTGATATCTCTTGCTTCCAGAGAAGTTGCGTTGAATTTGGAAACGTCCGGCTGAACGATCAGGCTCTTTGGAACTTTGAAAGTATCTTCGTTTGTGATTACTGGGAAACCAAGTGCGATCGCACCTGCTCCACATGCAACGATAACCGGATCAAGCGGTGCAAATGCATTTACAAATGCCGGTACACGTTCCATGGTGTATTTCATCAGGCCTGCTGCATCACCCGGCTGAATGTTACCGAAGATCAGAGCTGCTCTTACTGCAACGGATACAACATGTATTACACTTGTAACATCTTTGCCCAGAGGGATCACACGTACGTTTGCACCTGTTTTGTAGCCAAGTTCTTCACACTGATCAATGATACCGCCAACCAGTGTAACCAGGATACCCTGTGACTGATAGCTCTTTACCAGGTCAACGCCTTCCTGTGCAGTCGGTGCAGCACCAAGGATAACTGCAACACCCGGGATATCACCTGTTACCAGCGGTACACCAAGTTCACGGATCACTGCATCTGCCAGATGTCCGTAGCACGGAGCTTCGTATGGTGCAGCTCCGTCAATATATTTCAGTACTTCGATAAATTCTGCACACAGAGCGGTTGCAATACCGGACATAAATGCATCATTTAATTTCTGCTCTCTTGTCATCATGGTTTTTACAACGCCCAGAGCTTCTTTTAACTGTCCCAGTGTAGCAACCTTTGTACCGGTTACTGCATAATAACATGGCAGGCTGTAAGCCGTATCCGGGAAAGCAATCGCTTTATCTGCACCATGTTTTTCGATCGCAGCATCGATTGCACCCTCTGTCAGGCCATATACGGTATCATTTCCACTGAATACAACATCAAATAATGTCACTTTATTTACCTCCTTTGGACAGATCTGCGTCTATCCTGCTTTTTATTATTGAAATCTCTGCTTTTGCGTTCGGGCTTACATCAAACGGTGATCTTCCCTGACGGTCTGCATCGATTATTTCTGAATTGTAATGAATAAATCCAAGCAAATCTTCCTGTGGTATTTTGGAACGGATAAATGCTTCATCATCCTCGTTCCTTACTTTGTTGGCAACCACACGTACCTGGCGAACTCCAAGTTCCGCTGCAAGTCTCTTTACATTTTTATAAGTCTGGATACTTCTTGCCCCTGGTTCGATCACAACAATGAACTGGTCCATGCCTTCTGTCGTTCCACGGCCAAGATGCTCAAGCCCAGCCTCCATATCAAGAATTACAACATCGTTGCTCCTTAACACCAGATGATTGATGATGCGCTTCAACATCACATGCTCCGGACACACACAGCCGCTTCCTGCTGTTTCAACGGTACCAAGAACCAGAAGTTTTACGCCATTACAGGTTTTTGAATAAGCATCTGGTATATCATCCACTTTCGGATTCAGCTTGTAAAACTGATTCTGATCATTCGCACCTGTACGTTCCTGAATCAGCTTTCGCATCCTGGTGATCGGCACGATTGAATCCAGATCTTCTTCTGAAAATCCAAGTGCCAGTCCAAGATTTGCATCCGGATCTACGTCTGCAGCAAGAACATTCTTGCCTTCCTGTGCATACAATCTGGCAAGTGTGGCTGCAAATGTTGTTTTTCCGACACCGCCTTTTCCGGTAACTGCAATTTTCATATCACTATCCGCCTTCTATTTTTCTTTGCAGGGCGGATAAAACCGCCCTGCGTTTGTTTTCATAAAGATTAGATTCCCAGTGCAGTTCTCTTCTCTTCGATTCTTGCGATCATAGCATCGCCCAGTTTGTCGATATCTTTCTCTACGGTGTATGCGGCTTCTACCCAGTCACGTACGCCTTCTGTCAGCAGCTGTGCGATCTGGTCAGAACCGGATACATACGGATCAACGCCCAGGAACGTATCGATACCGGTAGCTACTACATAGTTACCGATGGATACTGCTTTTTCGGACATCCATTCCGGTGCACATCCGACAACCGGAAGCTGAGAAATGTTCAGTCCGGAATCTTTTGCCAGCTCTGCTGCCAGGATCATCATACGGGAAATATCTACACAGGATCCCATATGCAGTACCGGTGGGATATCCGCCAGTTCACATACTCTCTTCAGACCTGCTCCGCAGAGTTCTTTTGCTTCTTTGTCCATCAGACCTGCTTTTGCAGCAGCCTGTGCAGAACATCCAGAAGCAATGATAATGATATCGTTTGCGATCATTTTCTTCATCAGCTCGATATGGGCTGTATCCGGTCTTACTTTCGGGTTGTTACATCCAACCATGGCAACTGCACCGCGGATAACACCGGATGTGATACACTCCAGAAGCGGTTTTGTTGTTCCCATCTCATCAACCTGAGAGTTTGCAACGCCATCCAGAGTTTTTACGATTGCTTCTACAGAATATCCAACGGTTGCTTTCTGTTTCATATCTGGAATATGTACCAGTTCCGGTTTTCTGTTCTTGAAGTTTTCGATCGCCATCTTAACGATCGCTTTTGCATTTTCTCCTGCTGTCTCTGCATTGAAACGAATGTACTCAGCATCCGGCATCTGTGCGATCGGAGAAGTGGTCACAAACTTAGTATGGAAACATTTACTCAGAGGGCCAAGTGCCGGGAAGATACACTGAACGTCTACAACGATTGCTTCACATGCACCGGTCAATACTACGTTTTCCTGCTGCAGGAAGTTACCTGCCATCGGAATACCACGACGCATTGCAACTTCGTTTGAAGTACAGCACACACCGGATACGGTGATCCCCTTTGCTCCCATTTCTTTTGCGTAAGCGATCATTTCCGGATCATCTGCATATTCACAGATCATCTCAGACAGTGACGGATCATGTCCATGAACAACAATATTTACGTTTTCAGCAACCATAACACCAAGGTTTGCTTCAGTTTCGATCGGTTTCGGTGTTCCGAACAGAACGTCTGAGAACTCCGTACCTGCCATGGAACCTCCCCAGCCATCAGACAGACCGGCTCTTAAGGACTGACGGATCAGTGCCTCAGGAAGGGAAGAACATCCCATGTGGCTCATATGTAAAGAACATGATACTTCGCGGTCGATTGCTCTTGGTGCGATTTCTTCTCTCTCCCAGATCTCCTGTGTATGCTGAGGAGCTCTCTTTAAGAAGTTCTGTGTGCCGAATACTTTGCCGTATTCGCTCAATCCAAGATATGCTACTTCATGTGCCAGATCGTAAATATCTTTTCCTTCTGTCTCAACGCCCCATTCTTTTGCGATGCGGAGCAGCTTCTCAGGGTCTTTGACCTTGTAAGGTCCTTC
>ENA-OPDG01001906-OPDG01001906.1-human-gut-metagenome-genome-assembly--contig:-NODE-1906-length-12966-cov-2.592750_pt1 | contig 12966 bp, 8 predicted proteins | sample MGYA00241259_ERZ501498 | MGnify/ENA primary metagenome ERZ501498 (study PRJEB25962, sample SAMEA2042582) | human gut metagenome | biome: human gut; feature: human-associated habitat; material: faeces... | reverse complement strand
GGCCACCGAGACGATCGACGGCTTCATAATCGGCACCACGATCTGGAAGAAGATGCGCGGCACTGACGCGCCGTCGATCATGGCGGACTCCTCAAGCTCCTGCGGGATGCCCTTGATCACGCCAGTGAAGATGAACACGGCCAGACCGGCACCGAAACCGAGGTACACGATGCACAGGCCCCACGGGGTATTGAGCTTCAGCATGTCGGCGATCTTGGAGAGGGTGAACATCACCATCTGGAACGGCACGATCATATTGAACAGGAACAGGGTGTAGAGCAGCTTCGCGGCCCAGTTGTTCACGCGCACGATCCACCATGCGCACATCGAGGTGCACACCAGAATCAGCGCCACCGAGCCGACGGTGATAAGCAACGTCCAGCCGAAGGAGGCGAAGAACTGCGTGGTCTCGATGCCGCGCACATAGTTCTCAAGTCCCACGAACGCCTTGCCGGCAGGCAGGGAGAACGCGTTCTTGGAGATGTACGCCTTCTGCTTGAAGGAGTTGATCAGCACCAGGACGATCGGGAAAATCCAGAACAGGGAGACAACGGCAAACAGCACGGTCCATAATGCGCCATGCTTCACAGGCTTGTTCTCGTTCATCAGGCTGCCACCTCCTTGCTCGTGGTGAGCTTGTTCTGAATCAGGGCGATGACCGCGACCAGGATGAAGAACAGCACGGCCTTCGCCTGGCCGACGCCTTCCCAGCCCATACGGCCGTAGAAGGTGCGGGTGATGTTCAGCGCCAGACCTTCAGACATGTTGCTCGGCGCACCGTTGGTCAATGCGAGGTTCTGATCGTAGAGCTTGAAACCGTTGGTCACGGTCAGGAAGGAGCACACGGTGATGGACGGCATCATCAGCGGGATGATGATGCGGAACATGGTCTGCCGTCCGTTGGCGCCGTCCACGGCCGCGGCCTCCAGCACGTCGGTGGGCAGGGCTTGCAGGCCGGCGATGTAGATGATCATCATGTAGCCGATCTGCTGCCAGCACACCAGGATGACCAAGCCCCAGAACCCGTAGGACGCCTTATAGGTCAGGGCGCGGCCCCAGTGGGCTAGTACGCCGTTCAGGAGCAGCAGCCAGATGTAGCCCAGGATGATGCCGCCGATAAGGTTCGGCATGAAGAATACCGAGCGGAACAGCGTGGAGCCCTTGATCGCCTTGGTCAGCATGTAGGCGATGGCGAAGGCGATCACGTTGATCACGATGGTGGTCACGATGGTGAACGCGGTGGAGAAGCCGAGCGCGTGCAGGAATTCCTTGTCTTTCAACGCTTTGCCATAGTTCTTAAGCCCCACCCATTCACCGTCGGTAACGGTGGTGAATTCGCAGAAGCTTAAGTAGACGCCCATGATGAAGGGCACCAGGAACCCGATGATGAATGCGGCGAATGTGGGGAGCGCGAACAGCGCCCACCATCTGCGTATCGCCTTGCCAGCCATGCTGATCATGACTTTTCCTCCTCCTTGAGTCCGCTGCGTTGTGACACTGCATCGTGCGCCGGCTGCGGAGTTCAACTCAATGCGAGCTTGCCGATCGAGAACCGCATGCACGGCCTGTTCTCGTTCAAGCCTATGTTCATAGTAAACGTCGAATCATTATATGTCAAACGTTGTCATTTTAGGCGTTTCAAGTTCGAACACACTCCGGCTCCAGCAATCTTCTTTCACCTAAGATAATGGCTATATAAAGCCAATCTAACGCCGACATAGACACTTTGCAAACGTTTGTAATACAATCGTTGTCATCGCCGCAGATCAATCAATCAGCATGTACACTGGAGTCAGTTGTGCATGTGTATTGCGATTTTCCATTCAACGCAAGGGGGCTGCAATGGCTACGAGCATTCAGGATGTCGCCCGCGAGGCCGGCGTCTCCATCTCCACCGTCTCACGTTCCTTCACCAGGCCGGATCTGGTGTCGGCCAAGACCCGCGAGCGCGTGCTCGCCATCGCCGACAAACTCAATTTCTCACTCTCCCGCTCGGCTGCGGCCCTGAAATCCGGCCGCTCCCTGCGCATCGCAGTACTGATGAGCGGCCATATCCGCCTGTGGTTCACCGCCTCGGTCATCGAGGGGCTCAACGAGGTGCTGCACACGCAGGGCTACGATATTTCGGTATTCCAGATTTCCAGCATCGAGGAGCGCAAGGAATTCTTCGAGATGTTGCCGGTACGCCGTAACGCCGATGCCGTGATTGTGGCGTCTTTCGATATCGACAACAACGAAATCGCGCAACTGGCTTCGGTCGGCGTGCCGATCGTCGGCATCAATTCAGTCGAACCCGAAGCCCGCGGCTTTACCGCCGCCGTCAATATCGACGATGTGCAGGGCTCCACGCTGGCCGCCCGCCATCTTATCAATCTCGGACATCGCCGCATCACCTACATCAGCACCAATCGCGAGGTGTCGCTGAGCTTCTCCGTGCAAAGCCGATTCGACTCATTCACCGCCTGCTGCCGCAGGGAAGGCATCGAGCCGCAGGTTATCGTCTGCAAGGTCGATGACGATGGACGTTATGAAATCAGCGACGTGGTCAACCAACTCATAAGCCAAGACGAGATGCCCACCGCCATCGCATGCCAGGAGGATGGCATTGCTTTGCCGCTTATGTTCCAGCTGGAGCGCAATGGATTCTCCGTGCCCGGCGACGTCTCGTTGATCGGCTACGACGATAGTTTCTACACCGGCGATATCGGCCTGACCACCATCCGCCAGGATCCGGTGGAAATGGCCCGCGTGGCAGCCCGCATGACGCTCGATCTCATTGACGAAAAGCCGATTGAGCAACCCTACATCGTGTTCCCGGCCCAGCTGAAGGTCCGCTCCTCCACCTCCCGCGTTAAGTAGGCTCACACAACAAAGCCCACCATAGAAAAAGTGTGAGGCAACCGCACAATAACGCTCAATCGCACATTGTGGAGAATGGCGAAAAATCGCCGATTCATGGCCCCACAGCGTGCGATTGAGCGGGTGCGTGCCTCACACTTTTTTGCGGCGGACGATTTTGTGCGAGACTCAGCAATACAAAGCGGCTCCCCTGGAGAAGGAAAGGCAGGGGCGCCGCGGATTGTTGCTTATCGGCTATGGGACTCTATGAGACTCAGTGCGAGGCCTCGTATTCGGAAGCCCAACCGTCCACGAAGGCGGTCTTGACGGCATCCCACTTGCCGGTGCCCTGCGCGTACTCGAGCAGCGCCTGGCCGACCTTGTTCTTCCACTCTTCGGACGGCATCATGGTGAAGTTCCAAGAAACCTGGGTCTTGCCGGACTTCTGATCCTCAACAGCGGCTTCAGTCAGCGGGTTGTCAAACTTGACATCATCGAAGGTCTTGAACGGGGTGGTGAAGCCCATGTCCTGAGAGATGGCCTTCTTGCCGGTGTCGGAGGTGATCACCCAGGAGAGGAAGTCCTCGGTGGCCTTCTTGTCGGCGTCGGAGGCCTTGTCGTTGATGCACCAGTAGTTCTCGGAACCAGTGGCCAAGCCCTGCTTCTCTTCACCCTTGACACCGGTGTAGATTGGCATCATGCCCACGGATTCGGCCTTCATGCCGGCCTTCTGCAGGTCGGTCCAAGCCCAGGTGCCGTTCTGATAGAAGGCAGCCTCGCCGAGCGCGAACTCGGAGTTCGCATCATCGCCGGTCTTGGCGCTCAGCTGGGTGGGGTCGGTGGTGGAGTCGGTGATGTACAGGTCGAAGATCTTCTTGTAGTTCGGCAGATAAGTGCCCTTGATGGTGGCCGGCTGCTCGGTGACGTTGTCGTCCTTGAACTCATAGTAGAGCGGCAGGTTGGCCAGATGGGTCTTGAATCGCCAGTCGGAGCTGGAGTCGAAGCCGGCGGAGGTGAACGCGCCCTTGATGCCAAGCTCGTCCTTGCGGGACTGCATGTCGTCGGCCACGGCCTTCAGGGTGTCGAAGTTGTCGATTTCGTCCATGGACGTGGCTTTGGCACCATCCAGCGCGAAGTATTTGTTAAGGATGTCCTTGTTGTAGATCAGGCCGTAGGTTTCCATCACGTACGGCACACCGACCACCTTGTCGCCGTCTTTCAGGGCCACGTCCTGGTTGGTGAGTTCCTTATACACATCCGTGTTGGACATGTCGGCGGTGTACTTCTTCCAGTTCTGGTAGCCGACCGGGCCGTTGACCTGGAACAAGGTCGGGGCTTCGGTTTTGGCGATTTCGGACTTCAGGGTCTGCTCGTAGGTGCCGGAGGCCGCGGTCTGGACCTTGACATCAACGCCCTTCTCCTTGGTGTACTCCTTGGCCAGAGCGGCCCACTGATCAGCCGCTTCCGGCTTGAAGTTCAGGTAGTAGACCTTGCCCTTGGCGTCATCGCCGGAGGTCGAGCTTCCGCAGGCCGCCAAAGTGCCGAGGGACATCGCAGCGATAGCCGCCATCGCGACTGCTGACTTGACTGTACGATTCATCATCGAACCTTTCTCTTTCATCGTCGACCCGGCCATCCCCGGTCAGGACAGGTACGCTAACACGCACCTTTATGACTATCGACATGCACTATTGTGCAACGGTTTGCTTCTTTTTGCAAACGATAGCAATATCGGCGCGTCATAAATCATCATTTTCAGGCCATTGTCAACAAATATCCCATTAATTCGGTCATTTTTGCCTCATTATCGCAATGCAAGCGTTCGCAATTATGAGAGCGCTAACATATCTTTCATGGCAATCGATTGCCACTTATACCCATCAAAAAAACAACACGGCGACGCTATCGTTTGCAAATCATTTATCGACATACCGCAATTCCCACCACAAACAATAAAGGCCCGCCCGCAGCAGCAGGCAGGCCAGCGTAATCACAGCGCAACCGGGGCTAGGCGTTCCACCGTTCGATGACGTTATCTCCCTTATAGACGCTGAGCACCGAGTAGTGCGCCGTATCCAAACGCAGCAACCGCGCGAAATGCGGGTCCACGCCCAGCCATTGCGAGGTGAGGATGCGCAGGATGTGCGCATGAGCCACCAACAGCACATTATGGCTGTCTTTCAGCAGCGGCGTAATCTCATCGATGGCGCTCTTGGCGCGTACCGCTGCTTCTTCCAGCGTCTCGCCAGGCCCGGCATGGACCGGCACCTGCTCGCCCGAAGGTAAGGTCTCGACCCAATCGCCCTCCAGCGTGGGCGTCAGCGAGCGCGGCCCGTCACGCCACACATCCCATTCAAAACCGCTGGCCTCACTCACCTGCTGGCGCGTACGCCCCTCGGCTCGGCCGTAATCCCATTCAGCGATGCCGTCCAACACACCGTGGTCCGCAAAACCGGCCAGTTCAGCGGTTTGGCACGCCCGCTTCAGCGGACTGGAAAACACACAGCCCTGGCTGAATCCTTCGGGGAAAGCTTCGCGCAGGCGCCTTCCGGCATCCGCTGCCTGCTGCTCGCCGACCGCGGTCAACGGGATGTTCGTGCGCCCGGTATGCTGCCCGGATTCGCTCCCCACGGTCTGGCCGTGGCGCAGCAACACCAAAAATCCGTTGCCGCCACGAGAGTTCTCGACGGCAACGGTGCCGTTCACGTTCTGTTCGCTCATGCCTCCACTCTAGTCTGCGCTCGTTCATGACTCCACCATTAACGCCCATCTTTTGCGCTGAGATGATTGAGATGCTATTAGACTGAGAGTCATGAGCGACGAAACGAACACCGACTTCCCCTCCAGCGCCGACCGTGCGGTCGACAGCCTGCACCGCATCGACGAGAAGGTCAACAGGCTGCGCGAGGACCGGCTCAACGACCCTGATTCTCTGGGCGACAAGCTCATCAAGTCGGCAGTCCCAGCGCTGGCAGGCTTGGTTGCCGGCAAAGCATTCCAGATGATATGGGACAAGGGCACAAGCAAACGCAATCTGCGCAAGGGACTGGCGGCAGACGCGCCGCAAAGTCTGGCAATGAGTCTGGCATTCGCCGCCGTTTCGGCCGCACTCGGCGCAGTGGTTTCGCAGCTGTCGGATCGGGGCTCCAAGGCGTTCGTCGACCACCGCCATCGCAAGCCCAGCCGCTAATCCCCCGGTTGGATGATGGTTTCTGTTGGCTGACTGATGACTCATCGCTGGAATTTCGTCAAGGAACCATCAGTCAATCGACAGGAACCATCAGTCCAGCACAGTTCCGCCACACAATATCGGCATTTCACTGTGAGGTAATCCACCGTGGCGTCCGGCGTCTGCCGTGCGACAATAAAGCCATGGTTACCAACGCAACAATCGAGGCTCTTCTGGGCCGCCGCTCCATCCGTAAGTTCAAGGACGAGGCCATCGACGACGATACCCGCGCCACGCTCGAAACCGTCGCCCAACATGCCGCGTCCAGCCAGTTCCTTAACGACTGGTCCGCCATCCGCATCACCGATCCGGCCATCAAAGCCAAGCTCGCCGAATTCGGCCATCAGCCGTATATCGCCACCGCGCCGTTGCTGTACGTGTTCGTCATCGACGAGCACCGCAACGCACGCATCGCCGAACGCAAGGGTATCGATCCCGCTTCCGACGAATTCCATCTCAAGTACAGCTATCGCTTCACCCAAGCTCAGAACGACGCCGTGCTGGCCCTGCACGCCATGGAGACCGCCGCCTATTCGCTGGGACTGGGCTGCGTGATTCTCGGCTCTCTGCTCAACAACATCCCCGGCCTTATCGACGTGCTGAATCTGCCGGAATACACGTATCCGGTGCTGGGTCTGGCCATCGGCAAGCCCGATCAGAACCCGACCGTCAAGCCGCGCATGCCGCGCACGATGCAGTTCTTCGAGAACACCTACCCGGCTGACGCCGATGGCGTACTCGACCAGCTGCCCGCCTTCGACGAGGAAGTTCACCGGTACTACGATCTGCGCCAAGCCGACCGTCCGGTGGACGCTTTCAGCGATCAGGTCGCCACGATCAGTCGGCAGGATGTCAGCCATCAGACACTGCTCGACAAGGCCGCCGCTCAGGGCTTCCGTCTGGATCAGTGAGACCAGAACCAACGAGATAGCCTCGGATAGGCTCGTCACTGAGTCGTCTCGGTCTCAGCACTGCGACGACTCAGTTCCAACACCTCAACATTTCATCACCGGATACCGGCAAAATTGCACAACCATCCCGCCGGTGTCGCACCATCAACAAACGTTCACATATCAGTCCCATTATGCGGACAACCAACGGCCAGTTTTGCAAGAAAACCCGCCAAACCAGCAGTATTCGCACCAGTGGTGGGAATAGACTGCATGTGGCCGCAATGATTACGAACCGGAAAAGAGGGACTGGATGCGGACGGTTTGGCAAGTCTTTCTACGCGATTGCAGACGTATCTTACGCAATCCCGTTGCCGTTGTGGTGACGCTCGGCGTAGCAATGCTGCCCTCGCTGTACGCATGGTTCAACATTCTCGCCAACTGGGATCCCTATTCAGCCACCGGCAATCTGCAAGTGGCCGTAGCCAATGAAGACCAAGGCACCACCAACGATCTGGTCGGCCATCTCGATGCGGGCCGGCAGGTCGTCAAGAAACTCAAGCAGAACGACGAACTCGGCTGGCGCTTCGTAGACAATGAGGAACAGGCCGTCCACGGCGTGGAGACCGGCGGATACTATGCAGCCATCGTGCTGCCCAAGGATTTCAGCACCAGCCTGGTCGAATCGGTGACCGGAACCTCCAAACAGCCAAAAATCAAGTATTACGTCAACGAGAAGAAGAACGCGATCGCGCCGAAAATCACCGACACCGGTGCCACCACCATCGACGAGCAGATCAACTCCGCCTTCGTCACCACGGTAGCCACCACCGTTGCCTCGGCCGTTTCCGAAGCGGGAGGCGATCTCGACCAAGCCACCGGCAAAGTCCAGCACGATACGATCAATGATCTCAATACGGTGATGTCCACGCTGAACACCGTTCAGGATTCACTCACCGACTTACAGGACACGCTGGCCCAATCAGACACGATTCTCGCCGACGCCAAACAGACCACCGCCTCACTCAAGCAGACCGTCGCGGCCGCGCAGAAGGCCTCCCGCCAGTCCGGCACACTGTTGACGGAAACACAGGCCGGGTCACAAGCCTTCTCCACCACACTGGTCGGCGCGCTCGACACCAGTTCAGCACAACTCTCCGGACTGGCCGTTCACGTCAACAACGCCGCCGGCAGCATCACCGGCTCCTTCAACAGCGCGCAGAACTCCGTCGACACCATCACCAACACACTTTCGGCCCCACTGAATGCCACCCAAACGTCAATCAGCGATCTGAAAGACGCGCTGACCAAAGCCGGCATCGGCAAAGACACCACCGACCCAGTCGGCCAGAACATCTGGAAACAAATCGATGCGCTCGACTCATTGATCAGCAAACAGCAGACACAGCTCAACACCTTCCATACCGACACCACACAGTTCATCAACTCCGGTAAAGACGCCACCACGAATCTTTCCGGAGCCATGACCAACACCACCACCGGCGGCATCGCGGCGCTGAATACCGCGCGCGGCTCGCTGACCGGCACCGTAATGCCGTCGCTCACCTCATCATTGAACAGTTTCGCCGCCCTGAATGGCACACTGGATGGCACGTTGACTTCGTTATCCGGCACCTTGGATCAGGCCGACGGACTGTTCGACCAGCTTGTCGATACCCTGAACCAAACAAAAACCACCATCAGCAGCACGCAGGATTCGCTGCGCCAGGTGGCCAGCGATGTCGCCACCGTACGCACCGATATCGCCACGCTCGATAGTTCCGCCGCTTACCAGAAAATCCGGGATACGCTGCATCTGGATGACAAGGGATTCGGCGACTTCATGGGCAATCCCGTCACCCTGACCACGAAAGTCGTGTATGCCACCGACAATTACGGGTCCGCAGTCACCCCGTTCTACACGAATCTGGCACTGTGGGTAGGCGGTTTCGTGCTAATCGCCATCTACAAGCTTGAGGTCGACCGCGAGGGCATTCGCCGTATCACCGCTACGCAAGCATATCTTGGCCGCTGGCTGCTGCTGGTCACCATCGGATTCCTGCAAGCCATCATCGCCACCATTGGCGATCTGGTGCTCGGCATCCAATGCGAGCATCCGCTGCTGTTCATCTTGGCCGGAATCTTCTGTTCGTTCGTCTACATCAACATTATTTACGCGCTGGCCGTGGCGTTCCGCCATATCGGCAAAGCCATCGCCGTAATTCTGGTCATTGTGCAGATACCCGGCGCCTCCGGCCTGTATCCGATTGAAATGATGCCGAACTTCTTCCGCGAACTGCACCCATGGCTGCCCTTTACCTACGGCATCAACGCGATGCGCGGCCCGATCGCCGGCCTGTACGCGAACCATTACTGGCTCGACATGCTGCACCTGTTCTGGTATCTGCCGGCGGCACTCTTCGTGGGACTTGTCATACGCCGGTATGCGATGAACCTGAACGCGCTGTTCGACCGTCGTTTGGGAGATACCGACCTGATGATCACCGAGCACAACAGCATGGTGAACGAACAGGTGAGCTTGAACTCCGTATTCCGCACGGTGTCCGACAGCAAGGAACTGCGCGATATCATCGCCCATCGCGCGCACCGGTTCTTCGCACGGTATCCAAAGATGATCGTTGCCGGTCTGGCATTGCTGACCGTACTCCCGTTCGTATTCCTGGTGCTGCTGTTCGTCACCCAAGAGAAAATCGCCATGCTGACCTCTTGGATTCTGTCGATTATTCTTATCGACGCCTATCTCATTGTGGTTGAATACGCACGCGAAGCCTACGCCATGCAGCTTGGCGTCAGCGCCATGAGTGCCGACGAGTTCCGCAATGTGATGCTCAACGGATATGTGTGGCGGCGTTTCCACGGCCACGGACGTCACGAAGCGGCGATGGGCAGCAATCCGGATATCGGCGAAACCACTGAACGACTCGCACCATTCAGTGATCAGGTCACCGAGCCGACTGCGCACACCGCACAGTCCGGTCAGTCCGGTCAGTCTGGGCAGGGAGGCGCACGATGAAGCTTATCTGGAAAATATTCGTACGTGACGTGCGCCAAGCCACCCGCAATGTGATCGCCGTAATCGTGGCTATGGGATTGGCGATTGTGCCGGCACTGTACGCCTGGTACAACATCGCCGCCAGCTGGGACCCGTACGGCAATACCAAGGCCTTGAAGGTCGCTGTGGCGAACGTGGATAAGGGCTATAAGTCCGATCTGATGCCGATCACCATCAACGTCGGCGAAACCGTGACCAATACGCTCAGGGCCAATCATGACCTTGACTGGCAGTTTGTGGATCGTGCTAAGGCCATCGATGGCGTGAACTCAGGCGAATACTATGCCGCGCTGATTATTCCAAAGAGCTTCAGCTCCGATATGATGACGCTGTTTTCACCGAAGATCAAGCACGCCAAGCTCGAATACTATCTCAATGAGAAAATCAATCCGATCGCTCCGCATATCACCGACCAGGGTGCTACCACCGTGGCCACGACCATCGACCAGACATTCGTGAAGACCTTGGCGAGCGTGGCGCTGGATTTGGTTTCCAACGTGGCCGATTACGCGCAAAGCCCGCAAATGGAGCAGTACGTCAACAACGCCACCAGTCATATTGCCACCATGTCGTCTCGTTTGACCGGCACTGCGTCGCAGATGGATTCCTATGCCAATCTGCTCGGGGCCGCCAACAGCATCATTGATTCCACCGATAAGCTGCTGGGGTCAACAGGCTCAGCTGCGGCCACAACCAAAAAGGCGTTGAAACAGACCCGCAACGGCGTCTCCAGCCTCGACAAGGCATTGTCCGGAGCCACCGATGGCGTCGGTACGGCATTGCAGCAGGCCGGTTCATCCTACGACACCATTGCCAAGCAAATCGATGCCGCTTTTGCCGATGTGGGCTCACAATCCTCACAGATATCAAACAAGCTAACCGATATGCAATCCAAAGTGGAGGCTCAGGCCGACAGCTTTGGAAAGTATGCCGCCGCTTTACGAGATCTCGCCAAACAAGCGGCTTCACTGCCCGTGGGCGGAGATACCGTTGCCGCTCAACTGAACGCGGCTGCAGACCAAGCCACAAAGGCGCAGCAGAGCATGCAGCAAGCCGCCACCGCGTTGGGCGATGCGGCCACGCACATAGCAAACGGTACTGCCGATGCCGATACAGCGCGTCGAGATCTGAAATCACAAATCACTGCCGCCAAACAATCGATTACTCAGGCTTCAGACACGTACAAGAGCACGCTGAAACCGCAACTGAACAATCTGACCTCGTCCATGGACGAAGTGACCACGCAGGCAAGTTCCGTAATCGACGGGCTTGCATCGACCGTAAGCAGCGTGTCAGGTCTTTCTGGCGGCGTTTCAGACAGCCTGACGGACATCCAGTCGGCCTTGACTGACGCAGCTAGCGCCTTGACCCGTTCGGCGAAGAAACTCGACAACTTGTCTTCCCAACTCGCCTCTATCACCAATGGCGGCCCCATCGACCTGTCTGTGATTTCCTCTGCGAAGCCCGATGCCATTGCTTCCATGCTGGCGGCACCCGTAGCGGTCGACCGCATCGCGCTCTATCCCGTTGCCAACTATGGTTCCGCGATGGCTCCGTTCTACACGATTTTGTCTATTTGGGTCGGTGCGATCATTCTGGTCGCCATGTTGAAAGTATCGATTTCCGACCATGAGAAGGCTCGTATCTTAGGGTTGGGCAATGATCTGCCGCTCGGTTCGGAAGTGGGTCTTCGCGAGGCCATGATTGCCGGGCGGATTGCCGGACCGGCCGCCGCGTTGGATGTGCTGAAGAAGCCGCGTGCCGAGGCTCCCGGCAATGCGCGGCAGTTCGGTTTACGCTTGCACCACGAATATTTCGGCCGATACATGATTTTCGGTTTCCTTGCTTTGCTGCAAGGTACGCTGGTGTGCCTGGGCGATATGTTCTATCTCGGCGTGCAGTGTGAGCATCCGATTCAGTTCTTGATGGTCGGGTGGTTGTCTGCACTGGTGTTCTCGAATATTGTGTATACGCTGACCCTGTCGTTCGGTGATATCGGCAAAGCCATTGCCGTAGTACTGCTGGTTATGCAGGTAGCCGGTTCCGGCGGCACATTCCCCATTGAAACACTGCCGACGTTCTTCCAGGTCGTTTCTAAATGGCTACTGTTCCCCTATGCGGTGGATGCGATGCATTCGGCCATGGCAGGCTCATTCGGCATGGAATACTGGGTTTCCATGGGCAAACTGGCACTGTTCCTTGTCCCCTCATTGCTGTTGGGACTTATGTTGCGCAAGCCGGTAATTCGCTTCAACGATTGGGTTATCCGCAACCTTGAAAACACCAAGGTGATGTAAGTGTTGGACGAAGTGTGTCCGAGCGCCCTGAACGCTTAGCAGCCTACGACCTGACGTGTTTGGACCGTAACCTGTCTCAGACACGGCGTTGGCGAGGTCTGTGGAGCTTCTGACGCTAACGTCTACGTGGCTTGTAGCCCTTTTTACGACTGTGTGGCTTGAGTTGCTGGTTCAGCGGTACATGCCGGTAACTGGATTGCGGATCGCGATGCGTGAGATGCCAGCATCCGCAAAATTCGCAACGGTACACCCATAGCTCGACTCCGCGCTCGATCAGGCTTTGATCAGCGGCACGCTGAGCCTGCGCCTTATCGTGATACATGATTTTATTCGACGTAGCGCAACGTTTAGGGGTGAAGTAATGCATAGCAGAAGCCAGTGTAGAGCGACCCCATAACCAAGCCAGTTTCTGGCTCCCCTCAGGGGGGCCGTCCGCACAGCAGACCGGGGGGAGGAGGCCCGGGCGTCGGGATTCCACGGTCACGGACGTGCTGTTTTCCGGATTTCCTGCGGAAATGGGAACGCGCCGCGCCGTCTCTCTTCGGCCCCGACGGCGGGGCCGGCCGGGAATGGTCCCGGACGTGGGTCTCATGAGTGCGAGAAGCCCCGGGTGTTTTTGTGGGGGTGTGTGGGTTTGGG
>ENA-OPDG01001892-OPDG01001892.1-human-gut-metagenome-genome-assembly--contig:-NODE-1892-length-13031-cov-2.850493_pt1 | contig 13031 bp, 5 predicted proteins | sample MGYA00241259_ERZ501498 | MGnify/ENA primary metagenome ERZ501498 (study PRJEB25962, sample SAMEA2042582) | human gut metagenome | biome: human gut; feature: human-associated habitat; material: faeces... | reverse complement strand
AAACCGCCATACTTCTTACAAGCATCCGTTACCTGCTGGCTACGATTACCTTTTGCCAACATTATCATGCTACCGCCATGTGACTGGAACAAATCCACATACGGGTCCATACGTCCTGCTGTAGTGGGGCCCATAGAACCACAAGCCATACCTTCCGGAGTCTTTGCCGGACCGGCATAATAGATAGGATGATCTTTGATATACTGCGGCAAATCTTCGCCACGATCCAAACGCTCTTTCAATTTAGCATGAGCGATATCGCGACCTACAATAATGGTTCCGTTCAATGACAGACGGGTAGCTACCGGATACTTGGTCAATTCTTTCAGGATATCCGCCATCGGTTGGTTCAAATCAATCTTAACCACATCGCCTTCACCGGCTTCACGGAGTTCTGCCGGAATCAGCTCACCCGGTTTATCATCCATCTTTTCAATCCAGATACCATCTTTATTGATCTTACATTTTATATTACGGTCAGCAGAACAGGAAACGCCCAGACCGATAGGACAAGAAGCACCGTGACGAGGCAAGCGGATGATGCGGACATCGTGAGCCATATACTTACCACCAAACTGTGCACCCAAGCCAATCTTATAAGCTTCTTCCAATACTTGTTTTTCCAGTTCCACATCGCGGAAAGCACGCCCGTATTCATTACCGGTAGTAGGCAACTCGTCATAATAGTGAGTAGAAGCTAGCTTAACAGTCAGCAAGTTCTTCTCTGCCGATGTACCACCGATTACAAATGCAATATGATAAGGAGGACAAGCAGCCGTACCCAAAGTCTTCATTTTTTCAACAAGGAAAGGAACCAATGTAGCCGGATTCAATACAGCTTTCGTTTCCTGATATAAATAGGTCTTGTTCGCCGAACCACCACCTTTAGTCACACAAAGGAACTTGTATTCCATACCTTCAGTAGCTTCCAAATCAATTTGTGCAGGCAGGTTACATTTGGTGTTCACCTCATCGTACATAGTCAAAGGAGCATTCTGAGAATAACGAAGATTTTCTTCCGTATAAGTCTTATAAACTCCCAAGGAAAGGGCTTCTTCATCACAATAGCCGGTCCATACCTGCTGACCTTTCTCACCATGGATAATAGCAGTACCCGTATCTTGACAAAGAGGTAATTTGCCTTTAGCTGAAACTTCCGCATTACGCAAGAAAGTCAATGCTACATACTTATCGTTATCACTGGCTTCGGGATCACTCAGAATCTTAGCAACCTGTTCATTGTGTGAACGGCGAAGCAAGAAAGAAACATCACGGAAAGCAGCGTTAGCCATAGCAGTCAGACCTTCTTTTTCAATCTTCAAGATAGGTTTTCCTTCAAACTCACTTACTGACACATAATCTTTAGTCAGCAAATAATACTCGGTTTTATCAGGTCCCAACGGGAACATGTGCTGATAGTGGAACGGAGGTGTTGCCATATTGATACTTATTTTAGTTAAAAGTTATTAGTGTGACAAAGGTAGTAACTATTATCGAAATTTTTCCTTAATTAGCGTGAAAACTTTCAAGGAATGTCCTTACCTTTGCCAACTCATTAAAATAACATCACATTATACATGAAAAGATTAGGCAAATTCTTATTTATTACTTCATTACTGTTATGCTTTCTCATCCCTCGAGGATGGACACAAACCCAAGCAAAAAACCAACCGGACAGTATCGAACTCAAACTGAAGGAAATCTACACGAAACGGGAAGTCATGATTCCCATGCGTGACGGAATCAAGCTTTACACCGCTGTCTACGAACCGAAAGACAACAGCAGGCAGCATCCTATCCTGATGCACCGCAGCCCTTACTCTTGTTCCCCATACGGAGAAGGATTTGACCGTCATTTCAGAACTAATCTGAAAAACTATATAGAGCACCGATATATTATCGTCTTCCAAGATGTACGTGGACGACATAAGAGTGAAGGAATATTTATCCAAGTACGCCCTCTCAACAAAAACAAAAAGGGTAAGAAAGATAAAAAGAATATAGACGAAGCTACGGACACATACGATACCATAGAATGGTTGATTCACAACACATATAATAACGGAAATGTAGGAACATGGGGAATCAGTTATGATGGTTTCTATGCCACTATGACAGCCTCCTCCAATCATCCGGCTTTGAAAGCTGTTTCTCCGCAAGCTCCCGTTACTGACTGGTTCCGTGGAGATGACCGTCATCACAACGGAGCCTTCACCCTGCTGCAAACCACTAATTTCCTTCCCAGACTGGAAGGACGCCACATGGGAAAAGGAGTGATGAACCAAATTGTAAAGAATGATGTTTACACAGATTTTCTGGCACTCGGTACCTTTAAGAATGTAGACGACCTGGTACGTGATACCACACAGACATTGTGGAATGATATCAAAAACCATCCTGATTTCGATGATTTCTGGAAAGAGCGCGATGCACGCACCTCCTGTTATAACTTGAAGCCCGCCATATTGGTGGTAGGTGGACTGTATGACTCCGAAGACTGTTACGGAGCCTGGAATCTTTATAAAGCCATCAAAGAGCAATCACCGGACACAGATTTATATCTGACATTCGGTCCTTGGTGGCATGGAGCATGGACAGTACGCGGGTTCCAAGGTTTCGGTAATCTGTATTTCGGTAAAAGCACTTCGGCTTATTACATGGACAAAATAGAATATCCTTTTTTCCGATATTTCCTGGAAGGAAAGGGAGAAAAGCCCAAGCATAAAGTAAATATATTCCATACAGGTGAAAACGAATGGAAAACATACGACGAATGGCCTGTACAAAAGACTGCCGGTACACCTTATTATATACATAAGAACGGATCAGTATCCACACAAGCACCGGCAGAACAAGAGTCTTATTCAGAATATATTTCAGATATGTCACGTCCGGTACCCTATACGGCAAACCCTACCACTTACCGGACAAAAGAATTCATGGTAGATGACCAACGCTTTGCTACTTCACGTCCCGATGTCATTACTTTCATGACGGAGCCGCTATGTGATACATTAACATTGGCCGGTCCTATAGAAGTGGAATTAATGACTGCCATCAGTAGTACTGACGCTGATTTTATGGTGAAAGTAATTGATGTATATCCTGAAAAATTTGAATATTCCAAAACTGCACGCAGTTATTTAAAGAGTGACTACCCAATGAGTGGGTACCAGCTGATGATTCGTGGCGAATTATTCAGAGGACGCTTCCGTAAGGGATTCGACAATTCCCTGCCTTTCAAACCGGAAGAAATAACTCCGGTTAATTACACACTGTATGATGTGGCACACACATTCCTGCCGGGACACAGACTGATGATTCAAATTCAAAGTTCCTGGTTCCCCATTATTGACCGCAATCCACAAAGGTTTATTGATACCTATCATTGTACGGTAGAAGATTTTGTGATGAAACAAAAGATCAAAATTTATCATCAGCAAGGAGCTGCAAGCAGAGTTATACTACCTGTGGTAAAAAAATAAAAAGGAAGTATCCCAACAAGCTCAAATGTCATCCAATAGCAAGAGCCGTATGACTACTCCAGCATTCATACGGCTCTTTTTATATGTAACTACCATCTGTAACTTTTCCGAAGGTTCATCTTAGTCTGGATACTCTCATCAAAAATATCATATAGAAGCAATCCGTTCTATCAACTCGTTACCCAACGCTGTTTTCGCTTCAATATGCTGCAATACCGCTGTCACAAACGGATTACTTTCAAATACCCCACGCACCTGTTCAAAATCCTGCTCCATTTCTTCACGTGATCCATCTGCACCGAACCCCGTCATAGCAGACAAAGAAAATTCCTTTTTCGCATCGGCATAGACCATTTTATCCAATCCGACAACAGCCTCCTGCCACTTCTTCACGATAGCAATAACATCCTTTGCCGTTATTTCATCGGAACGCAGATTATAAAACTCAAGCATCTTCCCATACGCCCATGTCCACTCGTATGTATAATAATTACGATGCATCTCAACAAAACGGTCATGAATCTGATCCACATTAGTCAGGATTCCAGATTCTATATCTGCCATCAACTTCTCTATTTCACTTTTAGGAGCGATCAATCCGGAAATATCCACCCATTCTCCTGTCCCTATCTCTGTATCAGGAATCAACCGGGCACGGATTTCCTCATCACTGCTAAAACGAACCTCCTCCAAACGCTTGATTAATGAATTACCCAAAAATTTATGAATAGCCGTTTCATAAAAACGAATGCCATTATTTAAAGAAGAATTCTTAATTTTCGCACTTTGGTAAGAGTAAGTTTCTGAAGTTTCTCCGGATACTTTACGTAATTCTTTCAGAATACTACGCCCTTTCATCATTTTCTGAATAGTATAGGGACTCAACAGGTTATAATTAATCTGATCCAAACGGTTCGGATCTTTACGTTTGTCACGTTTAGGCCACTTTTGAGCATCCCGAATCGTACCTACACTCCGCAAATTCACCCCTGGCACCAGATAAGTGGTATTTTGCTGCTCTATCAGATAAGAAAAAGGCAGATTAGAAGTATCGGCATGATTCACATGACGCCCCATAACCAAAGAAAATGCACCTACACGTGCGGGCCATAAAATATAAGAATCGGAAGTAGTCTTCGCCCCACGCTCCATAGCTCCCTGATGAATCGGACCTAACTTATACATATGGTTGCTTTGATTAGAGCCGGAACCCGCATTCATAAAAGAGAACATTCCGGCAATCAGCAAAGTAGACTTATGATGAGTCACCGTAAAGGGTCCGGCAAAAATGGCACATGCCTCACCGTTCTCTTCTTGACAATTACTGAAAAACAAAGAATCAGATGCAGAATAGTTATGTCCCAAATGACATGCCTGGCTGATAAAGCAACGGGTCAACATAGTTCCATCTTCCACATTGGAGCCGCTTGATATAATAAAATCATCGCATACCACTCCATAGCCGATATGAATAGGCGCTTGCTCATTACTGTTCAAGCTACCGTTTTTCAATCGTCCCGCCCCTTCTATCTTACAATAATCACCTATTCGTACATTCTTTATATATCCCGCATCAACAATGGTAACATGGTGGCCAATAGTACCTGTATCCGAAGCATTTTCTTCAGCATACCGGTCAATAATGGCTTTCATCCGGCAAATCAATTCAGGACGATGACGGTATAATGCCAGAATATAGGCCTGATGCGCTGACAGACGATCATGAATAGGCACTTCACGTCCACCCGTTTCATTCAATACAGCTACTTCAACGCCATTCCCAAACTTGCTCCGGCCATCTACCAGAATGATATCTACATTCTCTATAAATGCATAATCCCCAATGATATAGTTGGCTATATAGTTCTTTATATTCTCAATACAACAATTATCGCCCACCGTTACATTATGCAAGGTCGCATGATACAATCCGGAATGTTTACGCATACCACCTGCCAACGTAAACTCATCCTCAAAGACCCCCAATCTGACCTTTCCGGAAAAACGGGTATGATAAATATAGTCCGTCTTAAAGTTCTCTACTACTTCAATTTCATCCCAATCAACCGCAGTGCATGATCTCTCTTTTAATTGTTGTATTTCTTCTTGTGTAAGTGAACGATAAGTTTTCATCTTCTATATGTATTTATTCTTCATCATAGGTTTGATAAAGAAAATCGTTATAAGGATACTTCTGTACGTGTAGCTCGCGCACCTTATTATATATAATAGTCTTCAATTCATCCATATTTATTTTCTCTCTGGCAGAAATGAAGATACAATTATCATTCAATTTTGCCATCCATGTCTTCATCAGTTCTTCCAATGTAATATTCTCCCTGGTTTTAGGAGTCAAATCATCCTCTGCTTTCTCTATATAGGTATAAGCATCTATCTTGTTAAAAACAATCATGGTAGGCTTTCCACCTGCCCCCAAATCAGCAATCGTTTTATCAACCACAGAAATTTGTTCCTCAAAATCCGGATGAGAAATATCCACCACATGAATCAGCAGATCAGCTTCACGCACTTCGTCCAAGGTTGATTTAAAGGAATCAACCAAATCCGTTGGTAATTTACGGATAAATCCTACGGTATCTGTAAGCAGAAATGGCAGATTCTCAATAATCACTTTGCGTACTGTGGTGTCCAATGTTGCAAAAAGTTTATTTTCAGCAAAGACCTCGCTTTTTGAAAGCAAATTCATTAAAGTAGATTTTCCCACATTGGTATACCCTACCAAAGCTACACGTATCATACGCCCACGGTTTTTACGTTGAGTGGACTTCTGTTTATCAATTTCAACCAACCGTTCTTTCAACAATGACATACGATTCAAAATGATACGACGGTCCATTTCCAACTGAGTTTCACCCGGGCCACGTAATCCCACAGAGCCTTTACCTCCACCAGCACCGGATCCACCTCCCTGACGCTCCAAGTGAGTCCACAAACGTTGCAGACGAGGCAGCATATACTTATATTGGGCCAGTTCCACTTGTGTTTTAGCATTTGCAGTTTGAGCCCGCATGGCAAAAATATCCAGAATCAGCGAAGTACGGTCCAAAATCTTCACTTTCAGTTCAGCTTCTATATTACGTATCTGCTTGGCAGAAAGTTCATCATCAAAAATCACCATTCCGACTTCACGCTCATTTTCCTCTTCCTGATGAATATATTCCTTGATTTCTTCCAGCTTTCCTTTACCGACATAAGTCACGGAATTGGCAGCAGGCAGTTTCTGAGTAAACCTTTTCACCACTGTTGCTCCGGCCGTTTCGGCCAAGAACTCCAACTCATCCAAATACTCCTTGGTCTTACGCTCGTCTTGTGTCTGAGTAATCAAACCAACTAAGATGGCAGTTTCAACCTGTGCTTCAGAAATTACAAATTCTTTCATTTATCTATCAATCTAAATAAGTTCGCGACAAATATAACAAAAAAAGAGGATGAACGTTGAACGTCATCCTCTTTTTTATTACAGTTATTCCCTATAGTTGTGGTTGTGGAGCAGCCGGATTGTTATCAGTGTCACTGATTCCGGAATTGGTTTCCATTTCACATTGCGGAATCCGATAGATCAGGATCTGCGCTTCTGCTGCTGAATTATATTGTACAGACGGGTCATAATTCGTATTCTTACGAACCACCGGCTTTTTCAAGCGTAGGATATCGAACAGTGAGAAACCTTCTCCCCAAAGTTCCATACGACGCTGCAACCAAACCTCATCCTGAAAATCCTGTGCCGAATTAGCTTTACTTGTAAAGGAAGGATCCCGATATGTCCGTACAAAATTTTCCAATGTACTCTTTCCGCCACTCAGATTACCACCCATGGCTTCTGCCTCAGCCTTTATCAGATACATTTCTTCAACACGCATCAAAGGCCAGTCTGACGCATTGGTTGTGTTACCAAATATACTTTGATAAGCTCCGAACTTTGTATTTACATACGGAGTCAAACCAAAATATTCAACGATGGAAGTACCCTCAATCTGCTCATTATCAATCAATGAAGATTTATTATCCGGAGACAAGAACCATTGTTTACGGATATCTGTTTCGGGTATTAAATCATATAATGCAGAATTCACCTTTCTATATCCATCAGGCACTCCTGAAGTATAACCGTTCCCGGTAAAAGAGCACAAGTGCGAAGGCCAGTTGATAATACCTGTCTGGACAACATCATTATCAGGCGTAATCATCACTCCCCATAACCATGAACTTGCCGATGCTGAATTAAAGGTAGGAGTAGATACCTGGGCTAAAGTCTGAGGTGTACCGCCAGCAATGGCACGTTCTGCATCTTTAGCTGCATCCGCCCATTTTTGCATTAACAGATTAGCACGAGCACGCAATCCATAAACTACTGCCTCATCAATCTGATCTTTGTTTGAGCCATTATCATACCCGGTCAATAAATCAGCAGCCGTATTCAGGTCACTCATAATCTGGTCATACACCTGCTGTACAGTTGCACGCGGATTATTCTGCATATCTTCATCAGTCATTGTTTCTGTAACAATAGGTACTGCCAGGCTATTTTCATGACCTGCATAAGTAAACTGATAAATTTGAACCAAGTTCAGATAGTCATAAGCACGAGCAGCTAAAGCTTGGCCACGATAAACCTTCAAAGAAGAATCTTCCGTATCTGCCGCTATCAATTTCAATACATTGTTTGCAGCTTTCAAGTGATTATAGAACGTTTTCCAAATCAATTCATCGCTTGAACTATCGTATACTCTGTCACTATAATTCTGAGATGTATTAAACCAGTTATATCCATTAACCAATGCAACCAAGTCCTGTCCTCCTGATTCCAGTATCATAAACACGGCAGGAATTCCATAGTCATTATGATAAGTAGTGGCATCATCTGAAATCGTACCAAAAGTATTTAATTTGGCTGCCATGGCGTTCACTTCAGCAGTTATCAAATTGGGTCTGCCATTGATTATATCTTCTTTCTGTTCTTCAGATATGTAATCTCCTTCAGGAAATTTATCCAAATCGCAAGATGCCATTAATAAAGCGACACTTGCAAATGCTATATATTTATTTGACAATTTCATATTCTTAAAAATGGGTTGCTAAATTAGAAATTTAAAGATATACCTCCGGAAATTGTGCGGATAGGTGAATATACATTGTCAGCAGCCACATAACCTTGACGTGGGTCCAACCCTTTGCGAGCTGTCAGCAAAGCCACATTATCTGCAACAAAGAATACACGGACACCGTCAATCTGCATTTTACGTGTCAGACTCTTCGGCAAAGTATAACCCAATGTAATATTCTGCAAGCTTAAATAATCCGAACTAGTCAAGAAACGATCTGTTAATCTGTTCGTATATTGGTCATTAATATTCATACGAGGAACATCCGTATTTTTATTTTCAGGAGTCCATGCTTTTAACATATCTTTATGCAAAGCACTACCCGTGGCTGCCACATCCATTAATCCTTGATAAGTATAGTCCAGAATACGTCCACCAAGCTGATATGCAAACGAAACAGAGAGATCAAAGCCATAGGCTGTAACACTTGTTCCAAAACCACCATAAACTTTAGGTAGAATATCACCTGATGCGAATCTGTTTTCAGAAGCGACAGAATAAGATTTCGTAACTGTATTACCATTCTCATCCGGAGTCACCAGCGCCCACAGGCTCTCTCCTGTTTCAGAATCCACACCTACATATTTAGGTAAATAAAGCTGGTACATAGACTCATCTTCACGATAAATCCGGGCACCGTCAATCAATTGTCCATTCAGTTCTGGAGATAATTCCAAGACTTTATTCTTGAAATGTGTAAGATTAAAATTTACATTCCAGGAAAGGTTCTTGTTTTCAATTATATTGGAATACAAATCCAATTCAACCCCACGGTTTACCATTGACCCCACATTCTCAGGAAAACGGGAATAACCCATTGAAGCTGCTACCGGTTTGAAATAAAGCATATCGGTTGTTTTACGTGAGAAGTACTCAACAGAACCACCTAACTTACCACCCCAAAAAGCGAAATCAAATCCAGTATTAAAGCTGTGTGAAGTTTCCCAAGTAATTTCCTTATTACCTTTATAATATAGAGAAGTTGAAAAATCGCCATTACTGTTTGCCAATGTATACTGGTCTTGATACGGATAGTAGTTACGGTACAAACCACCTTGGAACATCAAGTTATCATTACCTTGCAAACCATAGCTGATTTTAAATTTCAACATATCAATCCAAGACTGGTTTTCCAAGAATTTCTCTTTGCTTAATAACCATCCAGCTCCTACAGACCAGAAGTTACCCCAACGATTATCCGGGTGAAAACAAGAAGAAGCATCACGACGGAAAGAAGCTGAAACAAAATACCGTCCATCATAGTCATATTGTGCACGGAACAGCCATCCTTCTGTTGCATAATTACGAGAATATGAATTATTGCTCTGGTTCATAATACCATTGCCTAATTCAGGAACATTCGGATCATACAATTTCTCACGTTGTCCGTACAAATATTGATATTTATAGTCATAACTTTCATGTCCGGCCAAAATATCCACATTATGAACATCATTAAATGTTTTGTTGTATGTCAACAAATACTGCTGATTTACACTAAATGTACGCTCACTAGCTACACTGATCAAACCTCCGACTCCGCTAGTTTCAGAATACTGTCCGTAGAAGGGGTTAACCATCTCTGTAGCACGCACATTATTTACATCAACACCTATATTCACTTTTGCCTTGATTCCATTCCAAATATCAATATCAGCAGACCATTTTCCACTAACCACATCACCCGAATATTTCATTTTATCCAGCATATAACTAGCCAACGGATTTGCATTAGGAATCGTATTACGGCTAACATTTGAATCTTGTCCTGGCTTTCCATAATCATAACGAAGGAAACCTCGATTATCTACCATAATATTGCCCTGTGCATCACGAACATACATAGGATAAATGGCTCCCATAATATTTGATGCATAAAAGATGTTTGCATTTGATGTACCACCCTCAGTATCCTGTTCACGGCTATCATAATGAGTAAATGATACATTTCCTCCCATCTTCAGCCAAGGCTTCACTTGATAGTCAGCTTTCAAACGTGCAGAATAACGTTGGAAACCAGAGTTAGGAACAATTCCCTTATCATCCAAATAGCCGGCCGACATATAATAATTCATTTTTTCAGTCGCACCGCTGATACTTAAATTATACTCTTGACGCAGGTTATTTTCAAAAATTTCATCCGACCAATTATCCGGAGTATAATAATATGTACCATCAGAATAACCTAATGTCGCATTAGGATTCAATTTGCCATCCATACCGATCAGTTGCTGTCCTTGAGGAATGGAATACACCTGATATCCCAAATATGTAGAAGAAAGCATTGCTTGATTAGCGTACGCATTAGCTTTAGCCAAATCTCCGGCTGCCGCATATCCTTTCAAATCGGCATTATAAATAGAAGAATAGTTTAATTCATAGAATGTAGCCGGATCCGTAATTGTTTCATAATTAGGTACTCCACGTTTATTCACACCCCATTTAGCGTCAAAAGTAACACGGGCTTCCCCACTCTTACCACGCTTGGTAGTAATCAAGATTACACCATTAGCACCACGTGCACCATACAGAGCATTAGAAGCAGCATCTTTCAACACTGTCATTGATTCTATATCAGAAGTACTGATAGCAGAAATTTCACCATCATACGGAACTCCATCTACCACATACAAAGGCTTGTTACTAGCCGATATAGATCCAATACCACGAATACGCACTTCAGCATCTTTGCCCGGCTGACCATTATTACTCGTAGTTTGTACTCCGGCTACTTGACCCGCCAAAGCATTTGTCACATTTGAAGTTTGTCTCGTCGCTATTTTTTCATTTTTTATAGTAGCAGCCGAACCTGTAAATGCAGATTTTTTCGCTGTACCATAAGCCACCACCATCACCTCTTCAAGCTGCTCTGTATCAGACTTTAACACAACATTCAAGTTTGCTTTAACTGGCACTTCTTGTGTAGCCATTCCGATAAAGGAAACTACCAAAGTCTTTGCGGAACTAAAATATACAAAAAAACATCTAGTAATCAAATATTTAGCATTCTGCTCTCTTGTAGATATACAATATTACATCTATTATAACAAACTATAAATCAACTATATATTATAACATAAAAAAATAATTTGATTTTATGTCTACTTTTATTCTACCTTAAACATAAAAAAGATGCCTAGTAATCTAAGCATCTTTTTTATTATAGACCTATTATTAGCTATTCGTTTTTATCAGTAATCTCACTATTGGCATTTAACTCCTTATCGGGGATTTGATAAATGAATAATTTACTACCTGCAGGGACTTCCTTTGGAGCAATCGCACTATGATTAATTGCATGTGTTCTATCCAAACTTTCATTACGACGTTTCATGTCAAATAAACGACGACCTTCACCCCACATTTCAATACGCTTTTGAAGTTCAATTTCTTGTAAAAGTGCATCACTTGTTGCGGATGTTTCATATTTTGGATTACGAGTTTTCATAATCGTAGTCAGCATTGTTTTGGCTTCATTTTCTTTCCCTGCCCTATATAATGCTTCTGCAGCTACAAAATACATTTCACCAGTACGCAAATAAATATAGTCAGAGCAAAAAGTATCACCTGTAGGAGTAAAACCAGGCGCGGTAGAACCTATATCAATAAATTTGCGCTGCACATATTGTCTTACTTTATAATGAGTATTTGTTTCTCCCAAATCAACTCCAAACCATTTTTTACGAATGTCATCATCTGAAATTTTTTCATACAAATCACTGGAAATCATTTTGTAATTTCCTAAATTACCACCGTATCCCGGGCCGTAAGGATCAACTTGACTCATGAATGAAGCGTAGAATGTATTTGTTTCACCATTAATATCAGCCCCCCATAACACTTCGCTCAAAGAAAGGTCATTAAAGCCGGAAAGTAATTCTTTTTCACTCATCAGTGAGCCACCTTCAATAGCCAATTTTGCGTATTTAGCAACTTCATTCCATTGATCGGGATAATCATTAACAAATGAAAGAATGTTTGCATAAATAGCAGCTGCTGCATATTCATTTAATTCATCTTTCTTGGCTATTCCTTTTCCTTTCAAATAATTATATCCTTTATCTATATCACTTAATATCTGTTCATAGACCTCACTTACAGGAACACGATTCAATTTGGTTTCAGATTCAGTATAAATAGGAATACCTAATTTATCTTTATTCCATTCATAAGGTTGCTGGTACATGTTTATTAACCAAAAATAGCAGTAAGCACGTATGGTGTAACTTTGTCCCAACATCTTCTCAACACTCTCATCACCGCTATCTGCCTGTTCTTTCAGACCGCTGATTACTTCATTTGCACCACTGATTACAGCATATAATTCTTGCCAATAAGTGGTCGTACGACGATAACTTGAAGCACGGTTGTCAAGCAGATAATCATATACGAAGAAGTGTGAAGTCATATATGCCATATCATC
>ENA-OPDG01001884-OPDG01001884.1-human-gut-metagenome-genome-assembly--contig:-NODE-1884-length-13069-cov-2.385277_pt1 | contig 13069 bp, 7 predicted proteins | sample MGYA00241259_ERZ501498 | MGnify/ENA primary metagenome ERZ501498 (study PRJEB25962, sample SAMEA2042582) | human gut metagenome | biome: human gut; feature: human-associated habitat; material: faeces... | reverse complement strand
AACTGGTGTGGATCCTGCCATCTTTAGCGATATAGTTTACCAATCCGTCCGCATAAGTGGACTTTAACTTGGTAAGCTGACGATACTCTAAAATATCAGAAACGATCGGATATTCCGGTGCAAGGCGGTCTAACACATCCGCCGCCGTGGAATAACCGGTCTTTGTTTTCTTTCCATACGGCATGGACAATTTTTCAAATAAGATCACTCCGAGCTGTTTTGGAGAATTGATATTAAACTCTTCTCCCGCTTCCTCATAGATCTGCTTTTCCAGTTCAGCGATACGCACTGCAAGTTTGTCCCCATACTCCGTGAGCGCCTCCCTGCACGCAATGATACCCTCATTTTCCATATCGGCAAGAGTAAATACAAGCGGCATCTCGATTTCCGTAAACAGATGATCCATGCCCTCTTCCTTTAAGTCTGTCTCCAGCGTCTTTTTCGATGCCTGTGCCACATATGCCATATAGCATACATAATTTAAAAATGCTTCCGGTGCATCTTTCATTGCCTGCTCTATGGTCAGTTTTCCAAGAAGATCTGCCTTTGACGGTATCATCTGTCCCATATAGTCTTTTGCAATATCCTCATATGGATACTCATTTTTCAGCGGATTCAGAAGATATGCTGCAAGCACACCGTCAAAAAGATTCGACAGGCCAATATTGCCGTTTACCTGTCGCTCCAGTAAGCCAAGCGCCGCAAGCTGCGGTTTTAAATCCAGTGTCGCATAGGACGCAGCCTCACTTGCGGTAAACATGGAAAGAATCTGCTTTGCCGGAAGATTTTCCCCTGCTTTTATGAAAAAGGTTTCTTCCTCTCCAGTTGAAATGGCAGCTCCAAGGCAGTACTCCACTGCATCATTTTCTGCACTTTCTACGATGCCGGACGGTTCACTGTCTGCCCCCGGCATATCTCCTGCCGCAAACAGATTCATCTGCCCGTCCTCTTCCTCGTGGCTGTCTTTCTTTTTGCTTCCGGGAACAATATAAAAACCACAGCTTCTGCCACGAAGCTTCGCAAATACTTTCTCTGCCTCCTTACGGTCTTCCACAAGTTTAAAATATTCTGCCGCCTGATTTTTTGGAGTTTCCACCGCAAAACGATTCAAAAGATTTTTAAACTCTAACCGTTTGCAGAGCAGGTATGCCTCCTCCGTGTACAGGCTGGAAATACCATTAAGTTTTGCACCGGAAAGATCATAATCAATGTCCGCATGGATCTCGATCGTCGCAAGCGTCTTACTCATCTGTGCCAGGTCATAATACTCTTTTAAATTTTTGCTTGCACGGGGTGGCTTTAATTCGTCCACATGTGCATAGGCATTTTCAACACTTCCATACTGTGCAATGATTGCTGTTGCCGTCTTTTCACCGATTCCCGGTACTCCCGGAATATTGTCTGCCGTATCCCCCATCAGCGCCTTGACATCGATAAACTCGATTGGCGTCACCTGATATTTTTCCTTTACCTCAGCGGCATTGTAATCCTCGATCTCCGTGCCTGTGCGCTTTGTTTTCGGGATACGGATCTTAATATGATCCGTTGCAAGCTGTAAGAGGTCACGGTCACCGGATACCACTGAAACTGTCAGCCCTTTTTGTTCACTCTGTTTTGCAATGGTTCCAAGCAGATCATCCGCCTCATAACCGCCTTTTTCGATCGTGGTAACTCCCATCGCTTTTAACATCTCTTTCATGAGCGGACCCTGTTCCCGCAGTTCCTGTGCCATCGGTTTTCTCGTGCCTTTGTATTCTGCGAACATTTTATGGCGGAAAGTCGGTTCTGACACATCAAATGCAACCGTAAGATAATCCGGCTGCTCTTCCTCTAAAATCTTGAACATAATGTTTAAAAATCCATAGACTGCATTCGTGTGCAGTCCTTCCGAATTCGTCAGATCCGGGATCCCGAAAAATGCCCTGTTCAAAATACTGTGTCCATCTATCAATACCAGCTTTTCGCCCATTGTTCTCTCCATTCTTGTCCTTTAGATCGCTCTTGTGTAGCGTTTCAGCCACTCATTTTCCTCCGCTGTCATATACGGGGAAATGGTATCATATACCATCTTGTGATAATCGTTTAACATCTTTTTCTCACGTGCACTTAATAGATCCGGGTCAATCGCATCGAGATCGATCGGTGCATAGGTGATATTCTCAAACTCCATGAACTGTCCATACTCATTTTTCTCAGCTTTATGGCATACCAGCTCATTTTCGGTACGGATACCGTATTTACCCTCTAAATAAACGCCCGGCTCGTCGGTCGTGATCATGCCCTCTTCTAAGACACCGTTGTCATGGCGCTCCGGTACGACTCTCCAACGGAAGCCGTTCGGTCCCTCATGTACATTTAACACATAACCAACGCCGTGTCCGGTGCCGCATTTATAGTCAATGCCCATCTCCCAGAGTGGACCGCGGGATAAAATATCCAGGTTCAAACCGGTACATCCATATAAAAACTTCGCATGCGCAAGGTTCATATTCGAACGGCAGACGGTCGTAAAGTGCAGACGCATCTCATCTGTGATCGGGCCAAGTGCCATGGTTCTTGTGATGTCTGTGGTTCCCTCAAAGTAATGTCCGCCGGAATCCACAAGTAAAAATCCCTCCGGTTTTAACTCAGCGTCTGACTCCGGTGTTGCAGCATAATGCATCATCGCATTGGCTCCGTAAGCACAGATCGTGTTGAAACTTAACTCAATAAAGTTATCCTGCTCTCTTCTTCTCGCCTCAAGATAGTCAGAAGCAGAGATCTCCGTCATCGGGATCTTTCCGATATTGGTCTTGAGCCAGTACATAAATTTGGTAAAGGCAACACCGTCTTTTACATGTGCAGCTCTGGTGTTGTCTACCTCCGTCTTATTTTTTACAGCTTTCATAAGTTCCGTCGGGTTTGGTTTGTCCACAACTTTGATTGCTTTATCAAGACTGTTCACGATACGGTAGTTGACCGTCCCGCGGTTCATCAGCACGACTGCGTCTGCCGGAATCTCCGGTACATAATCGTAGATCGCATCATACGGCTTTGTCGTGATATGGTTTTCCTCCAGGTAAGCACGGATCTTATCATCCACTACTTCCTCCTGTAAAAACCAGATACACTCTGTCTCGTTCAGCACAAGATAGGATAATACGACCGGCACATAATCAATATCGTTGCCGCGGATATTTAAAAGCCATGCGATATCGTAAAGAGATGTCAGAATATGAACATCTGCACCGTTCTCCTTCATAGCTTTCCTAAGATCTCCGATCTTATCCGCAGTACTCTTTCCGGAATATTTTTCCTCCAAAATAAATAAAGGCTGTTTGGACAATGCCGGACGATCCTCCCAGATCAGATCGATCAGGTCTTCTGTCACATGCATGGACACATTTTTTTCTGCTGCAATCTTTTCCAGTCTGCCGCCCCAGGTACCGTTTACAACACGTCCGTCAAATCCGAGACATCCGCCCTCTTTTAATCGATCCTTTACAAATTCATCGACTGTCGGCACGCCCTCTTCGCCCATGCGGTAGAGTGTGACTGTGCTGTCTTTCAGCTGATTCTCTGCCTGTACAAAATAGCGTCCGTCCGTCCAGAGCCCTGCCTCATCCAAAGTGATAACGGCAGTTCCCGCAGAACCGGTAAATCCGGTAATAAACTTTCTCGCCTTAAAATGATCTCCTACATATTCTGATTCGTGAAAATCAGCAGTCGGCACAACGTATACCGTGATGCCTCTCTTTTCCATCTCCGCACGCAGTGCCTTTAATCTTTCCTGTATCATTCTTTTATTTCCTCTTTCTTATATATTTCTAATATCACACCCGTTTGTCAGGCATCCGTATACTCAAAGAACTTCGTATCGATCTCCGGGTAAGAACGTTTCAATGAGATCGGTCTTCCGGAACGGTTCAAAAAGCAATGGGAACTCTTTCCGGTCGTGCGGAGTTCTCCGGTCTCCTTGTCCGTCATCCGGTATTCCACATCCATCTTGATACCATTATAGCGTGTGATCTTCGTCTCGATCACGACCGTATCATCAAAATGTACCATACTGTGATACTCGCAGGATACAGAGAGCACCGGACTGATAATCTCCATCTCCTCCATCTGTTTATAGCTGAGTCCGATCTGATCCATCAGATCCATCCTCGCTTCTTCCATCCATTTGATATAATTTGAATGATGGATGATTCCCATCTGGTCCGTCTCATAATATTTTGCATGATGCTCATATGGGCGGATTTTGATTTCATCGGCATTTTCATTATAAATTTCTATCTCTTTGTCTGACATATAAATCACTCCCTTTCTCAAACTCCTCCAACGTATAGTATCTCACAGAAACGTTTTAATTTCAATGGTGCCTTTTTATCCATGCGATCAGTATCACGATCAGAATACAGGCAAGGGAAACCCCGGCTCCCACCATAAATCCCGGTGTCTGGTAGCGCAGCTCGACCGTATGTGTTCCTTCGGTAAGATATGTGCTGATAAACGCCTCACCAACCACTTCCGGATCCGTCTGTTCTCCATCAACATATAATTTCCATCCGGCATCATCCGCCACCGCAAAAATCAGTCGTCCTTCTTTTTTCACATCAATGGTTCCAGTGATTTTCGTATCGGAAAAGGAAGTCATCTCCATCGTCTGCTCATTTAACGTCTGATAAGCCGTATCTGCAGCATCGAGATTCAGGGCATATGCCGTAATATTCACTCTTTCTTCATTACTGTTTTTAATCCTCACTTGTGTGCCTGCCGTACAGTATCCAAGATCAAGTGTATAGCCATGCGAAACTTTTGTGAAAGACTTTGTCCTGCCGTCACTGATCTCTTCCGTCATGCTGTCCACAGTCGTCGATTCATAGGTTGCAAAAATGTATGCATCCTCCTGCACGTCAATCGTTGATTCCCCGACCACAGATTCGGACGGGATCTCCGTCAGCATCGGCTCATCTGCACCAAGAAGCTCTGCAAGTCTGTTCTGTGCCTCAATTTCATCTAAATCAGAATAATCCCACGCATCAATCACATCCTCATCCATCATAAAACCAAGTGGGAGCACATATTTATTTTCGTAAAGATACGTATTTCCGCTCTCTGCCACAAGAGTGCGGATCGGGTTTGCTTCCATTGCGTTATCAGCGATCACATAGCGCAGGGACATCATTGCTGATAACAGCGGTGTTGCCCCGTTTACACAGTAGAAATTCTTGCCGCCTTCCATTCCGACTGCCTGGTAAAAATGACTGACATCCAGATTCATCAGCGATGAAAACTGCGTTGCGGAACGATATCCATACAGCGCCGCATCATTTTTCGTTTTGCGCTCTAATTCTTCCGTGCGGTAAAATAATATGCCCTTATCCTGTGCCTGATTTTCCGCCTCTGCAAGCACTGCATGATAGTCATCCATGGATTTCACATAGGCAGTCCTGCTCGTCGTATCAAATCCGGTCACATTGTAGTTAAAAAATAATTCTAAAAGCATCGCTGCGCAGCCAAACGAGAGCATGATTTTTTTCAGTTCTTCCCTGGTCGCCTTTTTGATCTTTCCAATCTTTTTTACCACATCTTCCCGGATACATTCCTCCGCATAAAAATAGATCAGCAGCACCACAATATAGCTGCCCAGAAATACATAAGTTGCCGTTGCCGCGCTCTCTCCTAAGATCGTCCCATCGGAAAAATGATAGGAAACTGCCATCAGACCAACCGATGCCACTCCCGCTGCGATCACATCTAAAAATCTCGTTCCTTTGAAATGCAAAAATGCCTCGTAGGATACCGCAAGCATCAGAAATGCATATAAAAAGGTCTGTCTGCCCGGCAGGGAATCCGGGAAGTGCATGCCATGCCAGATGAAATCAAGTATATTATTCGAAAAACTGATGACAAAAAATGCTGCCAGAAGTCCGCGTGAAAGCTTCTTTTTCCAGGAGATCTCACGGTTGAAAAGATACAGTACAAACAAAAGAAGCACAAATACGCCACAGTAAATATTCGGCCAGTGGTCTTTGCCCGTATAAGGTTCTGTCATCACCGAGTGTCTCCCCAGCTCTGCAATGATGTTAAAATACCATTCCATTGTATCCGGAAATGAAATATTCTGTGAGCCGCTCGCTCCAAGGGTGATCGCCTCAGGAATGATCAGTATCGCTCCCGTCCCGCCCGCCAGAAGGGAATAAATTGCGAAACGGATCCACGCACCGATCCCGGTCTCTTTATTTTCCAGCCATGTGATCACAAACCAGATCACCTGAAAAATGCAGACCATGATCGCAATGTAATAATTACTGATAATGCATAAAGACAGTGAAATATAATAAAGCAGTACTTTTTTCTCTTTGATCAGCTGTTCGAGTCCAAGAACGACAAGTGGCGCCAGCATCATGCAGTCTAACCACATGATATCCCATGCATAGGCTGCTGAGAATCCGCACAACGCATAGGCTGTTGCAAAAATGCTGATTGCAGCATGATTTTTTTCAAAATGTTCCTTTAAATAATATCCGAAAAACAGTCCCGCCAATGAAATTTTTAAAATCACAAGCAAGGTCATAAATTCGATCACATGATTCTGCGGACAGAGTAGCAGCAGCCAGTTTAAGGGACTTGCCAGATAATAGGCGTACAGTGAAATAAAATCTGCTCCAAGTCCGATATTCCAGGAGTAAAACATGCTGCCGCCATGTTTGATCTTATCCATCAGCTCCGTGAAAAACGGGCAGTACTGATGATACATATCGATATGTAAAATACACTGCTCCCCAAACGGATAGACGTCATGAAAAATGCAGATCACAGTCAGAATAAAAAACGGCAGAAAGAACGACGCAATAAGCGGCATTCTTTCTTTCCACAACTGATTTTGGAGTTTCTTTTCTCTTTTCAAAACAAAACCTCTCTTTTTATCATTTCCTAATTAACAGTTCCATGATCAAACAGTTCATAATACTGCAATTTCCGGTAAATATCCATCTCATCTTTTTCATCCGAGGCGCGGACTTCACTGCCATCCGCTTTTACTGTACGCACCGCGGAAATAACCGGGTATTCTGATTTTAAATGTAACAGATACGAACGATATTCATCCAATGGAACACCGGCGCGCTCTAAGACTTCCGCTGCCAGATAGTTCACGCTCGTGTCTGCACCCGTTTCCTCTCCAATATCATAGTTTGCCCACACCACATAAGGAACCTGATAACGCAGTTTCTGCTGTTCCTCTGTCAAGTGATTCCAGGACATCCCGTTCTTTGCAAGAACCGTAGATGCAACGGCATCACTCGGCTGATGATCTCCGAAAAAAACGATCACTGTTTTTTCATCTGCCTCTTCAAAATAGGAAATCAGATGTTCTAACGCGGAATCGGAAAGTTTTACCAGGGATAAATACTGCTGCAGTGAAAAATTTGTAGAATCTTTCACCGAGATATCCGGTGTAAAATTGCCGTACTGATCCTGATATCCACCGTGATTTTGCATGGTCACATTAAACACAAACAGCGGCGCATCCTTTTCCTTATTTTCATAAAATTCAATAATCTTATCCACGCAGCTCTCATCGCTGATATACTGTCTGACATACTGCGGATTCACATAATCATCTTTAAACACGCTCTCATTAAATCCCAGCATCGGATAGACCGTATCGCGTTCCCATCCGCCGGCATTGTAAGGATGTGTCGCAATGGTCTGATATCCTAAAGTCTTCAGATAATCCGGAAGTGCCTTCAAATCTCCATTGATGTACTGCTGATACGGGATGCTCCCCTGCGGGAGGAATGCCATTGTATTGCCGGTCAGAAATTCAAACTCTGTATTCGCGGTATTTCCACCGCAGACAGATACGTTTAACATTCCCGTAACCGTATTTTTCTCCCCCTGCTCTAAGCTGTGGATAAACGGCATGTAATCCTCGTTGGTTTCAAAATCACCTAACACGGACAGATCCGAAAATGACTCATTCATCATTACAATGATATTCGGAAGATCTTCCTCCTTTTGTGTATCGTCTTCTTCTGCCTTAGAGCCTGATTCCTCCGACATTGCACCGCCCTCCCCGTAGGAATCAAGCACCGCCTGTGCCTCAGCGGCGCTGTAATGCTCCGGTTTGTCGATCGACATATAGGCAAGATTCATGACAAATGTGACTGCCATACCATCCACATCCGTCATGTAGACCGGCGTGAACAGTTTATTGTAAAGTCTGTGGCTGTTCTGAAAGTTCTCCTGCTGCAGTGTTTCCGCAAACAATGAAAGAACCACAGCCACCAGCGCTGCCGGAATCAGCCGTTTCCAGAATACCAAACGTGTCACTTTTACTTTTATAAAACGAAATAATACGATTGCTGCAAAAAATATCAGTGTCACAACGACCATGCGCATATCCGGCATAAAATCATAATTATCTGCAACGCTCGCAGCCGTTTTCCAGGAAAAAATATCCCACGGCACAATCGGATTCGTCCGGAAACGCACCACATAACTGTTCGCAATTCCATAAATCATTGCTGCAATGTATACGATCCGGTGCGCAGCCTTTAATTTTCCCGTCAGCACAAACAGGAAAACTGTTACCAGTTCAAACAGCACGATATTAAAAAACTGTGCCCACGGACGTACCACTGCAAATGGATTGTGCGAATAACACTCCATCAGATAAAAACAAACTGCTGGCGGTAAAATGACAAGCAGTAATGTAACAATCCCACTCCCTGTCTTTTTTAAGATATCTGTTTTCCTGTCCGTCTGTTTTGCCCTGTCCGCCTTTCTCTGATTTCTCTGCTCCTTTAATTTTTCAAAAAAACCTTTCGGTTTTGTATTTTTTCTTTTTCTGCTCGCATTCATATCAAACCTCACTTCAAAGGGAGAATCTACTTTCCCCGGATCTTTAGCCGAATGATATTTTAGCACATTCCTCATACAAATAACATCCGTTCGTAAAAAATTCATAAATTCCTAAATATTACTGCGTATTTTCCCTGAATCTAAATTTGTATGTCTGGATTTTTGCATATTATGTCGAATCCGGCAGTTATTTTGACGCTTTATGTTAATAAAGTAACAATGTTTCTCCACAGACGTCTTTATTGTCTTGACATTTCAGGGAATATTTTTTAACATAAAACATATATGATGTATCGATTTGAATGGCGTAAAAAGGAAAATGAATATGAATAGCGAAGCTGAAATCACCCGTCTGGCAAAAGAAAATGAAACATTCCAAAAAATCATCGAGACACAGCAACATACGATCAATCTTCTCATTGATCATTTTATTTCCGGTCAGAAAGAAAAAGAGCCAGAAAAGAATTAAGTTATCACTTAAACTTTTCTGGCATAAAAAAAGCTGCTGACGGGAATCGGACCCGTGACCTCCGCACTACCAATGCGACGCTCTACCGACTGAGCCACAGCAGCATCATGTTTTCTCAACACTTGTATTACTATACAATAGGATCGTCCGATTGTCAAGCATAAAATCCAAGAAATTTTTGTAATTTTTCAAAATATTTATACTTATTCAACATTTCCGGCGGTTCGAAATAACTTTAACCACCTGACAACACCCCCGGATGCGTACAAAATACGCATCCAGGGGTGCTGTGCTTCGGGTCTTCTGGCTACCTGGTGTTCCGCCACCACATCCGTTATGTTCTTCCCGTTTTCGCTTCAACCAGCCTCTCCTTCTTTACATCCGATTCATAATCTTGATGTGTGACTTAAAAAGAGAATAATATTTCATTCCCTTGTCCTTGCCATAATGTCCCTGCAATGCTGCTCTTAATGAATTAAGGTTCTTTCTCTTTGTATTTGCTTTATACAAAAACGAAGAAAAATCTTCCGGACAGTCCATTTTCGGATCACTGTAAGCAAATACCGTCTGACAGTAAACATCAAACTTCTCTTCCTCACTGATCGCAGTCTGATTTACACGACAGATTGCATACGCAGAACTGTTTTTTGCCTCCTGATAAAGTTCTTTTCCAATATCTTCACCAAAGAACAATACCAGCGCATTATGAAAATCTGCAAGCCGATCCTTACTGATGCAGGTAAGCAGACTGCGAATGACATCGTCATGTTCCTGTGAGATCTCTGTCTTTTCAACTGCTTCCTTACGCGGATCTGTAAATGGCAGTTTCTGATCCGCATTTACAGTTTCATCCGGCCTCATGATTTCATCCGGTATCTCCATCTGGATTTCTCCCGGTTCTGACTGTTCATCTGTTCCTGCAGTTTTTTCCGTCTGTGCCGTTTCTTTTATTTTTGCTGTTTCCATCTGCTCTAGAGTTTCCTCTGGTTCTGCCATTTTATCCGGTTTTCCGGCTTCACCCGGTTCTGCTGTCTCATCCGGTTTTCCGGCTTTTCCCTGCTCCAACACTCCGGTCAGTTCTGCAGTCTCCATCATTTCTGAGGCTTCATTCAGTTTTGAGACTTCATTTAACTCTGAAACTCCATTCAGCTTTTCGGCCTCACCTGGCTCTTCGCTTTTATCCGTTTCTGTCATCTCATTCATCTTTGCTGTCACAATCTCAGCTTCATCTGCCAGACTTCCAGCCACGTCCCCGGCGTTCTTCTCCTCCGCTTCAAAGAAAATTTCTCTTTCTCCATTCGTCTTTGCTTTTTGCTGCAGTCTGCGATTTAATTCCTTTCCGCTCAAACGCTGCACCGGCATGTTACGCTGTTTCCAGTAGCGTACGGCTGCATCAAATCCGGTATCATTTGAAACGATCACATAGCTGTTTTCCTGATTCTCACACAACAAGTATCCAAGCTGTGTAACAAGCTGGAAATCCAGTGCATTGCTTCCCTCAAAACATTTTATAAACTCTGCTTCTTTCTCCGTCTCCTTCAGTAACCTCACATTTTCGTAATTCATATGCGGACTTTTCTGCGTATAAAATACGATCACTTCCTCATCGGGCTGTGATGCTGCCAGTAACGGCACCCATATATCGCCTACATTCTCACTGTCAACCAAATATATTCTTTTCATCTGATCACCGGCTGATTGAAACAGTTTTATTATAACATAAGACGGAATGAAGCCTCCACTCTTTTTTACAAAATATCAATATATTCTCCTGCAAGCGCTTTGTTCATACTGCGCACTGCACAGAATTTTCCACACATGGAACAGGTGTCCTCATGCTCCGGTTTTCTACTGTTCCAGATTGCTTTTGCGGTTTCCGGATCAATCGCACATTCCCACTGCGCATCCCAGTCTAAGACGCGTCTTGCGTCTGCCATCTTATCATCGATCTCTCTCGCACCACGGACGCCTTTTGCGATGTCTGCAGCGTGTGCCGCGATCTTTGATGCAATGATTCCCTGTTTTACATCCTCCACATTTGGAAGTGCCAAGTGTTCTGCCGGTGTGACATAGCATAAAAATGCTGCTCCGTTTTGTGCTGCAATCGCCCCGCCGATTGCGGATGTGATATGGTCATATCCCGGTGCGATATCAGTGACAAGTGGTCCTAACACATAAAATGGTGCTCCCATGCAGATGCTTTGCTGGATCTTCATATTTGCTGCGATCTGATCCATCGGCATATGTCCCGGTCCTTCTACCATGACCTGTACATCTTTCTCCCATGCGCGTTTTGTCAGCTCTCCAAGTCTTACTAACTCTTCGATCTGACAGACATCGGATGCATCTGCGAGACATCCCGGACGGCAGGCATCTCCAAGTGAAATGGTAACATCATGCTCACGGCAGATTTCAAGGATCTCATCATAATATTCATAAAACGGATTTTCCTCCCCCGTCATGCACATCCATGCAAATACAAGGGAACCGCCGCGGGAAACGATGTTCATTTTACGTTTATGTTTCCGGATCTGCTCGATTGTCTTTCTTGTAATTCCGCAGTGCAGTGTCACAAAATCCACACCATCTTCCGCATGCAGACGCACCACATCAATAAAATCTTTTGCGGTCAGTGTCGCAAGATCTCTCTGGTAATGGATCACAGAATCATAGATCGGCACGGTACCGATCATTGCCGGACATTCTGCAGTCAGTTTTCTGCGGAACGGAATCGTATTGCCGTGGGAAGATAAATCCATGATGGCATGTGCACCCATGCTGACAGCCGCCATCACTTTCTCCATCTCCACATCATAATCCTTGCAGTCTCTCGATACACCGAGATTGACATTGATCTTCGTGCGTAACATTGATCCTACACCTTCCGGATCAATGCAGGTGTGATGCTTGTTGGCGCAGATTGCTACTTTTCCCTCTGCTACAAGCGGCATCAGTTCTTCTACCGTCATCCGCTCTTTTTTTGCTACAATCTCTAATTCTTTCGTCACGATTCCTCTGCGTGCGGCATCCATCTGTGTGGTATACTGTTCCATACGTTTTCTCCTTTTTCGCATGAGGGGGACTGCGGGCATCAAAAAATCTCCTGCCGCAAGTGCGACAGGAGATTTCATCTTCCCAATACGCTCCCTACGACAGTATTAACTGACAGGTTCAAAGAGTCAGGATTTAACCTTCTCAACCGCAATCCCTCCGGACAATCTCCCGGACATGCAGTCCCTCTGCGTTGTTTTCTATTAAATTTTATCGACTTGTTCAGTCTAGCCTAATCTCTCCTGGTTGTCAACGTTTTTACGCTTTGCTCGTGTTAAAGTACATTTTTCTATATAGCAAAAAAGACAGCCGATGCTGTCTTTTTTAGGAGAAGGTATTTTTACTATGGGGTATAGAAAAACAATTTGCAAAATTTTTTATACATTTGAGAAAATAAAAGTATGCATATACATATGTTACGTCCCCATCTTTGATTAACGGCGACACTTGCCTATTTTTTTCAGAGTGTCAGGACTCTATTTTTTTATCAACATATACAAATATTTTTCGTGACAATCTACAAAAAAGACTGCGGATCTTCTACATCTTTCCCATTTCCGGATTTGTCTCCCGAATTTTGGCCTTGATGCGCGAAAGTGCATTATCAATAGATTTTGGCGATTTTCCCATCTTTTCTGCAATCTGCTGATAATGAAATCCTGCAAGATACTGATCTAATACTTCCCGTTCCATCTTACT
>ENA-OPDG01001876-OPDG01001876.1-human-gut-metagenome-genome-assembly--contig:-NODE-1876-length-13123-cov-3.030992_pt1 | contig 13123 bp, 10 predicted proteins | sample MGYA00241259_ERZ501498 | MGnify/ENA primary metagenome ERZ501498 (study PRJEB25962, sample SAMEA2042582) | human gut metagenome | biome: human gut; feature: human-associated habitat; material: faeces... | reverse complement strand
GCTGCCGGAATGCCGTTTTGTCCAAACAACGTTACCGGTCGATAATTAGTCCAGCAATATCTTCCGTATACAGGTTCTTTCACCTCATCACAAGTCAGTTCTATTTCTTCTCCCTTTAGAACTGCCTTCGCCTCATGATACACTTTATCTTTACCGGCAAGTTCAAAACCGGTTAAAGTTTCCTCTGTACAATGTAGTCCCTTCGCATGGGCAAATGATACAATCATCGCACTATTCTCAATGCGGTAAGACTGATACATCGGGCCAAACGCCTCTTCTTTCGTGCATAAACCATACACTTCATACATTGCCTGCAAAGCGAGACGCTCACCAACGCTGTCTTTCTCTGTCGGATGAATATTGCCAAACTCACCCTTATCCAGAATCACCGCAATCCCGGTATGCTTGAACGTGTCGAACACACGCATCTGTGCCTCCCGAATAAATGGCCAGTTCTGGTAATCCGGCTCCCCTCCATTTTGGAACATCGGAAGCTGTACCAGCATAAACGGTAACGTATCATCTTTCCAATCGCCTCTCCACTGACGGATCAGCACTGATAACAAGGAGTAATAGCGGTATGGACGATGATCGTCCTCCTCTCCCTGATAATACAAAAATCCACGTAACGTATACGGACAAACTCTTTGCAGCATCGACTCGTACAAACCACACGGTCTGGTCTCTGAACGTGGTCCCATTGGTCCCGGATATTGATTCTCACCGTACAGACGCAATGCCTCCTCCCAAGTCGGGTTCTCTGCTGTCTCGTAATATTTCCCTACATTTTTGTCAAACTCTGCCTGATATACAAGATATGCCTCACGCGCTTTGATATATTCCTCCGGATCCTGCTCAGCAATGATTGCATCATAATCATCAATATACTCTTTGATCTCCTGCGTTCCTTCCAACGCTTCACGGCTCACCCAGCAGGAAGCAGACGTTCCGCCCCAGTTACAGCCAATAATGCCGACGGTTACCCCTGTCTCTCGCGCGATCTTATCTGCAAAATAATATGCAACTGCTGACCATCGTCCTGCCTTATCCGGCGTACACAGATCCCATGCACTTTCCTTTTCTGCTTCTTCCAACTTATCCCCTACATACGGAACCTTTGGAGTATAATAATAGCGTACTCCATCATTATGTATATTTTGAACGATCTCCTTGCCGTTTTTGCTATCCTGCAACTCCAGCTCCATATTGGACTGACCGCCGGCAAGCCATACTTCGCCGATCATAACATCTTCATATACCACTTGTTCTGTCTGAGACTGCACCGTCAGTGTATATGGTCCACCTGCCTCAAATGGCGGTAAAATAGCCTAGAACCTTCCCTGTTCCGGAACCACACTCACAGATTTGTCTGCCAAAGTAATCTTAAGCGACTCTGCATCACTGTCTCCCCATACGCTGATATTTTTCTGTCTCTGCAAAACCATGTGACTGCTAAAGACTGCTGGTAATTGAATCATTCTTTTATCCTCTTTTCATTTATTTATTCGTTTGATGTTTTTTTGCCTACCGTTTTATTACTTTGATGTTTTCTTGCCTACCGGTGCCTGAAACGGTTTCTCCTGCTCCGTTCCCAGATCCATCACATAGACAGATTTTCCATCATATGTCTCATAAAACAAATACTTACTTGTCAGATGCAGATAATTGTAATTGCCATCCGCGATCTTACGCACTTCTCCACCCTCTAAATCCTTTACATACAATCCATTGCTCGTTCCATTATCTACCTGATAATATACAGCACTCTCCTTTTCATCCACATTATATGTCGCCAAGCGGTCTGAAACGATCGTGACAGGATCAGATCCATCCAAATTCACACGTACTAATGCATAATTTTGTGACATGTCTATAAAATACAAATGCTCTCCTGCCCGAATCAATGAAGTACAATTACCGTTGTAAATTGTCTGCTCACCTGAACCGTTAATATTCATGGTATGTATGTTATGATCCTTGTCATAACCTGTATAATACATACATGTTGAAAGTGTTGACGGTGTGGGATAAAAATCCTGTACCTGTTCTGGCATATAGCCTAAGTCACGCACATATTCAGCAAGCTCAATAGCCTCTTTCATGGTTGAACCCGGATGGCTGGACATAAGATATGGCACGACAAACTGCTCTTTTCCTGTCTTATCATTAATTCTTTTATAGCGTTTAATAAAGCTGTCATATACCGCTCTTGAAGGTTTACCCATTCTTGATAAAACCTTATCTGATATATGCTCTGGTGCAACACGGAGCTGTCCGCTAATATGATTCTCACACAATTCTCTTAAAAATGTATCATCAGAATCTTCCATACAATAATCAAATCGTATGCCTGACCTTATAAATACTTTCTTAACAGAAGGAATCTTACGAAGCTTTCTTAAAAGGCTTATATAATCCTTGTGTTCCACGACAAGATTCTTACATGGCTTAGGAAAAAGACACTGTTTATTGACACATGCTCCCTTACTTAACTGCTTGTCACAGGCTGTTCTTCTGAAATTAGCTGTAGGGCCGCCAACATCATGAATATATCCCTTAAAATCGGGGTCATGTGTCATCAATTCGGCTTCTTCTATTATATTTTCATGGCTTCTTGTCTGTATGATACGTCCCTGATGGAAGGTAAGCGCACAGAATGAACATCCGCCGAAGCATCCTCTGTTGCTTGTAAGAGAGAATTTAATCTCTGATAATGCAGGAATACCACCCATTTTCTTATATACAGGGTGATAATCTCTCATATAAGGCAGTGAATATACATCGTCCATCTCCATCTGTGTAAGCGGCATCGCCGGAGGATTCTGTACGACATACATTTTTTCCTTAACCTTTTCAACAAGAATCCTGGCGCTGAAAGCATCAGTATTAATGTACTGTGTATAGAAGCTCTCAGCATATTTCTTCTTATCAGCTGCAATTTCATCATAGCTTGGAAGCTCTATATAATCATCATATATATGATCAAGGCTTTTTGCTTTATATACAGTGCCTCTTATATATGTGATGTCTTTAACATCAATTCCGGCTTCAAGCGCCTCTGCTATCTCTACAATAGAATGTTCGCCCATTCCGTAAGAGATAATATCTGCACCCGAATCAATAAGGATTGAATGTTTCATCTTATCAGACCAGTAATCATAGTGCGACATTCTTCTTAATGAAGCCTCAATGCCACCAATAATAATAGGTGTTTTCTTATATGTCTGTCTTATAAGATTACAATATACAATAGTTGCATAATCGGGACGCATGCCCATTTTGCCACCAGGCGAATATGCGTCATTCTTTCTGTGCTTTTTATTGACTGTATAATGATTAACCATTGAATCCATATTACCTGCAGAAACAAGAAATCCTAATCTTGGTTCTCCGAGGATTGTAATTGATTCTTTCTTTTTCCAGTCAGGCTGTGCAATAATGCCAACCTTATAACCACGGCTTTCTAATAGCCTTGTTATAATAGCCATTCCAAAAGAAGAATGGTCAACATAGGCATCTCCGCATATATACACGAAGTCGCACTGCTGCCAGCCCCTTTTTTTCATATCTTCTCTGCTAATTGGAAGAAAATCCTTAACCATGGAATTCTCCTTATCTTTTAATCTGGTTTCGTTGTAATATTGATATCTCTTCTTTGGTAAGTGCTCTGTATTCACCTGTTTTTAGGCTTTCATCAAGTGGTAATGCACCAAATGTTATACGCTTAAGGAACAGAACCTCTGAACCTATGGCAGTAAACATTCTCTTTACCTGATGAAACTTCCCCTCATGTATTGTTACATGAATCTCAGAATAATCCTTATCAGAATTATAGCTTAATACCTTTAATATGGCAGGAAGTGCTGTCAGCTCTTCATCAACGAATAGTCCATCAGCAAACTGCTTAACTTCCATATCACTTATCTTACCTTTAACTTTGGCATAATAAGTCTTATCAACATGCTTTTTAGGTGATAGCAGATCATGTGCCATAGCACCATCATTCGTAATTATAAGAAGCCCTTCGGTGTCCTTATCAAGTCTTCCTACCGGAAAAAGGTCTTTTCTGTTATTAGTTTTAATAAGGTCAATCACTGTTGTACATGTATTGTCATCAGTTGCCGAAACAACACCGGCAGGCTTGTTAAGCATAAAATACTCATATTCATGATAGCCCACAGCATTACCATCTACATTTACAGAATCACCATCTGTATTAATCTTTGATTCAGGCTTTGTCACAATATTGTCATTAACAGTGACTCTCTTTTTTCTTATTAGTTCTTTAACTTCACTGCGTGTACCAACCTGCATGTCTGCAAGATATTTATCAAGTCTTATAAGCATTTACATCCATCTCCAGCCTGCAAGATATTTATTTTTTAACTGTCCGTTAGCGTTCTTGCCCCATCCAAGTGGATAGCCATCAACACATACAAGTGTCCAGCCAGATTTGACATTAAAATCATCAATATCGATAGTCTCTCCTTTAAGATATCTGATTACTCTGTCATCTGAAACAGGAAGGTCAAGACAGTTATTAAACTGATCCTTAGTAAGTGCCATTGCAAATGCCTGACTCGGTTCAAAACGGTTCTTCTTAAGCTCACCTAGCAGCAGACCGTTTCTTATAATTCTTAAACCGCGTTCCTCTGCCATATAAGGAGATGTAAGAAAGACCCTTGTATCTCTTATATTGATATAAGCAGGGTCATATTCAAATGTGGTGCTGTCCATGAACTCCTTTAATTCATCAGGAAGCTTTGTCTTTCCTGATACAGGTCTTTTAGAAGATGTATAATCTTCGCCGTCTTTCTCAAATAATGCCACAAAATGTCCTTCTCCAGGCATCTTATGAGGAAATATTCTGACAGCCTTCTCAAGATGATATCCTTCATCAGTATCAAAGCCGTGTGAGAAGCCTTCATATGGCTTGATATCTATAAGGTGCATATCAGGTCTGTTGGTAAGAAGATGTATTACTGAATCTTCATCCTCCAGCTTTGAAAATGTGCATGTAGAATATAATAATTTACCGCCCGGTTTTAACATGTCAGCACCGGCAAGAATGATATTCCTCTGAATCTGTGAATAGAACTCCGGACCGTTCTTTTCCCATGCTTTGATAAGCTTATTGTCTTTTCTGAACATTCCTTCACCTGAGCATGGAGCATCAATAAGTACTTTGTCAAAGAATCCTGAGAATCTTGAAGCTATACCCACAGGGTCTTCATTAAGGACGCACAGATTAGGAACACCGAATACTTCAACATTCTTAAGAAGTGCTTTGGCACGCGAATTGCTTATATCATTGGTTATAAGTAGTCCTGTTTTGTTTAATTTGGCTGCAAGCTCTGTTGATTTGCCACCGGGAGCTGCACACATATCAAATACAACATCGCCTTCCTCAATCGGAAGAACATTGGCAGGTGTCATGGCACTAGGCTCCTGAATATAATATAAGCCTGCAAAATAATATGGGTGTTTAGCAGGCTTGTCATCTTCTGAATAATAGAATCCGTTCTCAATCCAAGGAACAGGTTCTAACTTAAACGGACATATCTTAAGGAAATCCTCTGTTGAAATTTTAAGGTTATTGACACGCAGTCCATATAATCTCTTATCATTAAAGCTTTCTATATAGCTGTCATATTCATCACCTAACATCATTTTCATTGATTCTGTATATTTCTCTGGTAAATTCACTTTGTATACCTCAATTCTGTATAGTTTCTGTAATGAGTTACTGCACTGACTGTGCCCGGTAATCCTCAGCAATTATATCCAACTGGCGTGAAAATCTTGAAAGTTCATTAACATCGCCTTTTTCAAATATTTCATAGAATTCATCCTGGATTTTTATAACAACCTGCTTATTGGCAACCTTGTACAGATTCTGGATTGTACTTAATATATCTGAAACAATATTTGCCTTAACCATAAAGTAGGTCTGAGAATTGATAATTTCATCATGGATAGATGACATTTCGTTATCAAGTGTTATAAGTGCATCTGATGCCGCATTTAGTCTTTCTTTCACATGTGCAGGAATTTCACCATTATATTTGTATTGCAGTGAATGTTCAATAATTGCCCAGAAATTCATGCCAAGAGTTCTTATCTGAATCTCCACGGGTATAATAGTAGTTCCTTTCACTGTCTCAACTTCATAATGAACTATAAGATGATAACTTCTATAACCACTCTCTTTAATATTTTTAATATAATCTTTCTCACTTATTACAGTCATGTCTTTTCGTTTCTTGATAAGTTTCACAACTGTATATATATCTTCCGTAAACTGACATATAAGTCTTATGCCTGCAATATCAAAAAGTTTTTCCTGAATTTTATCGATTTCAATCCCTCTGCGCTGTGCTTTTTCTATTATACTAGAAATACTTTTTACACGTCCTAAAACCTGTTCTATGGGTGAATAGACACCTGCCTGACGGTATTCTTTAATTATATGGTTAAATTTTATCTGAAGTTCTTCCACCGCTAGATCATAAGGTGTAAGAATTTCCTTCCACATCTGAATTTCCATTGTAGTCTCCATTTCAGCTTTTATTGCATAATTATATTTCATTATAACACATAAAAACATATTTTTGAGAATATTATTAAATATCTATTATTAAAGAGGCTGTATGATAAGCATAATACTTATTCTTTTATTTGTGTTTTCGGTATTATCGGTTCCTGTGTGTCACGGAGTGATTTCCGGACTATATCTTTATGGCATGAAAATATTTCCGGGATTATTTATATCTTTTATTCTCACTAATATTCTTGTAAGAATTCTGCAGCAAAAAAATATTAATAATCCATGGATACTTGTAATAACAGGTCTTATGACAGGCTTTCCAAACGGAGCCTATATCTGCTCATGGTACAATAAAAATAATCCTGAAAACAGACTCGGGGACATGCTTGCCGGCATAATCAATATTCCCAGTCCGGCATTTCTTATAAGCTATGTATATATTAATATCCTCGAAAAATGTATCAGTCTGCCAATGTTTCTTGCACTGACATATACACCGGTAATATTATGTTCATATATGGCAATTCTGCTTTTTAGGGATAAAGATAATAAAAAAGACAATGCTCCACATATAAAAAATGACAAAAAACTGATATTCCATTTCTTTGAAGAAGCTGTAGACAGTTCAATTAATACCGCTCTGAAGTTGGGAGCTTACGTTATTATTTTCTCTGTCATTGTAAATATTATAATGCATTTTTCACAAAGCAATACCGCTGGTTTGTTAATATCATATTTATTTGAAATATCAAATGGTCTTGCCATAATTAAAAATGCCGGAATTCCTATGAATATAACAGTATTATTGACAGTATTACTTGATGCATTTGGCGGAGTATGCATTATTATGCAGACAAAAAGCATATGCAGCAGTTATATAAGCATAAAAAAATACATATATCAGAAACTTGTACTGTGTATAGTAACACTTGCAATGACTTATCTGCTGATATATGTATTAAATATACTATAAGATTATTAATTGTTATTCATTATTGTCTGTATCTGTGGAATCCGAATCTTCCGAATTGTTTTGCACAGTTTCTTCAGTTTCTCCTTCTTCAATACCACTAAGCTCATTCCTATTATTATTGACAACAGATAATACATTTTCTAGACCTGATAATAACGAATCATATTTTTCTTTATTATCCTTAATTGAATGTTCAATAATATACTGAAGTTTTGCAAGCATATCATCTGTGTACTGCATTGCACCATACCTTATGCTGTTTGCTTCCTCTGTTGCATTATCCAGGATAGCCTGTGCCTGTGCTGTAGCCTGTTCAATAAGCTCATTAGCCTGTGCATAAGCTCTCTGCATAATTTCATGCTCATTAATAAGTTCTTCAGTCTGAACCTGTGCTGCATTAATAATAGCATCAGCCTGTTCCTTGGCATCTGCAAGAATAGCATCTTTATTGCTTAAAATCTTCTGATATTTCTTAACTTCATCAGGAGTTTTTAATCTTAATTCTGTAAGCATATCCTCTAACTGCTCTTTATTAACAATAATCTTAACATTAGATAATGGATAATATTTACAGGTATCAATATAACTTTCAATATCACTTATTAACTGCTCAATTCTGCTCATCGTTTTACTCCTTTAATAGTATTTTGATTATTTTGTGATTCCATACTTTTCATAAACTCTGTCTATAATCTCTTCCGGAACGAACTTTTTAATATCCCCGCCATACATAGCCATCTCTTTAACGATGCTGGAACTTAAATATGCATACTTCAGGCTTGTTGTAAGAAATACCGTATCAATCCCAGGAGCCGCAACTCTGTTAGTCTGCGACATTGCAAGCTCATATTCAAAATCAGTGACAGCTCTTAATCCCCTTATTATTACAGAAACGTTATGTTCTGCAGCAAAATCCACCAGTAATCCACTGAAGCTTAATACTTCAACATTAGGCAGATCCTTTGTCACTTCTCTTAACATATTAACACGCTCTTCCACTGAAAACAATGGTGTTTTGGTACTGTTATTTAAAACGCCAACTATCAGATGATCAACAAGACTTGCTGAACGTCTGATTATATCCAAATGTCCTAATGTCACCGGGTCAAAACTTCCTGGATAAATCGCTTTTTTCACAGTTATTCACTCTCCTTTAATCGTATAAAAATGTGCTTATTAGTTTTATAATTCTTAACCTTTACAGTCTCAAATCCACATTCATTAATATAATCCAAAGGCACATTAAGAGCCTCCTCAATTATAACAATTGTATACCTGTCTACAATATCCGAATGTGATAATGCAAGTAATACATCATACTCATAGTCTTTTCCATAAGGTGGATCCATAAATATAATATCAAATACTCCGCTGCCTGATAATCTGTTTATTGCAGACAAAACATCCTGTTCCATTACAACAGCCTTAGGGGAAAGTTTTGTAAATGTAAGATTATCTTTAATAACAGCTATTGCCTGTCTTGCATTTTCTACAAGAACGGCTTCTTTTGCACCACGGCTTAACGCCTCAATACCTATCGCACCACTTCCTGAATATAAATCAAGAAACCTGCATCCTGCAATATCTGATTGTAACATATTGAACAATGTTTCTTTAATTCTGTCAGTAGTTGGTCTTGTGTTGTCACCTTCAGCAGCCTTTAAAGGCATGCTTCTGGCAATTCCAGCTATTACTCTCATAAATATCAGTTCCTTTATATTTTATTCAAAAAAATTCTTTAATTCTGCACGAGAATTAATCTGCAGTTTATTAAATATAACTTTCATATTGGACTTTACAGTACTCTCAGCAATAAAGAGCTGTTCAGCAATTTCTTTATTAGAAAATCTCTGTGATGCAAGCTTTGCAACATCTGCCTCACGTACAGTAAGTCCATAATCTGCAAGGGCATGTCCAGCTTTTTTTATTGATTTAACCCCTTTTTCATAACCCTTTGAAATCTTTATAACATTTCTGATAAAGCCTTGATTATCATGGCCTATAACAGTTTCTGCCATAAGCTCAGATATGCTGCTGTAATTATGTACAAAAGGCATATATATTCTGTCTGGTTCAGCAAGCTTTATGGCCTCTTTAAGAAACTTATGGGCTTTAATTGTCTCACCTGTTTCTTTATTCGCAATTGCAAGATATATATATGTATATATCTGTGGAAGGATATAAGAAAAAAGATTGTTAAGTCCTAAAAGCTGACCGCTTATACCAAGAAAATGATGATACTCACGATTAAGTATAAGATATTTTCCAAACACAATGTTAACAAAACTAAGAGAGAAGAAATTAACGGAATCTTCAATCTTTTTCTGGTCTTTAATCCATGCAGCAATTTTATCCTGCTGTTCTATATCAGAATACATACATGCATGGCATATATCCGAAAGCTTTTCAAGCGATTTGGATTTTCGGGTATCCCTTCTTGCCACAGCTTCAATTTTGTGCATATTTTCCTTATACTGATCATTAAATCCTCTGTAGAGTGCTATATTTGCAAGAATATAATATGCAGCAATGTATATAGCATACTGATTACGGCTGTCTGCCATATATATTGCTTTCTGACAGAGAATCTCAGCTCCGTCAAGGTCACCTCTGTTATATAAAACATCAGCACGCATCAGAGCTTCAAAACCTTTTCCATGACCATTCGTTATTCTGTAATAATCAGGTGCACACTGTTCAAGCGTTTCAAGTTCCTTATCAAGTGCTCCAGACTGTCTGTGATATAACATCATAATTGAAGGGCATTCATAATTAAATGGAAAGCCACCGGCAATTATATTTACAGGTGATTTAGAAATAGAAAGAATAATATTAAAACCTTCTCTCATTTTTCCAAAATCATTATATTCTGTAAAAGCTTTTATAAACTGTATCTCCGCCATGTAAGAATTCTTCTTGTTGTCACTTAAAACTGAATCCTTACAGATATCTGATGTTATATCCGTAAGAAGAGTTTCAACCATATGCTTCTCATTAAACATAAGCAGTGAGAAACATATAATCAAAGAAAATTCATAATGTCCCTCTTTTTCTATATCCCAGTAGTGATTGGCAATGTCCGTAAATACATCTTTATTCTGCTTAATTACATAAGGATATATATCTATAAAATCAATATTATGCTGATATATTTTCCTATATTCCTTTGAGTGGCTGTAAAGCTTCATCGCTTCAAAGTAATTACCATCATCAAGATTCGTATCAGCAGCTCTGAGTGTAATCTTAGTAACTTCATCAACAGGCATTTCGTCAAGAACCTGAAGAATGAATCCGTCAAACATAGGATTAAAGCTGTACCTTCTTGTATGCTCATCATAATTAATTAACGGAATTGAATTAAGAAGTTTAAGACACATTTTTTCTTCTAAAAAAGTCTGCTTCATGCACTGGTTAAGATTAAAGCTTGAAAATACGCTCATGGTAGCAAGAAATTGTCTTTCATCATCAGATAACTCCAGCCACACATTATTTTCAATAAATGTATACGCTTTATCAAGCACAGTCTTATCTGCATCGGTATGTTTATTCTTATAGGCTTCCATGTATAGATGTACTACATATGGCCATCCCAGAGTTTTATTAAATATATCTTTAGAAGTTTCTTTATCAAGAATAATTTCATTAAGCCTGAAATAATCTTCAATATCTTCCTGTGAAAATGCAAAATCCTTTTTTGTGATTCCCAACGCATCATCCTTAGTTATAAGATTAATAATACTCTGATTAGTTAATTTTTTTAATATAAATGCATATCTCAATCCTACTGCGGTTGATAAATATGATGCAGCAAATATTCTGCACATATTGTCATCAAATATATCATCAAAGTTATCAATCACAAGCAGAGCAGAGAATTTCTCTGAATTCATAATAGATAAAAGATTAATAACTTCATTAATAGCATAATCCGAATCAGGAAATCCAATTTTCTTAAAAGCTGCAGCCAATGTATTATCAAACATTTTGACAGCATTGCAGAAATTATCCCAAAAAATCTCTCTGGAACTTTCTGCATCTATCCATAAAACAGTATACCCTGGGTAATTCTTAAAAAAAGTCCTTATTACTTTGGATTTACCATATCCTGTAGGCGCATAAATAAAGCTGTATCTATACATCTCAAATCTTGAAAGTTTATCTTTAAGACTGCCCGAAATGTATGCTCTGTTCGATAGATTTTTAATATGAGCCATCAGTTTTCCCCCTCTGTTAATACAGACTGATTACTTCCATTCAGAATTATCAATCTCTATTTTTTTATCTCTTAACATAAGTTCCTTAACAGCTTCAGCAGCAGGTTTGTCTTCAAAAAGCACCTTATTAACCTGCTCTACAATCGGCATCTCAATATTATATTTCTTAGAAAGTTCTAACGCTGCCTTTGCAGAGAACACACCTTCTACTACCATCTGCACTTCTTTCATAGCCTCGTCTTTGGTGTATCCTTTACCTATGAGAATTCCTGCACGTCTGTTACGGCTGTGCATACTTGCACATGTAACGATTAAGTCACCAATACCTGAAAGGCCAGCAAAAGTATGAGGATTAGCTCCCATCGCAACACCAAGTCTTGTTATCTCAGCATTACCTCTTGTTATAAGAGCAGCTTTAGTATTATCACCATAACCAAGCCCATCTGCAATACCTGCGGCAAGCGCGATAACATTCTTTAATGCGCCACCTATACATATTCCCAGCATATCCGGACTTGTATACACCCTGAATACATCACTCATAAAAATATTCTGTAAATATTCAGCTGTTGCCTTTTCATGTGCACCTATGACACATGTTGTAGGAATGCCACGGCTTACCTCTTCAGCATGGCTTGGTCCTGATAAAACTGCAACCTTGGCACAAGGAATCTCCTCTTCTACAATCTGGCAGAGTGTTAATAAAGTATGTTCCTCAACCCCTTTTGCCACATTTACAATAATCTGTCCTTCCTTTACGAAAGGTGCAATCATCTTTGCAGTAGAACGTGTATAAGGAGATGCGACTGCAAGTACAAGTACATCTGCACTGCCAATTACATTCTCTGTATCTCCTGAAACAGTAATACTGTCAGGAATCTTAACACCCGGAAGGCATCTTTTATGCTCTCTCTCAGCCTGAAGCATAGCAACCTCATCCTTTAATACTGACCATACTGTTACATTGTGTCCGTTGTTATTAAGAAGTAAAGCAAGGCCTAAGCCCCAACTTCCAGCTCCTAAAACACTTATATTTGCCATAATTATACTCCAATCTACGCATATGCGCACTAAAAATTAATTCTTTTTTTCACCGATTTTTCGTTCTGTTCCATGAACCAGTCTTACAATATTACTGCGGTGTCTGATAAATGCAAGTGCTGCAAGAGCGAAAACAATAACAGTACCCTCAACAAGGCTTGTTCCACTTAAAGGAAGCCATCCTAAGAATCCCCAAATAAGGAATTCAACAAAAAACATTGCCATGCCAATAAGTGATGCAAGCGAAACATAACGGCTTATCTTTGCAACCAGAGCAAAGAATATAATGCCGAAAACTGTAAACATAAAGCAGTATTTAGGAAAAAGCATAAGACTTATAACAACACC
>ENA-OPDG01001872-OPDG01001872.1-human-gut-metagenome-genome-assembly--contig:-NODE-1872-length-13158-cov-3.013127_pt1 | contig 13158 bp, 8 predicted proteins | sample MGYA00241259_ERZ501498 | MGnify/ENA primary metagenome ERZ501498 (study PRJEB25962, sample SAMEA2042582) | human gut metagenome | biome: human gut; feature: human-associated habitat; material: faeces... | reverse complement strand
ACCGTCTTTTATACGGCACTCTATCATACGCTGATACATCCCAATATCCTGCAAGATGTGAACGGGGAATATCCTGCTATGGAGAGTGACAAAATTCTGACCACCAAAGGAGACCGTTATACCGTCTTTTCCTTGTGGGACACTTACCGCAATGTGCACCAGCTTCTTACGCTGGTATATCCCGAACGGCAATTGCAGATGGTGCGCTCCATGCTCGACATGTACCGCGAACACGGCTGGCTTCCCAAATGGGAACTCTACGGACGTGAGACGCTGACCATGGAAGGTGACCCTTCCATTCCCGTCATCGTCGACACCTGGCTGAAAGGTCTGCGCGACTTTGATATAGAACTGGCCTACGAGGCCATGCGCAAGGGAGCCACCCTGCCGGGAGCGGAGAACCTGCTCCGTCCGGACAATGACGACTACGTGTCATTGGGATATGTGCCCCTGCGGGAGCAGTATGACAATTCCGTTTCACATGCCCTGGAATACTATATAGCCGACAATGCCTTGTCGCGCATAGCTGCTGCGCTTGGCAAGAAGGAGGATGCCCGTCTGTTCCACGAACGTTCGCTGGGCTACAAGCATTATTACTGTAAGGAGTACGGTACTTTCCGTCCTATCCTGCCTAACGGTGAATTCTATGCTCCTTTCGACCCGAGGCAGGGAGAGAACTTTGAGCCGAACCCCGGATTTCACGAAGGTTGTGCCTGGAACTATACTTTCTATGTTCCCCACGATGTGAAAGGGCTTGCCCGGCTCATGGGTGGAAAGAAGCCGTTCGTAGACAAGCTTCAGCGTGTGTTCGACGAAGGACTGTACGACCCTGCCAACGAACCGGACATTGCATACGCCCATCTTTTTTCTTATTTCAAGGGTGAGGAGTGGCGCACGCAGAAAGAGCTGCACCGCCTTTTGCAGAAGTATTTCAAGAATGCCCCCGACGGAATTCCCGGCAATGATGATACCGGAACGATGTCCGCTTGGGCTATCTTCAATATGATGGGCTTTTATCCGGATTGTCCCGGAGAACCGGCTTATACGCTGTCTACTCCGGTATTTGATAAGGTGACCATAAAGCTCGACCCTAAGTATTGGGGACGCGACCAACTGGTGATAGAGACGGAACGCCCGTCGGCAGAGTCGCTTTATATCCGTGAAATGGAACTGGGAGGAAAAAAACTGTCCCGATATCGTATCACTCATGAAGAACTGGTGCAGAGTGGAAAACTGCGATTTAGGCTTCGATAGGTATTGTGAGTCAGGATAGCATCGGTGATGGTTTAGGTTGCCCGTCGTTGACAGAGTTCATGTCAGTGGCGGGCTTTTCTATGCAGGTTGGCTTCCGGCAGGCTGATAGGGTATTTCGAACCAGAATTCGGAACCTTTCCCCGGAATAGAGCTGACGCCCACTTTTCCGTTCATTTTCTCGGCAATCATGGTGCAGATGGAGAGTCCGAGACCCGTGCCTTGTTTAAAACTGTTTAGCTTGACAAAGCGTTCGAATACATCCTTTTGCTTTTCAGGAGGAATGCCGCAACCGGTATCACGGACAAAGAAGCGAATCCTGTCTTCTTGCGGCAGGTGATAACCAATGTCGATGAAACCTTCTTCCGTATGCTTGAGGGCGTTTGACAGATAGTTGTTCAGTACTTGTCTTACCCGTTTGGGGACTGTGTGAATAATACAGTAATCCGCACCGGGCAGGAGACGTATACTGACTTCGGACGGAAGTTTCAGTTTTGCCATCGTCTGCATTTCATCAAGCGTCTTGTTTACATCCATATCTCCTTCTGTGAATTCGAGAATGCCAGCTTCGATGCGTGACAGGTCGAGAATATCGTTAATCAGTTGCAGCAGCAGCTGGGTGTTTTCTTCGATGATATGTATGTATTCCTTTGTATCTTCGTCTTGTATATAATCGGAAAGTATGGAGGAGAATCCGACGATGGCGTTTAGCGGAGTACGTATCTCGTGGCTCATGTTGGCGAGAAAAGCCGATTTCAGGCGGTTGGCTTCTTCTGCTTTCTCTTTGGCTGCCAGCAGTTCGGTGATGTCCAGTGCAGAACTGACAATCCACCTCTCTTTCCCTTTGTTGTAGGACACCAGCGTTTTGTGAAACGACAGAATATACTCTCTGCCTTTGGGATTGACAAAGTGTTTGATGTAGGACTGGGGAATTTCCGACTCTTCAACTTCTTTGTCTGTCTCTTGGATGAAATTATCTTGCATTAGGGGTTTGAACTCCTCTTCATAGTGTCCCACAATATCCTCAGCGGGGACTTCCATCATCTCTGCCGCTTTTTTGTTCCATATCAGGTAACGTCCTTCATCGTTTTTATCTTTTACTGTAGTGGCGATGGGGAGGTTCTCCAGAATACTTTCAAGGAAGAAACGGTATTTTTCGTTTTCCCGGCGTTGGACTTCATCTTCCGTAATGTCGCGTATGAAGGCCATGACATTATTTCTGTTGAGGTAGACCATGCGCACTGCGATATATAGTTTCTCACCACTTTCTATTCTTATCTTTAGGGTCAGGCTGTCCGAAGTGCGGGTATTCAGTACGCGTAACAGCGACGTCATGTATTTCCGGCATTCATCGGCGTCTGTCACCAAATCTTTGATGTTGAGAGTTCCCAGGTTTTGGAACGGAAGTCTGTTCGCCTTTTCGGTAGGTGTATTGAGCAGTTTTACGACAAAACCTTGTCTGTTCAGCAGATATACTGGAATGTCTATTGCCCGGATAATCTGTCTGTTCAGACTTTTGTATTTATGATTTATCCAGTATAGAAAGCTTGCAGATGTAACGGCAATTAACAGAAATAACTGTACTTCTCCAAATAATGTAAGATGCATACGCGGTATCTTTCATTTCGTCTGTCCCCGTTGACGAAGGTTATTATATAAAAAGCGCGAGGACTGTTATTGCCTATCTGCATTCGAGGCTCTGGAAAATGCCCACGTCATAAATAGACAACAGTCCCCACGCCTAAGTATATAATAACATAGACGTGAAGAAACTGTTGCTATCATCCCATGACGTTTATTGAATTTTCCAGATTCCGAATAGGCAGGGATAATAACTTTCGCTTCTTGCGTTCTTATCGAATCAAGTCAAAAATGGCCGTTATCACTATAACTGCCAAGACTTTGGTGCAAAAGTAGTATATTTTTTTGGATGTACGGTATGATGAGGAGAATAAAGTGTATATGCAAACAAAGCGTGATGGTATTTGACCGTCACGCTTTGTATAGCTTGCCATTAAAAATTGTTAGAGAGAATTGTTAGAGGATTTATTTCATGGCTTCTATAGTGTATCCTTGTTGCTTCAGAAGGTTCAACACTCCATTGTCTCCGGGCAGGTGTCCGGCGCCGACTACGAAAAGGGTAGGGGCTTCTGTCATGATAGCAGGCATCTTTTCAACCCATGCCTTGTTGCGGTTATCCAGCATGGCTTCCATCTCACCGGGCAGCGGGTCGCATGAATTGCCGTCGCGCTCTTCCATCAGTTGCAACATGGCGTCCAGGTCTTGCTTTTCATAAGCGGCAATCAGGCGCTTGCTTTGCTCGATACCTTTCTCGATGTCACTGATAGCGCAGTAGAGGAGGTTTGCCTGGCGTTGCAGCGTCTGGCTGTTGAACAGAATGTCTATTTGTGACTGGGCTGTTTCCAGACCGCCAACTTTCTTGCCTTGCTGTCCGGCCTGCTGCTGGAAGTAAGTGTCGAGCTGTTCTTGCGGGTTGAAGCCCGGAGTGTGTTTCATGTAGAGCAGGACGACAAGCTGCTGGTTGATGGCAGCCGGTTTCAGTTGTGCCAGCATGGCAATGTCCACCATCATGTTTTCCTTGATGGCTTTGCCTACTTCTTCGTATTGTTCGGGAGTAAAGAGGCTTTGCAGCGTGGTGTCTTTGGGCATCATCATCTGCTGTTGCATGCTTTGCATGAAGGCGGGAGTCGCCATTTCGCTCATCACAACTTCCCCGTAGACTTGGGCGGTTTCGCTCATGGCCTGCGGCATGGCGGCAATGCTGTCCTTTATACTGAGTGGAGAGAGGTGATAAGTACCGAAAATATAGGATGGTTTCTCTAATCCTTTACCGGATACTTTCCATAAAAGTTGTGCATTGGCGCTCAGCGCAATGCTGATGAATAAGAGGATGCCTAAAAGTTTCTTCATTGTTTTCTTCTTTTAATAGTTTCTGGACTATCAGTCGGGACAGAGTAAAGAAAATCACAAGAAGGGAAAAATTAGTATTATTTTATTCTTCCTCCGCAGAGCCAGTGTTGGGTGTAATATTTTTCCCGGAGGTTGCTGACTATGACTCCCTGGCTGGTGCTGGCATGTATAAACTTGCCGTCCTTGAGGTAGATGCCTACGTGTGCCACTTTTTTGCGGGAAGCACGGCTGGTGAAGAACACCAAATCTCCCTCACGCAAGTTGCGGCGGGAGATTTTACTGCTCTCTTTCAGTTGCCCGTCTGTGCTTCTCGACAGACGGGTGTGGTAAACTTTCTTATACAGTTGCGATACCAGTCCGGAGCAGTCCGTTCCACGTTTGCTGTCGCCACCTGCGCGATAGGGGGTGCCTATCCATTCGGAGGCATGGATGTACAGCTTGTGGTTGTCCTGCAGTTCAATATCCACCCCCAAACGGACGGATGCTTGCGCCAGGGCTTTGTAGTCCAGGCGTGGCGCGGAAGTATGGCAGGAACTTAAGCCTATCAATATGATGGTAAGAGCTACTATATAAGAAAGATATTTTTTCATGCTTCCGAATTTTTTTCTTCTACCGTTTTATCTTCTTTTTCCGTTATTTCTTCTACGGCTGCTTCTACTACTGTTTCTTCTACCACGGCTTCTTCCTCCACACCGACGTTGAAGTAAGCTTCCAATTCCTGCTCGGCAGAGTTGTTCTCATTTCGTATATCGCGGATAATAACACCGTTTTCTAACAATGCAATACGTGGACAAACGTCCACTGTGTGATTCAGGTTATGGCTGGAAATGATGACGGTGGCTCCGTGCTCTTCATTGTATCTTTTCAGCAAGTGTTTGATTACAGACTGTGAACTGGGGTCAAGGAAGTTGAACGGTTCATCCAGAATCAACAGTTGCGGGTGATGTAGCATAGCGGAGATGATGCCGATTTTCTGCTTGTTTCCGGCAGAATAGTTGCGGATGAATTTTTTCTGCCCCATCACTTCGCCGTTCATGAAGCGTTCGAAGGGAAGCAGGCGTTCGTCTACCTCCTCTTTCTTCAGACCGTACATCTTGCCGATGAAATAGAAGTATTCTTCGGGAGTGAGGTAGTCTATCAGGAAACCGTCGTCTATAAAGGCTCCCGTGAAGTTCTTCCAGTCCTCGCTTTTGCTGACGTCAATGTCATTGATGGTTACATTGCCCCGGTCTGCCTGCAGTAAGTCAAGAATAAGCCGGAAGAGGGTGGTCTTGCCTGCACCGTTGTTGCCTACCAGTCCCAGCATATCGCCTTGCCCGATGGTGTAGTTCTCTATATCTACGGCTTTTTTTGTGCCGAAATTCTTCTGTAAATTATTGATGCGTATCATGTTAGTGATTGATGTTTAATGATTTCTATTTCTGTCTACTGTCCCTGAAGCCTTCCATATTCTTGTAGCGGCGTTTCATGAGCCGGTGATATACATTCATCAGCCAGAATTTGGAAGTGGCGATGAATGTCACGCCGATGCCGATAAGTATCCAGGGGGTGACCTCTTTGCCAAAGATGGCATTCAGTGCAAAAAGCAGCAGTAAAGGTATGCCGAAAGCACCTCCTGAAATCAGATTCTGCAGACCGGTGCCTATATTCTGCCGGCTGGTCATCTTTGAATTCAGGTCGGTAGTCTTGTTGTTGTAGACTGCCAGTTGGAACAGACAGCAGTATACGGCTCCCGGAATGAATATCAGCCATGCGATGCAACCGAGTACGGATACCTTCCCGGTAACCATACCGGGAATCATCAGAATCGTAGGAATGAGCAATGCAATGCTGTACAGTATGTATTTGGCACGCAGCAGCGAGTAGATAGATTCCTTGCGGCTCATCAGTCCGTCAATGTAATTGCCTTCGTAACCCATCAGTGTGCTGAGGAACATGATGCCGAAGATAATGTAATTATAAAGGACGAAGAAATCTCTCAGACCTCCGTCATACACATCGGAAAAGCTAATGATACTACTGAACATTATCACTACACCGGTGATGGAATAGAGCGAACGCTTACAAATCTTGTTGCGTAGCAATAACTTGAGTTCCAGTCTCATGTATTCGCCTATTTCGCCGTAGCGGTCGAGGAATTTGTATTCGGATACATGTTTTATCCGTGTATCTTCCACTTTGTTCAGTTCATTGTAGATGAGTTTCTGCATCAGGGTGCGGTTGATGAACCACATGAGGGCGATGGCAGCCAGTACACCGATGAATGACAGTATATTGCCGGTGATGAACCCTTCTCCCAGATTGACAAAACAGTCGAAAAGCGGACTGTTGTCCGGAATGAATAGGGCGGCGGAAATGCCACCATATACTCCTCCCGGTAGTGCCAGCCACCAGATGCGCTCACCCATCAGTGTGCGGCACAACAAGAACCAGTAGTTATTGAATACCATCAGCAGCCAGATGCCAATGCAATAGGTCAGCACACCACTGATTCCATAGAATTTGGTGACGGTGATGATGGAAAACGGAACAAACAGAAACAGCCAGAACAGATTGAAGCCATCCAGTCCGGAACGGATCAGCAGGAAGTCGATAAGACGGTTCCGCTTGATGGGAAGCAGCAGGTAGGGCTTCACTTCCTGGGTGGGTGTTTTTTGGAAAGGCAGGCGTATCAGGAAATCCAGCACAAGGACAAATATCAATCCGGAATTCATTACGTGATAGGCTTCTGTGGCACCGCCGTCAAAGGCGAATGCAAAGGTCGTACCGAAGAATATCAGGTAACCGGCCCAGAAGACAAACATGAAGTACATCCAGAATTTTCCGAATTTACTTTTTTCGTACATCGGATTTCGTTTTTCTGCCAGTTTTCCGTGCTTGCGCAAATCTAAGAAAAGACTCATAGTATTTGTATATATAGAGTTTGTATAAAAAAAGCTGCGCTGCCTTTCATCGAACAACGCAGCCTTCTGTGTGTATGGCTCTCTTATTCTTTGTCAGGAGTTTCAGGACTGATCATTGATACCTCAATCTCGTTCTTCTGCTTGAACAAGTCGTCGGTGAACTTCTGGATGTCCTTCACGGTGATGCTGTTGACAATCTGTTCGTAATCCTTTATCGGATTCATACCGGTGAACAGGTATTCGTCAATGCTTCCCAGCCAGTAGCTGTTCTCCTTCAAGTCTTCGGCATGTTTCTTCAGCATGAACTCCTTCACTTTATTCAAGTCTCCTTCCGACGGACCTGCTTTGGCGATGTTGTCGAGTTCTGCAAAGATAATCTGCATCAGCTTTTCTCTTTTTGCCGGAGCGGTTTCGAATACAATCTGCAAGAGAGCCTTTTCTTTCGGATATTTGCTTAATTGGCCGCCTACATATACACCGTAAGTGCCCCCTTCGTCTTCACGTACCTTGGCTGTATAAACCAAGTCGAGAATCTGGCTGGTCATACTCAGCAGGATGTCATTTTTCAGGTCGTACTTGCAGTCACCGTTCAGCAGGACAAAGTTCGACGCTTTGGCAGTTTCCTGCTTCCGTACGAATTCGTTCTTATAAACTCCCTGGCGCATGTCCACTTTATTGTCCTTGAATGTTTCCTTGCGGTTGATGGCAGGCAGTGAACCCAGGTACTCGGCGATGAGTGGTTTCATTTCCTCCACATTCACATTTCCTACAAAGATAAAGGTAAAATCGCTGGCATCTTTGTAGCGGTCTTGATACATGGACAGAATCTTGTCATAATCCATCTTGTCAATCATGTCCGCCTTTATTCTGGCTCTTCTGGGATGGTGCATGTAAATACCGGCCGAGACAGAGTCACTGAACGCCACCTGGGGATTCATTTCCATATTCTGCAAAGCAGCTTTGTTGCGGTTCTTGTAGGATGCGAAGGCATCGTCGTCACGGCGTGGAGCGGTGAACGTCAAGTAAGTGAGCTGCATCATTGTTTCGAAGTCTTTCGGTGAACAGCTGCCATTGACGGTTTCTGTCTTGTCACCGATACCATAGCTGACGGAAGCTTTCTTGCCGGCCAGAACTTTTTCCAGGTCTACGGCACTGAAATTACCCAGACCACCGACACTCACTGCATCCAGTCCGTTGATGTTGATGATTTCCGAGTCGGGGAACAGGGAACTACCGCCTAGGCTGACTCCCTTCATGCGGATTTCGTCTGCCTTGAAATCTGTCTTCTTGATAATGACCTTGACTCCGTTGGAGAGTGTCAGCGTTGTAGTGCCGAATGTATCATCTGTCTGCTCGGATACAATCTTTCCGCCTTTCGGGGCTTCGGCCATCAAAGGTTCATCCGACACCTTGTCTACGTAGGCAGTCAGTTTTTCAGCTTTAATATCTTTCAGAATCTTCTTGATTGCATCTTCTGTCGGCATTTTCAATCCTTCCTTATCCGGACCGAGAATTGCGACTACCTGGTTACTGTCTGTCACGAGGGCTTGCATCATCTGGTTCAGTGCGGCAACCGGAATGGCGGGAGCTATCTGATTGATGATGGCGTATTCGTTTTCGATGCCCGGAATCGGTTCGTTATCGAGGAAATGACGGACATATTCATCCACGTACTCTTCATTCTTGCGTTTGTCACGCTCGTTATAAGCAGATTCCAGTTGGCGCAGATATTCGGCACGGGCACGGTTGTATTCCGTTTCCGTAAAGCCGAATTGGCGGGCGCGTTCTGTTTCGCGCAGGAGAGTGGCTATTCCATTTTCTATGGCATCTTCCTTGCAGACAACGACACCGGTGAAGGCATCTTTGGTTTTGGCAACAAAGAAATCATCGTCATAAGTGGCGGCATATATATAAGGAGGATTGGCGGTCTGTACCAATTCGTTCAGACGCGCATTCAGCATATTGTTGATGAGCGTGGTTGCATAATTCTGTACCAGATAGCCCATGTCGCCTTTCTGCTCGTCAGGAGTGGCTTCGTGCTTGTTGAAGATGAGGGCTTGTACATTGGACTGTTCCTTGTCCTGATAAACCAATACAATAGGCTCCTTGTTGTCGTTTACCGGATAGTACTCGCGTTTGGCAGCATTGGGCTGGGCGGGAATATCAGAAAACATTTTCTTGATTTGGGCTTCGATGGCGTCCACATCTATATCGCCAACTACCACAATACCCTGAAGGTCCGGACGGTACCACTTTTCATAGTAGTCTCTCAAAGTTTGCGGTTTGAAGTTCATAACGACCTCCATCGTTCCGATAGGGAAACAAGTGGCATACTTCGTTCCTTCGAACATGACTGGAAGCATCTTCTCCTGGAAGCGTTGTATGGCGCTCATACGGGTGCGCCATTCTTCGTTGATGACTCCGCGTTCTTTGTCTATTTCCTTCGGGTCCAGGGTCAAATCGTTACTCCAGTCGTGCAGAATCAGCAGGCAGGAGTCGATGGCTCCCGGAGTAGTGACCGGCACATTGGAAATGTTGTATACGGTTTCGTCTACGGAAGTATAGGCGTTCAAGTTCTCACCGAATTTCACCCCGATACGCTCCAGGTATTGCTTCAGTGCATCACCGGGGAAGTGGGTCGTTCCATTGAAACACATGTGTTCCAGGAAGTGGGCAAGGCCGCGCTGGTCGGCTTCTTCCTGAATGGAGCCTACCTTTTGGGCAATGTAAAAGTCGGCCCGGTTTGCAGGCTGGCTGTTCTTGCGGATATAATAGGTCAATCCGTTGTCCAACTTTCCGATACGGACATTTTTGTCGACCGGGATAGGCGGCATTTGCTGTGCAAATACCTGCTGAAAATTGCAGCAAAGAATTAACGCTACAATCCATAAACCACGTAATAGATGTTTCATATTATTATGAATTTAAATTGTTCTTGAACTATCTGTCGGACAGCCCTTGGATAAATCACAACTTCTGTTGTTTTTTTCGGATTCCATTCCGGATAAATGGAATTTATCTGACTGCTTCCCGGATGCGGACCAATTTGGTCAGCAGGTCTTCCAGCAGGTCGAGTTTCAGCATGTTGGCGCCGTCACTCTTGGCTACGGCGGGATTTTCGTGGGTTTCGATGAACAGTCCGTCTACACCTACGGCAACACCGGCTTTGGCTACGGTCTCGATAAGTTGCGGCATACCTCCCGTGACGCCACTGGTCTGGTTGGGCTGTTGCAAGGAGTGGGTTACATCCAGGATGACGGGGAAACCGAAGGTCTGCATTTCGGGGATGCCGCGATAGTCGATGACTAAATCCTGATAACCGAAAGTAGTTCCGCGTTCCGTCAGCATGACGTTCCTATTGCCTGCTTCCACTACTTTATCAGCCGCAAAGCGCATGGCAAGCGGAGAGAGGAACTGCCCTTTCTTGATGTTGATGGTTTTTCCGGTTTTGGCGGCGGCTACAAGCAGGTCTGTCTGCCGGCAGAGGAAGGCGGGAATTTGCAGAATATCCACATATTCGGCAGCCATGGTGGCTTCTTCGGCTGCATGAATGTCGGTCACGGTAGGTACTCCGAAGGTGGTGTGCACTTTTTGCAGTATCTTCAGCGCCTTTTCGTCGCCGATGCCCATAAAGGAATCCAGGCGGGAGCGGTTGGCTTTGCGGTACGACCCTTTGAATACATAGGGGATTTGCAGTTTTTCGGTGATAGTCACGATACGTTCGGCAATGCGCATTGCCATTTCTTCTCCTTCGATGACACATGGACCTGCCAGTAGGAAGAAGTTTCCGGCGGGATTATTCTTTAATTCAATCATAGGTTGTTACTGATTAAGTATTTTCAATTGGGTATAATCAATGTTATTGCTTCATGCAGTACGCTGATGTCCAGTGGAAAATGACGGTCGAGAATACGTCCGTCCAAATCGACAGAGGCATTTTGCGCACGCAGCACTTTTACTTTTTGCGTACGGTAGGGCATCACTACCTTATGGTTCAGAACCCGCCCTTGGATAAGCATCCACAATCCCGACCATAGTTGCAGCAATTCGGGACGGTAAATGACGGAAACATCCAGCCAGCCATTATAGGGCACTGCACTAGGCGCTTGTCCGTATCCCCACGCACTGCCTATGCAGACAGTCATGATGCGTCCGCGTATATGCTCGCCGTTTATCTTGAGATGCATGCGGTACAGCTTCCGTTCGAAGATAATGGATAGCAGTGCCATGAAGTAAGAGAGGAACTTCACTCCCCAGAAACGCTTGCACTGGTCGGTGATTTTCACGATACGGGCTCCCAGGCCTATGTTGATGGCATTGAGAAAGTAGCGTGTCAGATGCTTTTCACCGTCGTAATAATAGCAGGTACCCACGTCTATTTTCCGGCGGCGGTTGTTGATGATGCAATCCACCGCTTTCTTGTAGTCCGAACTCATTTCCCAATAGTCGGCAAAGTCATTTCCTATACCATTGGGGATGATGCCGATGGCTATATTCTCCTTGTCCGGTGCATTGGAAAGCATGATGCCGTTAATGACGTCATTCAGTGCGCCGTCACCGCCTACTACAACAATGGTGCGGTAGCCGTTGTTGGCAAGGATACCTGCCAGACGCTCTACCGAACCGAACCCTTCGGACTGCACATAGTCGTAAGGCACACCTTTGCTGTCCATGTATTCTTTGATTTCTTTCCACCGTTTCTGCACTTTCCGTGTTCCGGCTTTGGGGTTGTATATTACTCCCAACTTTTCGGGTTCTGCACTCATGATTCTATTTACAATTTGACTATTTACTATTTACGATTTAAATCACCCGGTCACTTTATCGTTTCATCATCCTTCCAACTTCTTCTTTACAAAAGCTATCTTTTCTTCCATCGGCCACCGGGCATTCATCCAATGGATGGTAAATCCACGCCGTTCCATACCGCGGAACCAGGTCATCTGGCGTTTGGCAAACTGGTGGATGGCTGTTTCCAGTTGCGTGAACATCTCTTCATAGGTCAACTTGCCGATGAGATAAAGTGTCAGATACTTGTATTCCAGTCCGTAATAGATGAGGTCATCCGGTTGGATGCCTTGCTCTATCAGAAGGCGCACTTCGTCTATCATTCCTTCTTCCAGGCGCTGGTGCAGGCGGCGGGTGATTTTCTCCCGACGCAATTCCCGGTCGATGTCCACACCTATGATGAGACTGTTCATCTGGGGGAAGGAACGTTCGTCTACTGGGGTATGGGCATAATACTCTTCGATTTCGATGGCTCGTATGGCACGTTTGGCTGTGTCCACGTCCGTGGTATTGTGCAGGCTTTTGTAACCTTTCAGTATGTCGGTCAGTTCTTCCAGCGATTTGTCTGCCAGACGGGTGCGCAACTCGGGATTCTCGGGTACGGGCAGCAGACGGTAGCCTTTCAGCACTGATTCGAGATACATTCCGGTTCCTCCACATACAACGGGCAGGCAACCTTTTTGTTTAATAGTCTCGTAAGCATTCAAGAAATCACGCTGATACTCGAAAACATTGTACTTATAGCCCGGGGCGGCTATGTCGATGAGGTGATGGGGAATCTGTTTCCCGTCGACGGTATAGTCAGCAAGGTCTTTGCCGGTGCCTAGGTCCATCCCCCGGTAGATTTGCCGTGAATCGGCACTGATGATTTCCGTATGGAGTTCGGCGGCCAAGGCGGCTGCAAATGGAGTCTTTCCTGAAGCGGTAGGCCCTAATATGGCGATTAAATCATAGTCTGGCATATATAAGTTCTTGTTAATCTCACTACAAAGATAGTGCAAACCGAATGCAGAATAAAATGAACTCGTTCATTTTTTATGCTGAGGTGCAGCTTATCTTCGTGTTAGTGCAAAGATAATGCAAACTGGGAGTATAATGGAAAGAACTTGCTCATTTTTTTACGTGATGCTATACCTTCTTTTCTACTTTGAAGCAGAAAAAGTGAAAAAGGACGTGAAAACGAGCATTAATCTTATTAAAATGTGTTATGAAACATGCTTTTTTTCTTGGAAAGTTTGTCAATGTCCCAAAAGTCCGTACCTTTGCAATGTGTTTTTCATAGTAT
>ENA-OPDG01001870-OPDG01001870.1-human-gut-metagenome-genome-assembly--contig:-NODE-1870-length-13169-cov-3.539652_pt1 | contig 13169 bp, 9 predicted proteins | sample MGYA00241259_ERZ501498 | MGnify/ENA primary metagenome ERZ501498 (study PRJEB25962, sample SAMEA2042582) | human gut metagenome | biome: human gut; feature: human-associated habitat; material: faeces... | reverse complement strand
GCAGCTCGCCGGGGTGGTGGGCGTAGTCGTCGTAGACGTCCGCGCCGTGGAAGCTTCCCTTGTACTCAAAGCGGCGGCCCGCGCCGGTGAACGTTGCAAGGCCGAGACCGACGGCCTCACCGCTGACGCCGAGAAGATATGCGGCGCTCGCCGCGGCCAGTGCGTTCATCACGTTGTGCTTGCCGCCCACGCGCAGGGAAACATGAGCGTAGTAACTGCCGCGGATATAGATGTCAAAGCTCGGAAGCCCGTCCGTCCAGACGACGTTTTCCGCGCGGCACTGCGCGGCGGGATCGTCATAGCTGAACCAGAAGATCGGCTGGGAAATGCCCCTGAGCGCATCGCGCGCACCCTCATCATCCATGTTGGCGACCACATGTCCGCCGATGGGGACGAGCTCTGCAAAGTGGCGGAACGAGTGCTCCACATCCGCTAAGTCCTTGAAGAAATCGAGATGGTCGGCCTCCACGTTCAAAATGACCGCGACGGTGGGGAAGAAGCTCAAAAACGAGTTGCAGTATTCGCAGCTCTCGGCGATGATCGTGTCGCCCTTGCCGACGCGATAGCCCGCGTGCAGCAGCTGCAAGGTGCCGCCGATCATCACGGTCGGGTCCTTCTGTGCAGCCATGAAGATGTGCGTGGCCATGCTGGTGGTGGTCGTTTTGCCGTGTGTGCCGGAGATGCAGAGAGCGTTCTTATAGCCCTTCATGATCGCGCCCCAGGCCTGCGCGCGCTCGAAAACGGGGATGCCGCGCGTCACCGCGCCGGAGATCTCGGGGTTATCGTCGTGAATGGCGGCGGTGCGGATGACAAAGTCGCACTCGCCGAGGTTATCTGCCGCGTGGCCGATGGCGACGGGAATGCCAAGCGAGCGCAGATGCTCGACAGCGGGGCCAGCGTTCATGTCGCTGCCCTGAACCTTAAGCCCCATGCCGTGCAGCACTTCTGCAAGCGGGCTCATCGAAACGCCGCCGATGCCTGCAAGATGCGCGCACTTTCCGGGGACGAGATAGGAGAAAATATCCTTTTGGTTGGTCATGGTATCAAATCCTTTCCTTGTGCGATGCACAGGAGATTTACTTTTTACGGATTATCTATTATAATATAGCAACGAACGGAGTGCAATGCTAAAAAATTGATTTTTTGTGAGGGATTTATGCCCATTTTGCCGAATGAAGTCAAAACTGTCATCGCTGCGCTGCAAAACGCGGGGTATTCGCCCTACCTTGTCGGCGGCTGCGTGCGCGAAATGCTGCGCGGCAAGGAGCCGAGCGATTACGACATGACCTCCGACGCCCCGCCGGAGGAGGTGCTGCGCATTTTTGGCGAAAGCGCGCACCCGACGGGTTTACCGCACGGCACGGTGACGGTCGTGAGCGGGGGAATGCCCATTGAGCTGACGACCATGCGGCGCGACGGGGCATACCGGGACAACCGCCACCCCGACTCCGTGACCTTCGGCACGAGCATTGAAGAAGACCTTGCCAGGCGCGATTTTACGGTCAACGCCATCGCGCTTGCGCCCACCGGCGCGCTCATTGATCCTTTCGGCGGGCAGGAGGATCTGAAAGCGGGTGTCCTCCGCTGCGTCGGCGAAGCGGCGCGGCGCTTTGAAGAGGACGCGCTGCGCATTCTGCGCCTTGTGCGCTTTTGCTCGGTGCTTGGCTTTTCTGCGGAGGAAAAAACTGCCCGCGCCGCTCACGAAAAGAGCGCCCTGCTCTCCAATGTTGCGCATGAGCGCGTGTATGCGGAGATGAACAAGCTCCTGCTCGGTGAGAACGTTGGGGCAACGCTGCTTGCCTTCCCTGATATTCTTGGGGTGCCGATTCCCGAGATATTGCCCTGCGTGGGCTTTGACCAGCGCAATCCGCATCACTGCTTTGATGTCTGGGAGCATACGGCGCGCGCTGTCGCTGCCGTGCCGCCGACGCGGGAACTGCGTTGGACGATGCTCTTTCACGACCTTGGAAAGCCGCAGTGCATGACGCTCGATGCGCAGCTCATTGGCCATTTCTACGGTCACACGTCGCGCTCGGCGCAGCTGGCGGAGGAGATCATGGCGCGGCTGCACTTTGAAAAGACGCTGCGCGACGGCGTGCGCGCAAGGCTTGCGTGCTTTGACGATCTCTTCCCGCCCGAGCGCACGGCGATCCACCGCGAGATGGCGAAACGCGGCAGGGAAGTAACGGCGGATCTCCTTTTGACCAAGTACGCCGACAATGCCGCCAAGACGCCGGACGGGCCAAGCCTCGCGCGGCAGCCGTGGCAGGAAGCGCAGGCGGTCTTTGATGTGCTCGTTGCTGAAAACGCCTGCTGCTCGGTGCATGAGCTTGCGCTCGACGGAGAGGCGCTTGCCGCCCTCGGCTATCGCGGGCGCGAGATCGGCGCGGTGCTTGCGCGGCTGCTGGACGAGGTCGCGGCAGAAAAACTCGAAAATACGCGCGAAGCGCTCGAAAGGCGCGCGCAGCGCCTGTGGCGCAGCGGCTTTGCGCGCCATACCATAGAAAATAAGAAACACTGACCACGGAGGTAAAGCATGGCGAATCTGATGGATTATCTGGACTGGCGCGGCGATCTGACGCTCGCGGTCTCTCCCTTCAACGAGGTGGACGCGCTGATTCTGGCAGAGTTGAGCTTCGTCGATTTTGACGGCATCGTGCCGCCGCCCGAGATCGGGCGCGGTCTTCCGCTGTGCGAGGCAGCGGAGGCATTCTTTGCCCGCCACGGCGGACGCGATGTCGACATGGGCGTTCTGGTGCCGGACGGGATCTCGCAAATGCTGCGAAAGCTGATGGCGAGTCCGCGCTTTCGCAATATGACGCTGAACGGCTACACAGCGCTTTTGGATGACGCAGTCGAGCAGCAGTTTGCAGCGCTGACGATCGACCTTGGCAACGGCAGCATCTATATTTCATTCCGCGGCACAGACGATACGATCGTTGGGTGGAAGGAAGACCTCAATATGGGCTTTTTGGAGGAGATCCCCTCGCAGAAGCAGTCCGTTGCGTATGTTGCGCGTATGGCGCGTCAGTACCCGGACAAGACGATCCGCATCGGAGGACACTCCAAGGGCGGCAACCTTGCCGTTTACAGCGCCGTCAAGAGCGACGGCGCGATCCAGGAGCGCATTGTTGCCGTCCATAACAATGACGGTCCCGGCTTTGCCTGGGACATCAGCGAGACGGCGGGACACAAGCGCATTGCAAGCCGTATCCACACGGTATTGCCGCAGACGTCGGTCGTCGGCATGCTCATGGAGCATGAAAAACACTATCAGGTCGTGCATTCGACCTACGACGGGCTCTATCAGCACGACGGCTTTTCCTGGCAGGTGCTGGGGACGCAGTTTGTGCATCTCGATGATGTCTCCCGCGAGGGGAAACTCGTCGATGAAGCGCTCTCTGCCTGGGCGGATTCGCTCAACACCCAGCAGCGCGAGGCGCTGGCCGACGCGCTTTACAGTGTATTCACCGCCTCGGGTGCAAAGACGCTCAGTGACCTCAACGAGGAAAAGCTCAAAAGTGCTGCGGCGATGCTCAAGACCTACAAAAATCTCGACCGCGAGACCCGGCGCATGGTCACGGAGGCGCTGATGCTCTTTTTCCGCCTGAGCACAAAGAGCTTTGTTCTCGACACGCAGGAGGAGAGCAGCCGCGAGATCGAGAATATCCGCAGAAAGATCTCTGAGCAGTATCAGAAATTACTGGAACGAAAAAAGTAAAAAAAGGGTGCTCTCTTTGATAAGAGAGCACCCTTTTTGCGTATTTTGAGGTAGGAGCGTTCTTTACTCTGCACTCGGCAGCTTTGCAGCCGGCTTCATCAGCAGTGCGCAGATGATGACAGCGAGAATGGTGTTGGGCAGCATATAGGTGCCGTTATACAGAATGGAATAGGTGACGGGGGAGGTCATGGTCATGCCCATGAATTCCTCGGGCATATACTGTGCGTAGACCGTCACGCCGGAGATGAAGTGAATGATAAAGCGGCCGAAGCAGCCAACGAGCGCTGCGATGGGAAGCTTGGAATAGTTGTTGTTCTTGGCGCGCAGAAGACCCGCGAAGCCAACAGCGGCGTAAGCAAGGGAATAGTCGAAGATGATGGAGACCCAGCTCACAGCGAAGCCCTCAGCAAAGAAATACTTGAGCGTACCGAAGGCAAGACCGGCGAGCAGACCCCAGGGTGCGCCCCAACGCACAGCAAAGAGGATCAGTGGGATCATCACGAGGTTGATCGAGCCGCCGAAGCCGCCGAACGAAAGGCCGATGGGGATCTTGATGTAGCTCAGAACGAGCGCGAGGGCGATGCAGATGCCGCCTTCAGCCAGGCGGCGGGTGCTGGAGTGGGTGGACGTGTTGCTCATGTGAGATTCCTCCTATTGAAGTGAAATGTGCTCCTGTCCGCGCCGCGGCATGAAAAAAGCACCGCGGCGTCGACGTCACGGTGCAAAGTTCAGGCAAGATCATCTTTGCATTCCTACGCCGGCATTACCCGGATCAGGTCTGAGGGACAGCGACGGCGATACGCCGCATCACAGCCGGCTTGCGCCAGCGCCCCTTGCAGGTACGGCGCAATCTTAGCGCATCGGCCGGAATTTGTCAAGCATTGTGCGGGAAAAGCGTAATTTCAAAAATAGAATAGCGGAATTTAGAATTGGTGTTGCGTCTTTGTTGTGCTTGTGATACAATAAAATTAGTTAGGCAACCAAAATAATTGTGATATTTGCAATTTTCTTGCGGACAGGAGATCTGAAATGGCTGCATTCGTTGTCAACGGTACACCGGTCACGGTGGAGAAAAATCAAAAACTCATTCGCTTTCTGCGCGATGAGCTGCACTTGACGAGCGTAAAAGATGGCTGCAGCGAGGGCGCGTGCGGCACCTGCCATGTCCTCATCGACGGCAAGCCGACCAAGGCCTGTATCCCGCAGACCGACAAGCTGGAGGGGAAGCACATCGTCACGGTCGAGGGACTTTCTGACTTTGAAAAGGAAGCCTTCACTTATGCTTTCGGCGAGGCGGGCGCGGTGCAGTGCGGCTTTTGTATTCCCGGTATGGTGATCTCGGCCAAGGCGCTTCTTGACCAGAACCCCGATCCCACGCGCGAGGAGGCGGCCTTCGCCATTCGCAACAACATCTGCCGCTGCACGGGCTATGTCAAGATTATCGACGGTATCCTGCTCGCGGCAAAGATCCTGCGCGAGGGAAAGATCCCCCAAAAGGAGGAGGATTTTCAGATCGGCTCGCGCGTGCATCGCATTGATGTTGCCGAAAAGGTGCAGGGCTACGGGAAATATCCCGACGACGTTTATGTTGACGGCATGTGTTACGGCGGCGCGGTGCGCAGCGAATATCCGCGCGCCCGCGTGCTCTATATCCGCACGAAGGAGGCGGAGGAGCTTCCGGGCGTTGTGTGCGTGCTGACGGCGAAGGATATTCCCGGTCAGCAGAACGTCGGCCACATTCAGAAGGATCAGCCTACGCTCGTCGGCGAGGGAGAGATCACGCAGTATCTCGGCGACGCGGTGGCGCTCGTCTGCGCGCGCGATCAGGAAACACTCGAACGGGCGAAAAGACTCGTGCGTGTTGTCTATGAAGAGCTTCCTGCGGTACACAGCCCCGAGGAAGCGAAGATCCCCGGCGCGCCGGAGGTCATCATGGGCAACCGCGGCAACGTGCAGGCGCACCGCCATGTCTCGCGCGGCAACGCCGACGAGGCCATTAAAAATTCCAAGTATGTTTTACACGAAAAGTTTCAGACCCCGTGGACGGAGCACGCTTTTTTGGAGCCGGAATGCTGTGTAGCAATTCCACTTGACAACGGCGGCGTGAAGCTCTTGACCACTGACCAGAGCGCGCACACCACGCAGCACGAGTGCTCGGCGATGCTCGGCGTCGATTTTGCGCACTGCCAAGTTGAAAACATGCTTGTCGGCGGCGGCTTCGGCGGAAAAGAGGATATGTCCGTGCAGCATCACGCGGCGCTCATCGCGTACATCGCGCGCGTGCCGGTGAAGGTGAAGCTTTCGCGTCAGGAATCCATTCTCGTCCACCCCAAGCGCCACCCGATGTGGATGGACTTTACGATGGGCTGCGACGAAAACGGCATCATTCAGGGCGTGAAGGCGAGCGTTGTGTCCGATACCGGCGGCTTTGCCTCTCTCGGCGGCCCTGTGCTTGAGCGCGCCTGTACACACGCGGCGGGTCCCTACCATTATGAAAACTTTGAGATCGAAGGTCACGCCTACTATACGAACAACCCGCCTGCGGGCGCATTCCGCGGCTTCGGCGTGACGCAGACCTGCTTTGCGACTGAAACGCTACTCAACGAGATGGCCGACCTTGTCGGCATCTCCCCGTGGGAGATCCGCTACCGCAACGCCATTCGCCCCGGGGAGGTGCTGCCCAACGGCCAGATCGTCGGGCCGGAGACCGGCCTTGTCGAAACGCTCGAGGCCATCAAGCCCTACTATGACGAAGCGGTCAAAAACGGCGAACCGGTCGGCCTTGCCTGTGCGATGAAGAACGCGGGCGTCGGCGTGGGACTTCCCGACTACGGGCGCTGCAAGCTCGTTATTGATGAGGAAGGTAAGGTGCATATCCGTACCGGCGCGTCATGCATCGGGCAGGGGCTCGGTACGGTGCTTGTGCAGATAGTGGTGACGAACGCCGGACTCAGGCGCGAGGATGTGGTCTATGACGGCAACAGCACGTTCATTACGCCCGACAGCGGCGATACCTCCGGCTCGCGCCAGACACTCATCACGGGCGAGGCCTGCCGCCGCGCCTGCCTGCTGCTGCGCGACGCGATGGAGAACCGTTCGCTCAGCGATCTTGCCGGACAGGAGTTTTACGGCGAGTATTACGCCAAGACAAACCCGCTCGGCGCCGATGTGCCAAACCCTGTGAGCCACGTTGCCTACGGCTATGCGACGCAGATGTGCATTGTCGACAAGGAAACGGGCCTCATCAAAAAGATGGTCGCCGCGCACGACGTCGGCAAGGCCATCAATCCGCTCTCCTGTGAAGGACAGATCGAGGGCGGCGTTGTAATGAGCATGGGCTATGCCCTCACGGAGAAGTTCCCGCTCGACCATGGCAAGCCCACGGCGAAGTACGGTATGCTCGGCCTTTTCCGCGCCAATCAGATCCCCGAAATCAAGGCGCTTGTCATCGACAAGCCCGGACTTAACCTTGCAAACGGCGCCATCGGCATCGGCGAGATCACGTCCATCCCCACGGCGCCTGCGATCGCGGACGCTTACTTCCGCTATGACGGCGAGCGCCGGCGCAGCCTGCCGCTCGACCACACGCCCTACAAAAAATAAACCATCAGGAGACGCAATGAAACACGTTCTCATCATTTACACCGGCGGCACGATCGGCATGACGCGCACCGACAACGGCTATGCGCCGCGCTCCGGTTACTTCCGCGCCGCGCTTGACGCAATTTCCGACCTTCATTCGTCCGAAATGCCCTCGTGGGACTTTATGGAGCTCTCGCCTCTGCTGGACTCCTCCAATATGACCGTGCACGAGTGGAACCGCATCGCAGAGATGATCGCGCAGCAGTACGACAGTTACGACGGTTTTGTTGTTCTGCACGGTACGGATACGATGGCATACACGGCATCGGCGCTGTCGTTCATGCTCGGCGGGCTTGACAAGCCCGTCGTGCTCACCGGCTCGCAGATCCCGCTGTGCGAGATCCGCAGCGACGGACGTGACAATCTCATCACCGCCCTGCTCATTGCGGGGGAGGGCGTCGTGCGCGAGGTGTGCCTTTACTTTGGCGGAAAGCTGCTGCGCGGCAACCGCGCGACGAAGTACTCCGCCGACGGGCTCATCGCCTTCGTTTCGCCCAATTACCCGATCCTTGCCGAGGCGGGGATCAGCATTCGATACAACGAATCCGCCCTTCTGCCGGGGCAGAAAGGCGGATTGAAGCTCCAGACTCTTGACCCGGTTCCCATCGGGGTCATCAAGGTCTTTCCGGGAATTCAGTTTTCTCTCTTTGAGTCCATCATGACCGAGAAGCTGCGCGGCATCGTCATCGAGACCTTCGGCGCGGGCAATATCCCCGGCGACGGGGACGCGCTGCTGCCCATCATCCGCAAGGCCTTCCAGAACGGCACGGTGCTCACGGTCTGCTCCCAGTGCCCGCAGGGCGCGGTGTCGCTCGGTGCGTATGAGACTTCCAGCGCGCTGAAAAAGGCCGGTGCGGTCAGCGGACTTGATATGACGACCGAGGCTGCCGTCGCCAAGCTCTACTATCTTTTCTCCCTCAATCTCGGCAAGGAGGAGATCAAGCGGGCGATGGAGCAGGATCTTCGCGGCGAGATCACCGTTCTCTGATCGCGGCAAGCGCCGCCTTTGTGTCCACATCGCACAGCTCGGCTTCCGGCGATTCAAAGAGCAGCAGCGCATCTAAGTGATTTTTGATGACCGCGCTGCCGCCGACGTCACCTTCAAGCGCGAGAAGTTCCGGGAAGAAGCGGGCAGGGAAGAGGCAGGGATTGCCCCGCGCGCCGTTGTGTCCGAGAGCAACGATGCACTCGCGGTGCGATGAAAAGAAATCGACCTCGCGCGCGAGCGTCTCGCGCCGCAGCAGCGGCTGGTCAGCCACCATGAAGCAGATGGCGTCACAATCAGAAAGTGCGCGCGTGCCGAGACGGATCGTTTCACTCTGGCCGCGCTCGGGGTGCCCGTTTTGAAGCGTTTCAAAGCCGCGCTCTTTTGCGAGCACCGTGATTTCCGGATACTGTGTGACGACGAGCACGCGCGCAAAGCATTCGCGCGGAATGGTATCCAGCGCGTGTTCGATGAGCGATCTCCCGTCCCATGCCGCGCAGAGCAGTTTATTTTCGCCGAAGCGCTCGGCATTTCCGGCCGCCATGAGCAGGCAGCCGACGGTAAGTTTCTCTCGCACCGTGATCATCCCTTCCTGAGCGTTCGTTTTCTCCACTATAGCAAAGGAAAACGAGCAGAGCAAGCAGAAAAACATGGCACTCTCTCTAAAATGTGCGACTTGATGGCTGTACAAACTGTGCAAGCCGTGCTAAAATCTTGGAAAAAGCAGGCTGCGCGTCCGCCGCGCAGGGCGGCGCTCTTTCATAGGAGGTAAGCAAGATGAGCAAAGTAGGAAAAAGTGAGATCCGCGTCGATGCGTTCGACAAGGTCACCGGACGCACCAAATACTATGAGGACCAGATGCCGAACGGTGCGCTCTATGTGCGCATCAAGCATTCCACCATTGCACACGGATTCGTCAAGTCGATCGACAAATCGGCGGCGGAGGCCATTCCCGGCGTTGTGAAGGTGCTGACCTGCTTCGATGTGCCAGAGCATTGCTTCCCGACGGCGGGACACCCCTGGTCGATGGACCCGGGGCATCAGGACGTGGCCGACCGCAACCTCTTGAACCGCCACGTGCGCTACTACGGCGATGACGTTGCGGCCGTCATCGCGGAGGACGAGGTCTCGGCTATGCAGGGCGTGCGCGCGCTCAAGGTCGAATATGAGGAACTCCCCTTCGTGCTCGACGTGCAGAAGGCGATGGAAGAGGACGCGCCCCTCATTCACGAGAATTTCCCGGGAAATATCCTAAAGCACACGGATATCCGCAAGGGAAATTATCAGGAGGCCATTCAGGAGCCCGGACTCATCAAGGTCGAGGGCTGGTACGATACCCCCACCGTGCAGCACAGCCACATTGAAAACCACGGCTGCTATGCCTACGAGGAAAACGGGCGCATCGTCGTCGTTTCCTCCACGCAAATTCCGCACATCATCCGCCGCATCGTCGGTCAGGCGCTTGGGCGTCCGTGGGCAGACGTGCGCATCATCAAGCCTTACATCGGCGGTGGTTTCGGAAATAAGCAGGATGTTTTGTATGAGCCACTTTGTGCATGGCTGTCCATGCAGCTTCACGGACATCTTATTAAACTTGATGTACCAAGAGAGGAGACCTTTGTTTCTACCCGTGTACGTCATGCGATCAAGAGCCACATCATTTCATGGGTTCGCCCGGATGGAACATTTGCTGCAAGAAAACTGGAAGCATTTTCTGATCAGGGTGCTTACGCATCTCACGGTCACAGTATCTGTGCCAAAGGAGTTGGCGCATTCCCGCAGCTTTATCCTTGTGATAACGTAGAGGCTGATGCTTATACAATATTCACAAACAAATCCGTTGCCGGTGCGATGCGTGGTTACGGAATTCCACAGGCAATGTGGGCTGTAGAATGTCATACAGAAGACATTTGTGCAAAACTTAACATGGATCCGCTTGAATTCCGCCGCAAAAACCTGATGCCAGTCGGATATAAGGATGCATTTTCTAAAAATGAATTATACAGCGACACATTCAACCAGTGCCTCGACAAAGGAATCGAAGTTACTGATTACCTTCGTAAATACAAAGAATACCAGAACCAGACAGGAGATATCCGCAGAGGTATCGGTATGGCAGTCTTCTGGTACAACACAGCTGTATGGCCAATCTCACTTGAGACATCTTCCTGCCGTATGGTATTGAATCAGGATGGTTCTCTTCAGGTTCAGCTCGGTGAGACAGAGATCGGACAGGGTGCTGATACTGCATATTCACAGATGACTGCAGATATTCTTGGCGTTCCGCTTGAGGCTGTACACGTTGTTTCCTGTCAGGATACAGATGTTACGCCATTCGGAACAGGTGCTTATGCATCCCGTCAGACTTATACAGCCGGATTCTCAATTCGCCAGACAGCACTGCTTCTGAAAGAACGCATTTTGAAATATGCGCATGAACTGACAAGAATGCCTGAATATAACCTGGATATCATTGACGGACAGATTGTTCGCATCACAGATAACCGTGTTCTGATGTCTCTTGGAGATCTTTCAACAGAAGCACTTTACAGCCTTTCACACAGTGAGCATCTGTCAGCTGAAAGTACAGCACAGATTAAGTCCAATGCTTACTCCTTCGGATGTACATTTGCAGAAGTTGAAGTTGACATCCCGATGTGTAAGGTAAAACTGCTTGATCTCGTCAATGTACATGACGCCGGCACACTGATTAACCCGGCACTTGCTGAAGCTCAGGTACACGGTGGTATGAGTATGGGAATCGGATTCGGACTTTCTGAAAACCTGCTCTTTGATCCGAAGACCGGAAGAGCATTAAATAATAACTTGCTCGATTACAAGTTATCCACATTTATGGATCACCCGAGACTACGCGCTTATTTCGTAGAAAATGCGGAGCCTACAAGTGCATTCGGAACAAAATCTCTTGGTGAGCCACCGACATGTTCTATTGCACCTGCAATCCGTAACGCAGTTTATCAGGCAACAGGTGTCTATGTAAATGATGCACCGGTGAATCCACACCATCTGTTCCGCAGTATGAAGGAACAACATATGTTTGAGGAAGGAGGAGAAGCAAATGTATGATCTTAAAGCACTTTATGAAGCTGAAAGCGTAGCTCATGCTATACGGCTTTTACAGGAACATCCGGAAGCACAGATCATTGCCGGCGGAAGTGACGTTCTTGTACAGATGCGCGAAGGACGTCGCGCAGGAAAAGAACTTGTAAGCATTTATAAAATTGATGAAATGAGAGGCATATCTTATGAAGAAGACGGTGCGATCCGCATTGGCTCTCTGACCAGCTTCTCTCATATTACAAAGGATCCGATCATCCAGAAGCATATCAACGTACTTGGGGAAGCTGTTGATATGGTTGGTGGACCACAGATCCGTAACATCGGAACGATCGGTGGAAACACATGTAATGGTGTTACATCCGCTGATTCCGCTTCAACACTTCATGCATGGGATGCAATTGTTGAGATCACAGGACCGGACGGAGTTCGCAGAATCCCGATCCATGACTTCTATATTAAAGCAGGAGTCGTTGATCTGAAACCGGCAGAGATTCAGACAGCGATCATCATTCCGAAGGAAGCATACGAAGGCTACCACGGACATTACATTAAATACGCAATGCGTAATGCAATGGATATCGCAACAACAGGATGTTCTGTCAATGTAAAACTCTCTGAGGATAAGAAGACGATCGAGGATGTCAGAATTGCTTACGGAGTTGCAGGACCTGTTCCGATGCGTGCGCCTTCTGCTGAGGCAAAAGCAAAGGGCAAACCGCTTACAAAAGCTGTTGTTCATGAATTTGGTCAGGCTGTTCTGGAAGATATCAATCCACGTGACAGCTGGAGAGCATCCAAGGCATTCCGTCAGCACATCGCTACTGTTCTTGCAGAGCGTGCACTGACAGAATCTATCAGATTGGCAGGAGGTGTAATCGATGAATAAACAGTACAAATTACTTACCTGCACGATCAACGGTAAGAAAGTTGAGAAAATGATCGATGTCCGTGCATCACTTACAGATGTTTTAAGAGATGACTTCCGTCTGACCAGCGTAAAGAAAGGCTGTGAAGTTGGAGAATGTGGAGCATGCAATGTAATCATTGATGGGGAATGCTTCAACTCCTGTATCTATCTCGGTGTATGGGCTGAGGGAAAAGAAATCCTTACTCTTGAAGGTCTCGCCGGACCAAATGGTGAGTTATCCGATATTCAGCAGGCATTTATTGACGAAGCAGCTGTTCAGTGTGGCTTCTGTACACCTGGATTCATCATGAGTGCAACTGAACTTTTAAATGCCGGCAAAGAATTCTCAGATGATGAGATCCGTAAAATGATGTCCGGTCATCTGTGCCGCTGCACAGGTTATGAAAACATTTTCCGTGCAGTCAAGAAGACAATGCTTCGCAGACTCGGAAAAAATGAAGAAGCAGACGCTGTCTAAAAGTGAATTGGGTTGCTGTTCTACACTGCCTGGGGGCAGCATGTACTGGCCATGTTCGTAGCCAACCTTGCTCCTGTATTAATCGTCTGCAGTGCCACTCTTGTCAGAGGCTGTGGGAGATATCTTCAACGGAAATGCTGTTGCAGGCGTGTTCGTAGTATCACTGCTGCTCAGTCTGATTCTGCCGAAAAATAAAAGTGAAAAAGTAGAAGATTAACGAATAAGAAGAAAAATAACAGCTGTAATTGAAAAATATTTCTCTTACAGCTGTTATTTTTCTTTTTTTAAAAGGTTTTCTTTTACCATCCAGCTTCCGGAGCAGCCATCACCTTGATTATTTGGGCTTCCTTCTGCA